>Ga0070728_10002455_pt1 | contig 23145 bp, 18 predicted proteins | sample tdDd471_FD_66723 | JGI IMG/M metagenome (GOLD analysis project Ga0070728, IMG submission 66723) | Marine sediment microbial communities from the Atlantic coast under amendment with organic carbon and nitrate - tdDd47.1 | ecosystem: Environmental > Aquatic > Marine > Coastal > Sediment | place... | reverse complement strand
GACCCTGGGCGAATTCTGTGATACCTATCTTGAGGGTACTATTAATACCCTGCATATTCTTCCTTTTTTTCCCTATTCGTCTGACCGGGGGTTTTCGATAGTAGATTTCGAAACTGTTGATCCCCGCATCGGAACCTGGGAAGATATCGAAAAGCTTGAAGGGCGCTACCAGTTGATGTTCGACGGGGTCATTAACCATATCTCTTCAAAGAGCCGGTGGTTTCAGGAATTTCTCAACGGGAGCCAGTATTACCGGGATTTTTTTATTACTTATAATTCTCCTGATGAAATTTCAGAAGAAGAACGATCCATGATTTTTCGTCCCCGGACGTCAGATGTTCTGAGCCGCTTTATGACTATTGACGGTCCGAAGTATGTATGGACGACCTTTTCCCGGGACCAGATTGACCTCAAGTATATGAATCCAAATGTACTGATGCGGGTTATTGATATTCTGCTCCTCTATGTTCGTCACGGCGCGGATATTATCCGTCTTGACGCGGTGACCTACCTCTGGTCTCAGCCGGGAACCCGTTGTGTACACCTTGAGCAGACTCATGAAATTGTTAAGCTCTTCAGGGATATTTTAAATACCGTGGCGCCCGGTGTAGCCATTATTACTGAAACCAATGTGCCTCATCGTGAGAATATCTCATATTTCGGCAATGGCTCTGACGAAGCGCAGATGGTCTATAATTTTGCCCTGCCGCCCCTGGTGCTACACAGTTTTTATTCTGAAAACGCGACGGTACTTTCAGAGTGGGCCGGATCTCTTGAAGCTCCTTCGAATATGACGACCTTTTTTAACTTTTTAGATTCCCATGACGGAGTCGGTCTCATGGCGGTTAAGGATCTTCTCGAGGTTGAGGATATCGCCGGTATCATAAACCGGGCACGGAGCCATGGGGGGCTTATATCATACAAGAGTGGTGAAAACGGGGAAGATGTCCCCTATGAACTGAATATTACCTGGTACAGCGCAATAAATAATGAGAACAGCGATGAGGATCTTGCCTACCAGGTGAAACGCTTTGTTGCCTCACGGGTCATCGCCATTGTGCTCAAGGGGGTCCCGGGGATTTATCTCCATGGATTGATCGGCAGCCGGAATGATGTTGATGCGGTTCTGGAGAACAAATCAAACCGGGCAATCAACCGGACTGTTATCAGCAGGCATGCTCTTGAGGATGCCCTGCAGGATCCCTTCTCTAAAATATCCCGCATCAACCGCGAACTGGGGCGTCTTCTGAACATGCGGACTAAAATCAGGGCCTTTCATCCCAATGGCCCCCAGAAGGTTATTTCGGTTTCTCCGTCGATTTTTGTCCTTCTTCGCCATACTCCCGAATTAACTGACCCGGTACTGACCCTCACAAATGTTTCAGAAAGGGTTGTCTCTGCAAAAATATCTCTTGATGATCTCAATAGTGAGGTGAGTCACTGGTTTGACCTGGTCAGTCATATGGAATGGTTTGCTGAAGAGGGGAGCATTTTTATTACCATGAATCCCTATGATATTATCTGGCTTACGCCTTATCGTAAATGAACGGTGGAATGCCCTCACCCCGCCTCCGGCGCACCCTCTCCCGTTAAAAGTTGAAAAAAGGAGAGGGTCCCTTAATAATACACTGGTTGGTTTTTTCCCCCTCTCCCTGCAAAAGTACTTTGAGAAATCATAAATCTATATTTGGGAGAGGGGTCAGGGGTGAGGGCACAACCAGTCCTATACAGGCAATAGAAGTCCCCCTGGGGGGGATTTAGGGGGGGGCTTACAGTATAGCACTTAAAAACGAAGTAATCCCCTCCCGCTTTTTCTCAATCGATTGCTTAATCCCCGCAAGTTTCTCCGGTGTTGTCATAAGCACAGCGATATCACCTTCCGATACGCTGTTTGGAGTGCTGTTCCCCTCAAGCCCGAAATTCAGTTCCTGGGCGATGCTGTTTGCAACCCTCAGAAGGGCTACGTCAAAGTGACTGGTCTCCGCGTTGAGCTTTTTGTGATGAAGTGACATGATGGGATAGATAATAGCCTTTGGAAACTTCCATCTTTTCAGGAGCATGGCGCTTATTTCATTGTGATCAATGCCGATAACTTCCTTTTCAGTGGTATGAAGATTTTTGCCTTCTGTTGTATTGGTACGCTCAAGAACCTCCATAAACTGGTCATTAAAGAACTGATCAAGGACCAGTTTTCCTATGTCATGGAGCAGCCCGATAATAAACTGGTAGCCCGCCTGCTGCTGTCCCAGAAATCCCCCCATCTGCTTCATGATCGTGGCAACCGCAAGGCTGTGCATCCAGAGCCCTTCCTGACTGAACCAGGCTGATTCTTTTGCTCCCGGCAGTGAATTTATTACACCGAGGGAGAGGGCCAGGGAGCGTACCATGTTAAACCCGAGGAGGGGGACCGCCCGCTCTACATCATCGATCTGCTGAGGAAAGCCGTAATAGGCAGAATTTGCTACTTTCATTATTTTCGATACCAGTGCGGGATCATTACTGATGATTTCTGTCACGTCAGCGGCGCTCGACTTTTTATCTTCCATCAATTCAAGGAGTTTAGGTACAACCACTGGAAGGGTAGGGAGTTCATCAATTTTAGAGTAAATTTTTTCCTGCAGTTCTTTGGTATCCATTGATTCCTTCCTGAAATTTTATTTAATTATCACTATTATATACTATAGTGAAGGTTATTGTCAATTATATCCTTGACATTATGAATTCTTTGTGCATCATAAATAATATATGTAACAAATGCACTTTCGTATAGTCGTATCTGTTCCATATCCAGTCTATCAATGTTTTTCAAATTTGCCCCCGTTGTTCAGGGCCAGCAGTTGTTCCAGTTGCCAGAGCTGTACAAAACTTTTCAGAATTATTGTGAAGGAAGTTATCCGGGAATCTCCCGGAGACTGTTTTTATGAAAGGAGAATGCACTATGCCGTCAATGAAACTTAATGAACGCCCTGAGTGGCAGAAACTTCAGAGTCATTATGATATGATTAAAGACTTGCATATGCGGGATCTTTTTGAGGAAGATTCGGGTCGATATGAGAGGTTTTCCTTTGAAGACATGGGACTCCTGCTTGATTATTCTAAAAACAGGATTACATCAGAAACCATGGAGCTTCTTATCAGCCTGGCGGAGGCCTGCGGCCTGAAGCACGAAATAGAAAGAATGTTCACCGGTGAAAAAATTAATGAAACTGAAAAAAGAGCAGTGCTTCATGTCGCTCTGAGAAACATGACCGGCAGCCCCGTTATGGTTGACGGCGAAGACATTATGCCGGGTATTAATGCGGTCCTTGACCGTATGAAAGAAACGTCGGAAAAAATTCGATCAGGGGCCTGGAAGGGAGATACCGGTAAATCGATTAAATCTATTGTAAATATTGGTATCGGCGGTTCTGATCTCGGCCCCGTCATGGTGACTGAAGCGCTGAAGCATTACTGCAGCGATGATCTTTCTCTTCATTTTGTCTCTAATGTTGATGATACACATATTGTAGAAACCCTGAAACAGTGTAATGCCGAAGAGACACTTTTTATTATCGCCTCAAAAACCTTTACTACCCAGGAGACCATGACCAACGCAGAAACGGCCCGTGACTGGCTTCGTGAAAAACTGGGCAGGGATGTCAGTATTGCTAAACATTTTGTTGCCCTTTCTACAAACCGTGAGTCAGTTACCGAATTCGGTATTGATCCGTCAAATATGTTTGAATTCTGGAACTGGGTAGGAGGCCGGTACTCCCTGACTTCCGCTATTGGTCTTTCTATTATGATCGCCACAGGCTATAATAATTTCATGGATCTCCTCAGGGGATTTCACGCCATGGATAATCATTTCAGGGAAACTTCCTTTGATAAAAACATGCCGGTCATACTGGCCCTTCTCGGCATATGGTATAATAATTTTTTCGGCTGCCAGACCCATGGAATTCTTCCCTATGAGCAGTACCTTCACCGTTTTCCCGCCTATTTTCAGCAGGGAGACATGGAGTCTAATGGAAAGTACATTGACCGCCAGGGAGAAAGGGTCGGCTATGAAACCGGTCCGGTTATCTGGGGTGAACCGGGTACCAACGGGCAGCATGCCTTTTACCAGCTGATGCACCAGGGGACAAAAATAATTCCCGGTGATTTTATTGGATTCGCAAGGTCTCTCCATGAGAAGGGAGACCACCATGTTAAACTCCTGGCGAATTTCATTGCCCAGACAGAGGCCCTTGCCTTTGGTAAAACAGAAGAAGAGGTAAAGGAAGAAGGAGTAGCACCTGAACTGGTTCCTCACAAGGTATTTGAAGGAAACCGTCCGACAAACACCATTATGGCCGACAAACTGACTCCCGAGGTTCTCGGTATGCTTGTTGCCATGTATGAACATAAGATTTTTGTCCAGGGAGTAATCTGGAATGTTTTTTCTTTTGATCAGTGGGGGGTAGAGCTTGGAAAGGCCCTGGCTAAAAAAATTGTCCCTGAACTTCAGGGAAAAGAGACGCCGGCCCATGATTCGTCGACTAATTCCCTTATTGACTACTGCAGGAGGATAAGAGAGGGAAACTGATGCTGTTTCTCTTCTTTTAAATAAATGATTCACGTGAAAGATGATAATACTGTAGAAAGCAGGCTAAAGAAATTTGATATTCTGAAGGCCGAGGCCAATACGGTCAGGGAAAATGACAAAAACCTGATCAGGAGCCTCTTTAAGAACCTTTACAAAAGGCGCCTGATTGTGGGAATCGGCTTTCAGCGGGCCTACGGTTCTATCCTTTCAGGAGATCACTTTGATCTTATCAGGCTGACCCAGGATACTTACATGTTTGTTTTTGCCGATGTGAGCGGCCATGGTCTTCCTGCTTATACGACATTAATCCGCCTCCGGTCTGCCATTACACTGGCTGTCAATGAGATGCGAAAGATCCATGAAACAACGGGGCTTATGGACCACTCGGTACTTATCAGCAATATTGCCGCAAAGTTTACTGATATTATGGATGAGTCTAATTCTGACGATTTTGCCTGTGTCAATTTTACTATTGTCCAGAATAGAAATGGAAAGTTTCACCTTGAATTTTATAACAGGAGTATGCTTTTTCCTATTGTGGTGCGCCGCAAAGGAAAAAAAGACTATAAAATAGAGAATCTTAATTATCCCCAGGAAAACTGGATTCCCAACAAGGGGTATCTTCTGGGAAGTGATATACGTGCTCTCCTCGGAGACAGCTATCTTGATAATCCTCGATGTACCTATACCCTCAATGAGGGGGATGCAATCATGTATTACAGTGACGGTATTATTGAAGCCTACCGGCATGACAGTGACCGGGACGAATTCGGTGATGAGGGGGTAGAAGAGGTGCTTCTTGACTATGCGGGGCTTCATCCCCAGCTGGTTGTTGATGGTCTTTTCAGGGCAGTCTATGATTACCTAGGTACACCGGAACATCAGAAAGACGACATGACTGCTGTAATGATCTGTTTTCCAAAGGAAAGTCCTGAATAAACCCTTGACAGGGAAAGTCTCCCAATTTTTAATTGTAACATGACGAAAACAACAGTTTTGTCACCTAAAAGTCGAATAGTTTAACAGCTGACTTTTTCCCGGGACCACCGACCCGGTATTGATACCGAAAACCATGCAACATAAGGAAAATAACAATATATGACTATTAAAAAGAAGGAGGTCATACATGGATAATGTACTACAGAAAATTGAAGAACTGACACTGGCTCATGACACTATTTCACCTGAAGTTATAAAAGCCAAGAATGTGAAACTGGGCTTGAGAAACGCCGATGGTACAGGCGTCGTAGCGGGAATAACCACAAAAGGAAGGGTTGTCGGCTACAAAAAAAATGCAGAAGGAAACAAGGTTCCCACAGAGGGAAAACTATACTATAGCGGTTACGATATAGAGAAACTGGTTGAAGAGATTCATTTGAGAAACGGTTTCGGCTATGATGAAATTGTTTACCTTCTTTTAACCAATGAGTTGCCCAATGAAGAAGACCTTGGGAGCTTTACGGATGCTATGGCCAAGAGACGTCCCCTTAACAAGCAGGAACGAAGTATTATTATGGGGGAAGTTCAGAATGACAACCAGATGTATGGTCTTCATAGTGTCGTTTCTCACCTGAGCCGCTGTGATGCCCATCCTGACGCTATTGATATCCAGGGAGTAAGCCGTCAGTGCCTGAACCTTATTGCCAAAATGCCGACGATTGTCGCGTATAACTATAATGTATCCCGTTTCAGAAGCGGGGAAGACCTCCGCATGGTGAGACCAAAGGCTGAAATGAGTACCGCAGAAAACTTCCTTTACATGCTGAAAGGTGAGATTCCGGATAAAATTGAGGCTCAGCTTTTTGATCTCTGTATGATTCTTCATGCCGAGCATGGGGGCGGTAACAATTCTACCTTTACTGTCAGAACTGTCTCTTCAAGCGGTGCTAATACTTATATGGCTATTGCCGCTGGTATTGCTTCTCTCAGCGGTCACCTGCACGGCGGGGCCAATGAATCAGTCATGAAGATGATGAAAGACCTTAAGAAATATGTGAAAGACTGGAATGATGAAAAGGCAATCCGTGCCTATCTGACAGATGTTGTTGAAGGCCGTGCCAATGACCGCACCGGAAAGATCTACGGACTCGGTCATGCTGTGTATACTCATTCAGATCCGAGAGCAATTATTCTCATGCGTCACGCCCGTGAGTTTACCAAGCAGAAGGGAAGTCTTGATGAATTTCTTCTCTACGAAAAGGTAGACAGGATAGCTTCTGAGCTTCTCAGTGAGAGAAAAGGCGTGCCGATCAAGGCAAATGTTGATTTCTACTCAGGATTTATTTATAAGCTCATGGGTATTCCCCAGTCGCTTTTTACCCCGATTTTTGCCATGGCACGTGTTGCAGGCTGGTCAGCTCACCGTCTTGAGCAGATTGTCCAGGGTAAGATTATGCGTCCGGCGTATCTTGCGGCATCTGAAGATGAGAATCATTATACGAAGCTGATAGAACGTTAATTTTTAAGTATCTTAATATTTAGTTTATTAAGATAATGAGACCGGCAGCTGCCTTAAGGGCGGGTGCCGGTTTTTTATTGTGTGCGGAAATTTTCACTCCTTCAACAGTGTTATCTTTTTTAAACTAGAAATCCGATGTCCTTTTGATCTGTAGATAAGCGATAAACCAACAAACACCCGAGGAGCCATCTCCCACTGGTGCGGGAGAAAGTAGGCACACACCTGCCACTTAACGTAAAATGCAATAAAGTTTGACAAATTATCTCAATACCCAAAACTATGGATATCCGGTGCAGACAACCGGAATAAAAAAACTAAAAACATAACAGCATAAACAATCAGGGAGGACACGATATGGCAAAAGATGATATAGTCATTCTGTCAGGCTGCAGAACAGCCATTGGAAGTTTTGGACAATCTTTAAAAAGCGTAAAGGCCTATCAACTCGGGGCCATTGTAATGGAAGAAGCCCTCAAGCGGGCAGGAGTCAAGGGCGAAGAACTTGACGACGTCATATTCGGCGACTGTATTCAAACCAGCGAAGAAGCAAACACCGCACGAACCGCCGCCTTAAAGGCAGGCATTCCTGTCGAAGTACCGGCGGTAACCATTCAGCGACAGTGCGCCTCAGGCATGCAGGCAACCATCTTCGGATCACAGCAGATACAAGCCGGTGATTCAGAATATGTTCTTGTCGGCGGAACAGAATCAATGAGCAACGCCCCTTATGTCTTGAAGAATGCCCGGTGGGGAGCCCGTCTTCAGCATGGCGAAATGACTGACTCAATGTGGGAACTCCTCCATTCAGGAAGCGGACTCCTGGGAGATGCCTTTATCATGGGACAGACCGCTGAGAATCTTGCGCAAAAATATAATATATCCCGGGAAGAGCAGGATCAGGTTGCCTTTGAGAGCCACAGTAAGGCGGCTGCCGCAAGTTCATCAGGAAGATTTAAAGATGAAATCGTACCGGTGGAAATACCCCAGAGAAAGGGAGACCCTAAGATTTTTGACACTGATGAGCATTTTCGCGGTGATCTCGATATGGCAGGCCTTGGAAAGCTCCGGCCCGCCTTTGCGAAAGACGGAACAGTAACGGCAGGCAACGCATCGGGCCTCAATGATGGAGCTGCGGCAATGGTGCTGACTTCTCTTGAAAATGCCGAAAAGGCGGGGCAAAAGCCATTGGCAAAAATTGTAGCCAACGCAGCCGCAGGCGTAGCTCCATCATTGATGGGATACGGTCCTGTGCCGGCCATCGAAAAGCTTCTAAAGAAGACTGGCTTAACTCTTGATGATATTGGTCTTTTTGAAATAAACGAAGCATTTGCCGCCCAGTATCTTGCATGTGAAAAGGGCCTCGGTCTTGACCGAAACAAGGTTAATGTTAATGGATCAGGGATCGCCCTGGGGCACCCGGTTGGATGTACGGGGGCGCGAATCATTATTTCTCTTATGCATGAAATGAAGAAAAGAGACGTGAAGTACGGCATCGCCTCACTCTGTGTCGGTGGCGGTATGGGAGTGGCTGTTCTTATTGAGAATATGTAGGTTACTACATAGAGCCTTTGTTGTACATACAAAGAGCCCCAATCGGGGCTCTTTTTATTTATTGTCTTCGTATTTACCGATACCCTTAATTTTCGGGACATCGTTTTTTTTGTTCTCCCCCGGAGAACATCCCTGGTTCATTCAGGTGGGGACTCCCATTTTAGGGAGGAGCCATCGGTTCAAAACGAACCAGACTGCAAGAAAGATTATTATTTCTATACTATCCATTTTTCCTCGACATCCATCATTTAAGTTAAATCTAAAATAATAAATTAACGGCCTGGTGTCAAGGTATTTAACATTTAAATAGAAAAACCTGCCAGCGTATCGTGCTTTTCAGTAGAAAAAAACTTCCCCCTGTCGTTTTTTTCTGCTCTCGATGCGGCAGTAACAGGATCATGAGTAAAGAAGATAAGCCACTTCTCCGTAACGGCCTTTTCAAGTATTTCTTTTTTTTCATTAATCAGTGATTCGGGATACCGGTCATAGCCCATGGTAATGGGAAGGTTGACCCATGGCACGCCTGGCATCAGGTCTCCCGCGAAGAGTACCTTTGTTTCGTGGCCGTGGATAATCGTATGAATTTGTCCGGGAGTATGGCCGTTAGATTGATAAAAGGAAATGAAACCTTTAAGCTCATCGGGGGCTTCAGATTCGATAAGAATAAGCCGGCTACTGGCGATCAATGCCTCAGTGAGGCCGGGGGTATATGACGCACTGTCCCTGACATGGGGATTCTGAGCGTGTTCGAACTGTTTTTTGCCGGTGATGTACCGGGCCTTTTTAAAGCGAAGTTCAACCTTCTGCTGCACCGGGTCGTATGATTCGATGAGCCCTCCGGCGTGGTCAAAGTGGAGGTGTGAGAGAATTACATAATCGATATCATCAGGCTCAAGACCCGCTTCACCAAGGGATTTTGTTAACGAGTCTTCACGTTCGTTGATGCCGAAGCGGTGAGCCATCGGTTCTTCGAAAAAATTTCCGATACCGGTTTCGCAGAGAATATTATAAGTGTCTGTTTGCAGCAGCATGGCACGGGATGCCAGGGGGATGCGATTCTCATCATCCGGGCCAATCCATTTTTCCCACATGTTTTTTGGGGCGTTGCCGAACATGCTGCCCCCGTCGAGTCTGAAACGGTTGCCTTCTATTGAATATATTTTCATGTATTTCCTCGTGTTAAAGTTTATTCAGGATACGTTGCGTATTGAAGGCTCGAAAACCTTTTCGCGCCATCAATATGCAATGTATTTTTACATTCTGAAGTTTAGTAAGAGGAAGAAAATGTCATTTTGTTTCGTCTTTTCTGTCGCCGTAGATGATCTTTATGTCAGGCCTTTCGGTACAGAAGTAGTGGGCCCACACAAAGGTGTGGTGGAGCAGGGCGGCAAGCAAACCGGCAAAGCTTTCATAGAATAGCCCCGGGTGATAGAGAAGCAGAAGAATAATGACATACATTGAATTGGGGATATACTTAAAGGTGCCCCGCTTTTCAAGGGGCATGTCACGGTATTTTTGAAGGAAGTGGTCGCCCCCAAAGGCACGGTTGATACCGAAAAATTGAATGACCGAAAAGGCGGCCCAGAAGATGAGCGGTGTGGTCACTGTAATCAGGATAAGCTTTAAGGTATCATGTATATCTGCTGTTCCCCGGGTGAAATATGAAATCGGGATTAGAGGCAAAAGACTTGAAAGTGACAGGATAACAAAGCCGGCCCGGTATACAGTAAATCCCCTTTCCCCAAACCATGTGCTTATTTTTTCATAGTGATATTCCATGCGCCAGAAGAAGACTATCCATGCGTGAAAAAGCAGGGCGGCGATCCAGGAAAAGATAAACCATCCAGAGGCCGAGAGGGGGCCAAAGGACTGGCCGGTGAATTTATCTTTGAAGAACCAGTAGACCGCAAAGAGGGCACTGTAGATTAAAAAGTGAAGTACCTGGTATATGATATTATTTTTCATGGCATAAAACCTCATGGTTTTTATTGCTTAAATATAGCTGATTATTATATTTTCTGCAATGATAAAAGTATCCCCAAAAGCGACGAACCGCATCGTCACTTTTGGGGCTCCAGGTGAAAGTGGATGCAGGCAGCAGCCCTGTATGATATGATTTCGGCAGTCAGACCTTAAAGTCGCCGATGCGGTTCGTCGCCTTTAAGGCTTCAGGAAGCCGGCAGGTGGGCATGAAAAGCGATAGATATTCACGAGTTCTGAGTGCGGATGTACTGGAGGGACTGCCGGGGGCGGGGCGGAAGGGGAAGCTGACTATTTTACTTGAAAAAGCCCGGTTCCCTGATACAGTCAGCCCATAGCTTAATTTTCAAGGAGAGCAATGAGACTACCCATACGCCTGCTCCAGTCAGGAAGCATCGTGACAAACTTTTTTCTCTCAGGGTACCTGGTGCTTTTTCATGAACTGGTGTATGACTTTTTCTTCTATGATCCGGTTCATGAAGTGAGTCGGCGGATCCTTCATGTGGGGACGAAGAATTATTTCTTCGCCATTGTTCTTCTCATTGCAATAGTCGGAGAAGCTGCCGCTTTCTACTTAAAGACCAGGTACAATCGAAGCACCAGTGAGGGGGGGCCGGTGATCATTCTCTGGATTTTTCATACCGTGGTTGCGGTCATCATGTCGATTTTTGCACTTGAGGCCCTGGGCTTTGGTTTTGATGAAAACCCCGGGATCTCTGCGGTGGCAATGTTTATTACGGTTATCAAGGAGCTGGTTCTTCTGATATTTATTATAACCGCCCCGGAAGAACAGAAGACCTCTCCCGTCAGGGGTATCATGGCTGATGTTTTTTTTGCCCTTTTTTATTCCCTTGCCTACACGGTGGTCATCGGAAATATTCTTCTTCCGGCAAATTATGATAACTACCTTTTTGCATTCTGGTATTCAAAGACCGGCTTTATTATGAACAGCCTGGTGGTTCTGCTGATTTTCTTTATGCTCTACATGCCCCTGCGGCTTCCTTATTATATATCAAAGGGTATTAACAGTACCCGGGCGCGGGTGCTTTCGGGTCTATCTCTTGCACTTGTTGCCCTCACGGCCCTTCTTCCCCTTTATGAAGGAGAATACTGCCTCGAGGGGGCCCTGGAAAAGCCCGATGAAGCGAGAATACTTTTTCTCAACAGCCGCAAGCTGACTCACCTTGACCGCCGCATCGGTGAACTGAAAGAACTGAGGGTTCTGCATCTTGGCTTTAACAGCCTGAGTACACTTCCCCCTGAATTCGCGAATCTTAAAAAACTGGAGTGGCTTGACCTGAGCGGCAACCGGTTCAGGGAGATACCTTCGGTGATTCTTCAACTTCCTTCATTGAAAGAGCTTGATATTCATTACAGCGGTGTTCGGAAATTCCCCCCTGATTTGACTTCCTTCACAAAACTTAAAAAAATTCATATCAGATCAAATCCCCTTCGCCACGGAGAAAAGGAACGGCTGATTCGTGCACTGGGGTCAGAACGAGTAAGCTCGAAGTAGCAGGGATTTTAAATCTTAAAAAGCGACTGGCGGGACGGTTAGTGGTTGACTTTTAGAGCTGAGGATGACACTATGATTTATGACGCACAGTGTGCGTCATTGTCGCACAAGTCTTTAGGGTAAAACATTGCTGAATTAAATGGAGGCTTTATGAAAACAAAAATAGTATTACTCCTATTTCTTTTGTTGAGGGCAGTTTCAGTTTTTGCATTAAATCAACAGATGAGTGAAGGTGAACAGCTCTATAATGAATTGTCAGATATTTCGAAAACAAACAATGGATCTCTTTATTTCGAAAATATAAATCACAACTCAAATAAATTAGACTGGGAGAATGGAGAAGAAATATCTTTAGTGGGTAACCTTCGCATTATAAAAAATGATGATACCGGACACGACAATATTGAAAAGGTTATCTATTTGATTCGAAGTACAAAAGGTGAACTTATTCTTCTTTCTATTCCACCAGGTGAAAACATAAAACAGAAGTCAGAATCCACGTACTCGGGATTAGTAAAAATGCTGGAAAGTAAAATGCAATACCAGCTGAAAACTAAAATTGCCGTCATTGATAAAGAAGCATACACATTTGCCAGATTTACCCGGGCACCGGAAAAACTGATTTTTGATATAATATTTAAAATCTCCATTGTATTAATGCTGTTTCTTGTAATGGCGGGAATGGGAATGACCCTGGCAGTTAAGGATTTTACAAACATAGCAAAAAAACCACGGGGTATTTTAGCAGGAATGATGTGCCAGTTTTTACTTATGCCGGTGGTAGCATTTGGCCTTGGACATTTTCTGGGTTATAATGAAACATTTCCCTATATTTTTGTCGGTATGATTTTAGTTACTGCTACACCGGGAGGCGCAACGTCTAATCTCATGACTTACTTTGCAAAAGGAGATTTAGCTCTTTCTATTTCAATGACAGCCTTAGCAACAGTTCTTTCATTGTTCGTGACTCCCCTATTGTTGGTAATTTTTTGTGCAAATATTCCAAATATACAAATGCCGGTTACAATGTTAATCCAAACTATATTTATCCTTGTATTGCTTCCATTGATAATTGGTATGTTAATAAAAAAGCGCTGGGCAGATTTTGCTGAAAAGGCAACTCCATTTTTCAGCGCTCTGGGGATGATAGCCGTGCTTTTTATTGGTGTCGGAGGAGTGATTAGCAATCTTGAGGTTTTTGGTAACATTGGAAGAAATCTTGGAATAACAGGTTTTTTAGTTTTTTTCTCTTTAACCGCCCTTGGGATGATAGTTGGCGGACTGGTCCCGAAAATACTTCATATAAACAATTATCAAACAAGAGCAATTTCTATGGAAATCGGTATTCGAAATGTTGCATTAGGAATGACAATAGCATTGCTCATTCAGGACAGGATGGGTGATTTTAACAGTCATATGTTTGCTGTTTCCGGCATATTCGCTCTCTTTATGTATGCTTCTGGAATAATTGCTATTTTTACATATAAAAAACTACTTCGGGTAGAAACTTTTCACGCTAATTAATTACTTTTCCGTTCTATAATTGTAATGCTTGTTATACGTACGTTCCAGTCAGGAATATATGTCGCCTTCATGTAGAGGCGACATATATTCGTGGTGTAATTGTTCATCTATGAAATATACACTTTTCCTCCGCTGATTGTTTTTTCAGCGGTTTAGCTACTGCTGCTGTTTTTTTAGAATGGTGAATGTCGTCATTTCGGGTTACACAGAAAAAAAATCCCCTCTCACCGGTTTCATGGCTGCCTTGACGGTGGCCTGCCAGGTTGAGGAATACGGCAATCTCCTGAATAAGGCGGTTCATCCGCTTACAAAAGAACAAGGGAGCATTGAATGACAGTAGCAGGTAGTAAAAAATTTTATGGCTGGTGGATTGTTGCCGGCGGCTTTATTCTCTTTTTTTTTGGCATAGGACTTGCCATAAACACAGTAGGGATTTTTATAGAGGAAGTTGTCTCGACCCTCCATTTTAAACGGGGAGATTTTAGTCTTTTCTTTTCTATCGCCGCGATTACCATGATGCTGGGAGCCATTGTGGTGGGAAAGCTCATTGAAAAGATTGACATCCGCCTTATCATGGGAGTTGGTACGGTTCTTTTTACTCTTGGTATTCTTCTGTATTCTCAGTGCCGAACCCTGGCCCAGTTCTACAGCGTTTCACTTCTTCTGGGTATCGGCAGCGCGGGTACCCATGTTATTCCCGTGACCACCATGATCAATAACTGGTTCGTGAAAAAACGGGGCCTGGCAATGGGAATAGTTTTTGCCGGTACCGGTATCGGGGGACTGGTGCTCAATCCTTTTGTAACCTGGCTTATTGAAAGGAATTTTCTTAATATGGAATTCGGCTGGCAGGGAGCCTATATAATCAGTGGTATCATTGCCGGTATCTTTATTATTCCTACAGCACTTTTTGTTATGAAAAAGACTCCTGCCGAGATGGGGCAGTTTCCCGATGGTATTGAGGGACAGGAAGTTGAAGAGGCCTCAGGCGAAGGACTTACAGTAGGTGAATCAGTCAAGACCTCAATGTTCTGGTTTGTTGCCATCATGGCGCTTCTCTTTAGTGTGGTCAACATGGGTATCAATCAGCATCTTTTTCCCTATCTGAATGCTGATGTCGGTTTCTCCAAGGGAGTCGCAGCCATGGTAGTCGGATCGTATCTCGGAATGACTGTCCTGGGAAAAGTTACCATCGGAGCTCTCAGCGACAGAAAGGGGCTTGCATTTTCAGTAAGCCTTTTTGTGGCCATCGTGCTGGCGGGCATTGCCGTTTTGACCAAAGTCAATGTCCTCTGGCTGGCAGTGGTATTTGTTGTAGTCTTCGGGTTTGGTAATGTTATTCAGACAGTTGTTCCTCCGCTGATGGCGGCCCACTGCTTCGGCCTGAAACAGTATGGATTGATTTATGGAATTATCAGCATATTCATGACCATCGGATCAGGCATCGGCACACCTCTCTCTGGGTATATTCGGGATAATACCGGTTCGTATCACGGAGCATTTTATCTCTACATGGGGCTCCTGGCGACTGGTCTTATCATTGCGCTCCTTGCACTTAAGCAGGCTGAAAAGCGTATTGAAATTGAAGCAACCGCCTATTCAGATGTAAATTAAAGGGCTGGCAGATAAATTGCAGGCGCGAAAGCATTTTCGCGCCTGCAATTCGCACATGAAGCACTGGTTAGAAAAATGACCGGCTACTTCTCAAATTCTTCAAGGTTGAATCGTGCCAGGTCTTCCTTCATCCGTTCTGACATGGCAGAAATATCCCTGGCGTGACTTGACATGGAATTAGCTCCTGTGGCATTAGACTGGGAAATCAGGCTGGTATCGGTAATGGTGTTCACTATCTCGAGAGATGCCCGTTTCTGCTCTTCCGCGGCGGTTTGAATGATATCCGACTGCTCCTGAACGACCCGGGCCCTTTCGTTGACATCCCCGCTGTTTACCAGCTGCTCATTCATATAATCATTGATTGAAGTCATCATCTGTTTAAAAGATGTGACGCCACTGATGATTTCCCGGATGTTTTGAACCATGGCCTCAACATTTTGAGAACCCGTCTGTACCTCACTGTCACTTTTCTTTATCAGTTTGTCTATTTCACTGACACTTGAAGCGGTCTGGTCAGCAAGTTTTGATATTTCATCGGCAACAACAGCAAAGCCCCGTCCTGCTTCACCGGCACGGGCGGCTTCGATTGCCGCGTTGAGAGAGAGAAGGTTTATCTGATCGGAAATATCATTGATGATCCCGAGGATGCCCGTCATCTCCCGGGAGGTGCCGTAGATTTCTTCCATGCTTTTATTCATGTTGCCGATGGATTCTTCACCGGTTCTGGCTTTACTGGTTATGTCATCGGTGAGTCGTGCTGTCTGGTCAACCTGTTCAGCAAGCTCCTTTGTGTTGACAAAGAGGGTGGTGATTTTTTCCATCAGTTCAGTCATAGCGCTGTTCTGACGTCCCGCGCTGGTAGAGACGTTTTCTGAACCTGAAGAAATTTCTTCGATTGTGGCGGTAATCTCTTCGATGCTTGAGGCTTCATTCTGGATATTGTCTGAAAATGTGTCGGCATTAGAAGAAAGGGCTTTTGCTGATTCGTTCAGCTTTACTGAAACTTCCTTTAGCGATTGATTGAGGCCCCGGTTTATTTCAAGCTGCTGTTCCCGCTCCCGGTCGGTGTCCTCGTTTCTTTTATCCTTTGCCCGTTTGTTTACCCGGAGTATCAGCCAGTTCAATACTGTCGAAAGAACGATGGCAAGGCATGTGGCGACAAAAAGGCTGATGGTTTCACTTCGATGCATCAGGGGAGAAGTGAAATAATTGTAGGCAATGCCCAGTGTTGCGATAAGGGCGACAGAAATATATATGTACCAGTAGCAGAATAGAATGCTGAATATAATGATCGGAATAAATTCAATATGGGCGCCGATGAACCGGGGAGCACTCATTGTTTCGTTGCTCATATTGGCGACAAAAATCTGCCCGAAGACCAGTACGTAGGACATCAACGGGGCGGCGATATTGAACTTTCCGAAGCGGGTCATTATGATTGCGCTCAGGCTTGTAAAGGTGAAGCAGAAAATGGTAATATTAAAGGCCCCAATCAAGGCGCGGTCCATAAGGGAATTCATGAGAACCAGGAAAATAAAGAGGAGGGGGAATAGTATTGAATTAAAGATCAGAAATATTTTAACTTTTCCCGCAAGCTCATAAGACTGGTGTGAATAGGCAAGCAGTGCGGATTTATAGAAATTTTTCATAGCAGGTACCTGTAAAACAATATATTTTTTATGACGGGGAGTTTTCGACAGGGTATGTCATCTCCTTCTGCCTGTAGTATATATCATGAATATGTAGAAAGGATACATTTTTTTATCTTTTGGATATTAAAAAAGCAGCGATATGGAGTTACATTCATTTCAGGGACGGCGGAGTTGATCGTCTTTGAAGCCTGTTTTTTTCCCCCGCTGATAGTGCTGGACTGCCCGGTTATGCTGCCTGAGGGTCTTTGAGAAATAGTGACTTCCGTCATTGCGCGCGACAAAGAAGAGGTACTCTGAGTGTCCGGGCACTGCTGCCGCTTTAATAGCCGCTTTCCCCGGGGAACAGATAGGGGTGGGGGGAAGGCCCCGGTGACGGTACGTGTTGAAGGGCGAATTACTTGCAAGGTCCCGGTAATATATTTTTCCCGTAAACTTTTTCACTGCATAGCGTACCGTAGGGTCACAGTCCATGCGCCACTTCCGGTCAAGGCGGTTGTGGAAGACAGCTGCAATTAACTTCCTTTCAGATGGAATTTTTGCTTCTTTTTCAACCAGGGAGGCGATGGTCAGGAGCCGGTGGGTTTTCATTCTTTTGCCGTCACGGGAGGCGCCTTCTACTTCCCTCAAAACCTTTTTCATTCTTTTTACCATGGAGAGAATAATGTCCCGGGGATCTGACGCTTCAGGGAAAACATAGGTGTCGGGAAAAAGGTATCCCTCGGCAGAAAGGGCCCTGATGCCGATGCCCTCGAGAAAGGAATGGTCAAAGGCGTGGTAGAGAAACCGTCCTTTCGACGTGATTTCATGGGTGTCGAGACGGGCGGCTATCTGGTAGAGGTTAAAGCCTTCGGGGATGGTAATCTTCCGGGTTATGACTTTTCCCGAGGCGAGGCGGCGGAATATTTCCATGGACGTCATGCCCCGGTGAACACGGTAGCGGCCGCTGCGTATATGGCTTCTGAGATAGAGGTAACTCAAAGCCCGGAAAAAATCCTTGTCACGAATCATGTTCATTTGTTCCAGTTTTCGGCCTGCTCCGGTAATGGATGATCCGGGTTTGATATAGATCGTCTCACTCTGCATCATGGCGGGGGAAGAGTTATAGTAGAGAAAAAGGCCTCCAGAAATAAAAAAGACAATAAGCAGCAATGGTGCGGTTTTTTTAATCATGGTATCCTCAGAATTTAGCGCAGGCTATCAATTCATCCATATTAGGGGCAAGCTGTTCCTGGTCCCGGCGCCGCTGTACCGGTCGCCCCCCCAGCTCTTTCATTATTTTTTCATTTCCCTTCGCATTATCCGGGTACTCTCCATACATGGTGGTAAAGAGGGGTATATTTAGTTTTTTGGCTGACTTGGCTGCCTCAAAGATGCCCCCATCTTCAGGGGCCTCGACAATATAGGCAGCTTTCGAAAGGCCGCATATAATCTTGTTTCGGTTATAGGCGTTGTATTTATTTGCCTCGGCGTTAGGGTAAAAAGGAGACACCAGTACCATGGCATCAGGATTGAGTACTTCTTTGATGAGTTCGGGAATGTGAAGGTTCAGCATCCCGCAGGGTAGTACCGCCGTGGTCATGCCTCCATTCTGAAGGGCTGCACGGTGGGCAATCATACCAACACCGCTTGCAAATCCGCTGATAGTTACGATGTCATGACGGGCCAGATCTTTAGCCCCCATGTAGGCTATCATTTCTCCCTTTTCGCTCACATCACGGTCTCCCAGTATAGCTATTCCCTTTTGCTGGAGTATGGTCTTGTTGCCAAAGGTATAGAGTATCGGGGGAACGTTTTTTCCCATGGTTTCTTTTAAATATGCCGGATATTCTCCGCTGAAGAAGGGGATTATTTCTATTCCCGCATCAAGGAGGGAAAAATAATCTTTTTCTATGTCTTCAATGAGCCCCCGGGCCGCTAAGATTCCATCGACGACTTTATCATGAAAGGGAAATTCTTCCTTTATCTCTTCTCCTGTCAGGTCAAAGAGATCAGAAATTGAAAGGTTTATCCGGTCCAGTTCATGATATATTTCACTCATGTGAACCGGGCCAATGCCCTGGGCCTGGTCAAGGGCTATCCAGTATTTTGTGCTACCCATAGTATATCCTGTATCCCCGGTTAAAAAGTTATGGCAACTCCAGTAGTTGAGTACCTCTTTAAGGGGCATTTCTTCAACAATAAAATGAATTGCAGGCATAAAAATCCAGTTTTTTTTCTGAAAAAGGAAGTACGGCACGCTGATCCCCGGGGCTGCTTAAAGAGAATGGGGGCTGTAAAAGTTTTTTAAATAAGTCCTGAATTTTATAAGCCAACGGGCTTAAAAAAAATATTTTTGCTTGCAAAATTCTCACCGCATATCAGTATCGTAAAATGTCAGGTGGAATATGGGAAGACCCATCCACATCTGCCATATTGCAGCAGAAAGGTACTTTCCGCTGTAAGCTCTTTGTTTCAGATGGTGTTAAAACTATAAAGCTTACCAATTGGGATTTACTATTTAAGGAGGACCCCCATGGCATTAAATGCACTCGTTGACTCACGTGACGTCAGATTCGTACTTTTTGAAATGCTTGAACTTGAAAAGTACAGTCAGTATGAAGCATACGCAGATTTTGACAAAGATACGTATGAAGCTACTCTTGATCTTGCTGAGCAAATCGCTGTAGAACAGCTTCTGCCTACATCTATGGAAGGCGAAGAAGAAGGCGGAGCCAAGTACGATCCGGCAACAAAAGAAGTTCATCTTCCCAAATGCTACAAGCCCGCCCTTGACGCTTATTATGAAGCAGGTTTCATGGGTCTGGCTGACAACGCTCATGTTGGCGGTATGGGTATGCCCGCTATTATGGGAGCTGGTTGTAATGAATTTTTTATCGCAGCAAACTATCCCCTGAACATGTACCCCGGTCTTACGCACGGTGCAATGGAACTTATCGAAGTCTATGGTACCGAAGAGCAGAAGGCTACATATATTGAACCCATGATGATGGGAACCTGGGGTGGAACCATGTGTCTCACCGAACCTGATGCAGGTTCAGATGTTGGTGCCCTGAAGACCAAAGCTGTAAAACAGGATGATGGAACATATCTCATCACCGGACAGAAAATATTTATCTCTTCCGGAGAAAATGACTACTACAAAAATATGATTCACCCCGTTCTTGCTCGAATCGAAGGTGACCCTGCAGGCACAAAGGGTATTTCAATCTTTATTGTCCCCAAGTACTTTGTCAATGAAGACGGATCACTTGGCGAACAAAATGATGTAAACTGCCCCGGAATCGAACACAAGATGGGATGTCACGGATCAGCTACTTCTCAGCTTGCCTTTGGTGACAACGGCAAATGTGTCGGATACCTTCTCGGCGAAGAAAGAAAAGGTATGAAGATCATGTTCCGAATGATGAACTTTGCCCGTATGGGTGTTGCTCTTCAGGGACATGCTAACGCTTCTGCTGCTTACATGCATTCAATCACCTACGCAAAGAACAGAGTACAGGGTGTTCACGTAACCCAGATGCTGAATCCTGAAGCGAAAGGTGTTACCATTGTAAATCACCCCGATGTTAAGAGAATGCTCCTCTGGATGAAGTCACACATTGAAGGCCAGAGAATTCTTATTAACTACATGTTCAGCAACATTGACCTGGCGGAAAGAGTTCTCGATCCTGAAAGTGATGAAGCTAAAGAAGCTATTGGTATCGTTGAAATTCTTACTCCTATCTGTAAAGCCGGTGCAACTGATAAGGGTGTCGAGATTACATCTGAAGCCCTTCAGATTTACGGTGGATACGGATACTGTGCTGACTACCCCGTAGAAAAAATGATGCGTGATTCAAAGATTCTTGCCATTTGGGAAGGAACAAACGGAATCCAGTCAATGGACCTTACCATGAGAAAAATTCTCATGAACAAGGACCAGTTCAACTATAACGTATGGCGTAAAAAAGTAAATGAAACTCTTGAAAAAGCCAAGGGCATTGTTGATGATAAGTATATCGATCTCGTAGACCGTTCAGCCAAGAAGCTTGACGAAGTTATCGAAATGCTTAAGAAGCAGATGGCAGAAGGTAAATTCCTCCATCTCTTCATGAATGCTACTCCTCTCCAGCAGGCAATGTATGTTGTCGCCATGGGTTGGGTACATCTCTGGGCACTCACCATTTCTGTTCCTAAAATGAAGGAAATCATTGGCGATGCCAAGGGTGAAGACCGAGCCAAGATTGTTGCCGACAACCAGGAAGCAGCATTCTACAGCGGAAAAGTTGTTTCTTCACAATTCTACATCGGAACCGAAGTTCCCAAATTCTTCGGCCGTGCAGAATCACTCATGTGGGGAGAGTCTGCTGTAATCAAAGCAAGCGCTGAAATGTTTACCGGAGCTCTCGACGAGTAAGGGTAACACTTAATTGAAAATGCAAAAGGGGGTATTCCGTTACGGGATGCCCCCTTTTTTTATTATCGTACCAGGGAGGCCACCATGTTCTCAACCGCCGAATACCAGACCCGATTCAAAAAACTTCAGCAGTCCGTAAAAGAAGAAAAATTAAAAGCCTTCATCGTCTCATCAGAAGAAAATATCTACTATCTTACGGGAGTAAGTTACCGGCCCCTTGAGCGGCCCTTCTTTATTGTCGTCAGGCCTGATGACGACCCGGTGCTGGTGGTCCCTCTGATGGAAGAAGAACATCTGAAAGAGGCTCCCAATGTCACCGAGATTCACGCCTACCGTGAATACCCGGCACCGGTGGGAAAAGGGTGGGCTGATATCCTGAAGAGTGTTCTCGGGAAAAGGAAGATCACTGTCGGTGTTGAGCCGGGCCTTGCCCTTGAAATCGCTGGAGAGCTGACTGGTTATAACCTGAAGGCCCTTCCTCTTCTAGAAAATATACGGATGGTAAAATCTGAAACCGAAGTTGATAAAATAAGAACGACGGCACAATACTGTGACGCCGGTATGGATCTTATGCTCAAGGCTGCCTATTACGGAATCTCTGAACTGGAAATTTTTTCCCAGTCCCGATCGGTGCTCCTGAACGTAATGAAAGAAACGGATTTTGAACCGGTGACCACCGACCTGCTTACCATGAGCTGGGTTGCACCCATGAGCGCCCAGCCTCACAGTGTTCCTTCAGTTGATGACCGCCTGAAAGGGGGGCCTCATATCGCCATGAGTTTTATGCGGGTCAACGGCTATGCCGCGGAATGTGAACGGACCTGGTTTCTCTCCGACCCGAAATCTGAAGAGGAAAAAGCCTTTAAGGCGATGATGAAAGCCCGTGAGCGGGCCCTTTCGTTTATTGCCCCCGGAATAAGCTGTAATGAAATTGATAAGGAAGTTAACGGCTTTATCGAAGGGATGGGCTATGGTGAAAACCTGCTGCACAGGACGGGCCACGGCTTTGGTCTGAGTAATCACGAGGGGCCCTGGGTCGCCGAAGGAAGTTCTCACGTTCTTGAAAAAAATATGCTGATAAGTATTGAACCGGGAATCTATATTCCCGGAACCGGGGGCTTTCGACATTCCGATACCGTGCTGGTAACTGAATCGGGCAGTGAGGTCTTAACCGCCTACCCGGTTGATATTGAGTCCCTTCGTATCCGCGGATACAGGGCAGCCAACCGTTTAAAGGGGAAGATAATTCGTAAAGTAGCGGGGATCAACCGACCCTCGTAAAGAGGGGCCGGTATATCAGCCGAAGATTTTTTCTTCTATGTCTGAAATCGTCCTGAGGCGAAGTATCTCCTTTGCCCCGGCTGTCGCTTCTTTTAAATTGATATTGGATACGGCCTCTTTTATGCGGGGAATGAACCGGGCATCAACACTGAAACTGTTGATGCCGATTCCCAGGAGAAAGGGGATGTATTCAGGTTTATTAGCCATATCACCACACACCGACGCGTCAATCCCCGCCTTGCGTGCCGCCCGTGCAATGAGGCCCAGGCTTCGAAGAACCGCGGGATGATGAGGAATATACATATCGGCAACCTTTGTGTTGGTCCGGTCAACTGCAAGAAGATATTGAACCAGGTCATTGGTTCCTACAGAGAAAAAATCCGCTTCTTCGGCAAGATCGTCAATTGTGGCTATTACTGATGGTATCTCAACCATCATGCCGATTGCCGGGTCTGTACAGTAGTCAATACCGTCACTCTTTAAGTCATCCATACTCTGGCGGACAATCGCCTTTGCTGCGGTGAATTCTTCAATTGATGATATCATTGGAAACATTATGCGGATGTTTTTGCCAGCACCGGCGCGTAGAATTGCCCTTATCTGCTG
>Ga0070728_10002454_pt1 | contig 23145 bp, 20 predicted proteins | sample tdDd471_FD_66723 | JGI IMG/M metagenome (GOLD analysis project Ga0070728, IMG submission 66723) | Marine sediment microbial communities from the Atlantic coast under amendment with organic carbon and nitrate - tdDd47.1 | ecosystem: Environmental > Aquatic > Marine > Coastal > Sediment | place... | reverse complement strand
CTGCATAGAGGAGTAATTTTTCTGTGAGAGTTGTTTTGCCTGCATCAGGATGCGAGATAATTGCAAAGGTTCGTCGTCGCGCGATTTCGTCCTGTATTTCTTGATTTAGGGCAGTATTGTTAGGCGTTACCATTGTTATGATTGCTCCAGATAGCTCAGTTGAAAGAAAATGATACTGCGTCATAATATGCTTGAAAATGGACAGGGGAACACAAATGTGTATTTATCAGTCTACACGGGTCATTTCCTTCATTTTTCACAAACTAACAATGACTTTTTATGAACGGTGGGTGTATTTTTATCAATACAACATACGTAACAATAGCTTATCAAAGATAGAAATTATAGTAGACAAGCTGATTATAGAAAAGACTGAAAGATGTGAGGGTGGTGACTGTTATCCCCAAACCAACAACTAATCTCTTAAACATTTGTATTGGAGACAAGATATGCAGTACACTCGGTGACATCATTATCAAGTATATAGGAGAATCATATGATGCAATATCGGAATTTAGGTCGGACAGGGGTTAAGGTCTCTCAATTATGCTTTGGCACGATGTCATTCGGTGATATTGCGGACGAAGCAGAATCTGCAAAAATGTTCAATCGCTGTCGGGACATCGGCATCAATTTCTTTGATTGTGCCAATGTCTATGCAGGGGGACGCTCGGAAGAAATCCTCGGTGATTTGATAGCGGATTGTCGGGATGAATTGGTGATTACCTCAAAATTTGCCTCACAAGCAGGTAAAGATATTAATCAACGTGGCTCATCTCGTCGGCATATTCAATTGGCGGTAGAAGACAGCTTACGTCGCTTAAAAACAGATCGTATTGATGTCTATTTTGCTCACCATTATGATACCAATACCCCCGTAGAAGAAACATTACGCGCATTGGATGATCTAGTGCATCAGGGGAAAATTCTGTATCCAGCTGTCAGTAATTGGTCGGCGTGGCAGATTATGAAGGCGCAAGGTATCGCTAAATACGAAGGTTTAGCACGGATCGAATGTATCCAACCGATGTATAACCTTGTTAAACGCCAAGCAGAAGTTGAGATTCTACCGCTTGCCGCTAACGAAGAAATCGGCGTGATACCCTATAGCCCGCTGGGGGGTGGATTGCTGACAGGCAAATATAGCCCAACAGAAAAACCAGATTCGGGTCGCCTTGTCGAAAATCACATGTATGCTAAACGCTATGGTGTTGATGACTACTACCAAACGGCACTGGATTTTACAGCACATGCTAACGAAAACGGTTATCAACCCGCGACTTTAGCCGTCGCATGGGTCATGGCAAATCCAGCCATTACCGCACCGATTATTGGCGCACGGAATTTAGAACAACTCGAAGGATCATTGGCGGCAGTTGATGTAGATATGACACCAGAATGGTATGCTCAGATTTCAGCTTTATCGTATACGCCACCGCCTGCAAATGACCGACTGGAAGAAGTAAAATAGAGTCAAAAGTTAACAAAAATCATAAGTTTTGATGGATAATAACCTCAAATCTGGGCAATTTACCAATGAGTTTATTGGGTTGTCGTAAAGGTATCCAAAACTCAGGTATACAGCTACTTTCACGTTGTATCATTTGCGGATAAACTGATAATTATAATCTATTGGGGAAGAATTATAATTATGACAAATCGCTTATCTGTTATTGTCCAACGCCTGCAAATGGGTTGGATTCCTTATGCTATTCTGGCTGTGATACTAGGCATTACGTATAGTGTGCTTGCATTACGAGGATTCAACCTCGGATTTTATGGTGATGTTGTTGCCTATCAATATCACTATACATTTGATGGGCTTGTGGGTGGGATGAATTGGCTGATTGCCGAACATTGGGAGCGACATTTGTTAGGGGCGTGGTTTTCTGCCCCGCTCCATATGATTGTCCCGCACCGCTATGATCTATGGTACGCGCTGACATTAGGGTTGCATGTGTCCTTAGGCATGATGATATTCTTGCTAGTGGATACCCTACAATCAGGGCAACGTCGCTGGTTGGCGTTTGCGGTTGCCTTCTTTTTTGTATTTGATACCTTTCAAACCCCCTCTAATCTCGAATTTGCAACAGGGTCACATCGTAAAGGCTCGCTGATACTGGCGTTAATTTCGCTATGGGCGTATATCCACTTTATACGGAGCAAACGACAACAACTAAACTGGTATATCCTCAATGTTGGGACATTTATCCTAGCAATTATGATTTATGAGCAGTCATTTTTCTTCTTTGTCCTGCATCCACTCATTGCCTTAGTTGAAGAGCGACATTCAGGCGACGCTAAACTGACTCTGAATTATCTATGGGTACTTATCCGTGGCTCTATCTTGCATGTGATGACGGTGTTGATTTATACCTATCTATTGGTCTCGTTATTTGTTGATGGCAACGATAATTTGGAATTAACGCCAGCGTATATCCTGAGCCAAATTAGAGACGGACTCCAATTCCAATTCAGCCCAATTGATATTGCTGAGCGACTATCTCAAGCGATACAAATAAGCCCGATGTGGTTTGTGGTACTCGTAGCAGGGTTGGTACTTTTATTCTTCGGTGCTTGGATATGGCACTCAACTGACGATAAAACGACGGATACGCCATGGACTCCGCTTTGGCTAATTGCCTTTGGTTTGTTACTGATGTTGCTCAATCTCTTAAATGCGTCCCCGACAGTTTGGACATTCGATACTCATTCGCGCTTGATTTATGCGTCGTCGATTGGAACGGGGATGGTTATTTTTGGTTTTCTTGCGTGGATTACTGGCTTCAACCGTAAGGTTGGGAGTATTGTCTTTGCGATTGTCTTGGCTATTTTTCTGAGCCCCGGTATTCCGTTTTTGTATGAATATCAAGAGATTTATCTGGAACAAGATGAAACAAGTAACGCCGTCTATCAAGCAATATATGATGCAATTCCACGATTTGCCGATAATGCCGAACCCTATTTAATACTTATCACAGATGTTCATCCCGATAATGACCTTGCGTTACACCCTCAAGACTTCAATTTCCCCCGTGTATTTGCGCTCCACTATAATATTGAAAATTTTCGGGCGGATGCGGTGTTATATGATGTTGATGAGTCACTAACAGATCAATTGATTCAGCTGACCGACATCGGCATTATTTCGCCATTACGCCCTGATGAAATCATTGATTATACACGTGTTATTGTCATTTCTTATGATAGTGTCTTGAATACAGTAACAATACTGGATGATCTACCAGATAATGTCTTGGCGCGGGGTAATTTTGATATGCAGGCAGGTAAGCGGATCGAAACAAATTATGATCTTTTGCCCTAATTTAACGAGTGTGAAATAAGTTGACCTTAATGCTAAATTGTGGGATAGTGATAGTGTAATCTATAGGATAATTAAGGAAAAAACATGGATTTCACATCAGCGTTATTATATCCGTATAAAAGTATCGCCAAAGTATTAACAATTGTACTCGTCATGACGATTGCGATTGCTGTTTTTCTAGGGATGCTGCTCAATTCCTATGATTGGGTTGGATTTATTCAAACGATGCAGTACAACCTATCTATTTCTAGCAGAGATTATCTGCCAGAAGGTGCTTTTGCACGTTATGAAACACCTACTGGGATGTTTATTCCAGCACTGATCGGATTAATGGGTGTGATGATCGCGCAAGGTTTGTGGTTATCTGGCTACGGCATCCGTGTTATTCGTAGCGTGATGGAGGGGAATGATAAATTACCCAACGTCCAACTTGGCAAGGACATGATGACTGGATTATCGTTGTTTATCGGTAACATTGTCTATGCCTTATTATTTGTACCATTTTTTATCATCGTCGGTATGTTGATGGCAATGACTTCAGCTAATGATGGTAGTGGTTTATCTGCATTGTTGTTCTGTGGATCTTTCTTGGTTGCCATCCCGCTTATGATGTTAATGGGTTGGGCATTCTTCGTCGGTATGGCACGGTCTGCGGCAGATAACAACCGTGGTGCATTGTTCGAGATTGGGAAAAATTTCAGTATTGCTCGTCAAAATGTCAAAGCATCATTCTCGCTGACAGGTTATATGATCCTCTTAGGATTAACCTTCTGGTTTGTGTCACAATTTGTCAGCAATGTGTTACAACTCTTTACCAGACCATTCCTCGGTGGTAGCCAAGATCAAATGAGCATTCTCATTGCTGTTCTGATCCCTTTGATGCTGTCGATTGCAATGAATATCGTACAAGAGTTTTCCAAAATGCACCTTATCGCACAGTACGGTTATCAAATTGGTCTCTACGATGATTTCGATGACTTTGAACCTAAAAAGGTCGATTTTGACTTCGAATAAAACATTAACTTTCTAATCGTAAATGGAGCTAGCTGTAATGCTGGCTCTTTTTATTTTTACTTGCTTGAATCATGTTTTGTCTGAAAACATTTTTTTAATCTAAAACTTTATTGTCATATTCTCCATTATCACTTAGAATGTAACTAAAGATTACGAAAGATAATCATATGACCCATAAAATTTTAGTTGTTGATGATTTTGAACCCATTCGGAATATGTTTACAGATATACTGGAGCGGTGTAATTTTGATATTATATCAGCAAGCAATGGCGAAGATGCCCTCCATCTAATTTATTCCGAAAAACCACACATTGTTATCTTAGATGTCGATTTACCACGGATGTCGGGTTTAGATGTTCTCAAACAAATTCGCAGTAATACCGTGACAAATGAGATGCGAGTCATTGTTGTGACTGCCAATCATGTTGTAGAACACAGCGATAATATCTCCGATGCTGACCTTGTGCTGATTAAACCTGTGAGTCCGATTGATCTTGCTAATTTTGTGCGTCGTCTGTTGCCTGCGCAAAACGGAACATAACACACAATAAAGCAGACCTGTCAATTGATGGTCTTAGCTAAATAATTCGATCAGACTCTGCCCACGTTGTGAGAGGCGATAAAATACCCGCTTACCACTTCGAGAAGATTCCACAAGTCCTGCTTGATTGAGTTTATTCAAGTGCTGCGAGACTGCACCTGCTGTAATATCAAGCAAAAATGCTAATTCATTGGTACTTCGTGGGGTGGTTAGCGCATAGAATACCCGTGATCTTCCGATTCCTAGAGTGATTTGCAGCGCTTCATCAGGGTTGTCGGGTTCGGAATAGTGCCAGAGACCTGTCCCACGCGCCCCATAAATAAACATTGGTTGATACGTATCGCCGACCTGCCAATATAATTTAGGAAATGAAAAAATCATCGGCACAATTTGTAAACCACGCCCTGCAATATCATAGTTAAAGTCTGATGAAATACAAGAAATTGAGTTTGGTTTATATTTTTTCTCAATCGTCAATGTTCCATCATCATACGAGAGCCGTGGATGTAAGCCATTGAGCATATGATCTGAGCCATACAATGCTTGTTCCCGCGCACGATACAAAATGTCATTTTCGAGAATCGTTATCATCCGCGACCAATGATGCGCCAATGTCCGATTCCAATAGGTACGTAACTCATTGACAAGTGTATCAACAGTTTGGCGTGGATGGGCTAAGGCGTACACTAATAACTCGGATTCTTCTGCAAACTCCATCGTAAAACGAATATGTTCTTGAATGATACTGGATGGGGTTTCACATAAGCGTTTGAGCTCTTCTTCAAAATCTAGCCCCGGCGCGGTTGGGGTTGGGGTCAAAAAATCGGGAATATTATGCCGTCCCGCAATTAATTCAGTCATGTAGGGTAATTCAACATCTTGTAATGCACGGTTGGCTTCGTCAATCCACTGCATATATTGCGACGGTTGTGGATACATCGTAAGCATATGATAGCTCGTCACTGCTTCTACCATCGGGCTAAACGCAAACCGCATTTTGATGATGTCATCGCTGGTTACATTTATTGCAATCATTATACTAATCCATCACTCAATTACTGATACCTCTACTATAGATAATACACCCATATAAAGCGATTCATTTAGTTTTTACTAAATTGATTCCTGTGCGATAAAAGATGATTTAAGGTGTATATACGTTGAGATTGAGGTACATCATCTCCTTAAAACTAAAGTAGAAAATTACAAGATGTACCTCAGTCTTAGTTGATAGTGATAGAGGACAAAATCATGACCTATCATTTTTCGCCAGATTATGAAACAGACAAAAAGATGCGCGAGCAGGAGATAAAACGGGCACTCGAACATCACTATTGGGTTGAGCAAGCGCAGTCTCGCAAAGAGCCTCGTCATTCCCCACGTTGGCGGACGTTTATCACCATGTTGATCGGGTTCTTCGTCTAGGGTTTAACGGCAACAATCCGTGAATTGTGGTCTTCTTCTTCATCGGATAAAATTGTCCACGTTGTGAAGTAGCTCCGCAATTCACCGATGTCTAACAAAAACGCGGTGTTAAAAGCAGGAACTTGCTCTAAATAACGGATGTTGAATGTATCATAAATCACACGTCCACGGGGTTTGACAGAATTTTTTATACGAGGAAATAGATCACGTTTAAGATAGCGTGTCACAATCACCAAATCATACGAGGCTTCATCGAGTTGAATATCGTCAACATCAACTTGTAATAAATTAACATTTCGCAGATTACGGATTGCCATTTCGGCACGGGCGCGCTGTAATGCTACACGGCTTACATCCATTAAATCCACAATATAACCTTGTGATGCCAGCCAGAGCGCATTCTGCCCCAATCCACCCGCCAAATCTAACGCCATCAACCGCTCGTCAGGATTTGCAGGGGGGGTATATTGTAAAAGCAGTGGATCAGGATCGGGATATGGTTCATGCGAGCGTTGTTTATACACACTATCCCAGCGCACACGGTCTTCTGCGCTCATTTATTATCTTTCATTAGTCTAATTACTTGTCAACTTTACCATAGCAGAATGTTATAATTTTGCAATTTATGAAGGGTATTTCTAACCGACTTACAACAATCACGTCGAATTATTCAATTAATAAATCGGTGACATTTTTCCCATGTGCGGATTCTTTTCTTATGAAAGTTACCTTCATACTAACGCGTCCCAAAGTCAGAATATCGCCGTTACGGATTTGATGCGTTTCTTTGGCTTGAAAACGGAAACCATTAAGCCCTGTCCCATTGGTGCTATTGAGGTCTTGGATTTCAAGCCGTAAATCATGCAAGCGTAGAAGAGCATGACGACGACTTACACCGTGTTTCTCCATTAAAAATGGGGTTAAGTCAATCTCTGGTTGGATCGGCAAGCTTTGATGACTTCGCCCTATTAATAGGGGTTTATCTCTCTTCGGTGCAACTTCTGTATAGTGACCTGATTCAATATCCGTAAAGCGTAGGCGCATATTGTTCGTGAATTGGAAACATCCGTTGGGGATGATGTTACCTTCAACAGACTTTATTTCCGGTTTAGCAATTGTCAAGGATTCTTGCGAGGCAATAACTGTTGCGTCTCGGTCGCCATCTTGTGACCGTCTTTGGCTTGGGCTAAACTCATGTATCTCTTGAGTACTATCGCTTGATGCTTCTTGGATTGGCACGGATCGAATATTTGCTCCGCACTCAATACAAAATAAATCACCTACACGGTTCATATGCCCACAATCAGCGCACTTTATCCCTGTTTTACGCGGAGATGTCGGTTGTCCATCGGGTGTATGTTCTTCGTGTAAGTTTGCTTGTTCGTCTTCTGGTAACACGCCTGTTGGGACATGTTGTCCTCTCTGAAAGCGTGATGTAAAGGTTAGTGGTGCATCACATACCAAGCAAGCTGTTGCAGTCGCTAGATTGTCATGACCACAATTATTGCAGCGAATTGGTTTTGTTTTAGGTTCTGACGGTTGTGTCATAATTTTCTGTCAATCAAGATTAATAGACATTTTTCATTAAATCATTATAGACACTATAGCAACGAAAATTAAACCGTACAAATATTTCTTCATATAGATGTAATTAGATTGGCTTCTTATCGCCGTGTGCATCCAATACTTGCTTAAGGTTTGCTAATTCATTCGCAAGGGTTCTACCGAGGGACATATTAAAAAATAAGCCAAACCAAACCATCCAACGAGTACGGACATCAAAGGTTTCGATGAGATGTGTTTGCTGACCGCGACGCTCGAATGTAACCGTATAGACAAAAGGAAATCCCCAGAAAGACCCCTTCATCTCAATCTTTTTATTACGATCATATTCAACTATATCGCCATTCATAAAGCCTTTACGTCCCATAAGTGGACGGGTCATGGCAACCATCGAACCGGGGCGGATGGGGTCGCCACTGGTGATGCCAACCCCTTTGACATTTCTCCATTGTGGATCATTGGTAAAATCCCCCATAAATTTAAAGACGTCAAATACAGGGCGATCAATTAAAATATGATTTTCAAATTTTGGCATAGAGCATCAACTTTCACAGTATACTGTTTTTGACCTATTATAACTTTCGAGAGTCAGGTTGCAATAAACAGTCTAAACAATTCCAAACAGATAGAGGTATAGGTATATGCCGGTTGTTACCCAGAGCAGGGCATCAATACGATCTAAAACACCACCATGTCCCGGAAATAGATTAAGTCCTTTGACATAGCTATCCTTGATTTTAAAGAAGCGTTTTAGGGCAGACTCGAACAAATCACCACCGACAGCAAGAAAGGGGCCTATCAACACAATTGGAATCAGAATTGGCTGGAATATGCCCGAAGCAATCAAAATTAAAAAGGTTGGTATCCAGGCACCAAAAATCCCACCGATGGCTCCCTCAACTGTCTTATTAGGAGAGATGAGTGGGGCGAGTTTTGTTTTTCCAAAGAGTCGACCCGTCAGATACGCAAATGTATCTGTCCCCCATGTGATAGCATAAACGACTGCTATCCATACTAAACCGTCGGGATCACTATTCCGTATACTTACTAAAAATGTCATGGGAAAAGCGATATAGAGGATACCACATATCGTAATGCCAACTTGTGCTAAGGCACGATGAAATTGTTTTGGTTGACGGAACATTTCTAAAATCAATGTTAAAACAGCGCAAACCAATAAGGCGATTTGCCATAATGAAGCAATGTTGAAGAAGAATGCAAGTGCGATAATAATTCCTGTTGGTATGCCAGTCAGAGAGCTACCTTGCATTGTAGTATCTTTTTCCATGACATAAAATTCGAGCATCCCAATCGACATGACAGGGAGCATAAAAGCCAAAAACCAGAAACCACCTAAAACTGATGCAAGGACAACAATAGGCAACAAGATAACTGCTGTTATCACTCGTACTTGGAAATTGGTCAGCCCTTTATTTTTAGAATGAAGTTTATTGCTCATGATATGTCATAGAAACCACTTGTAAGTATCAATTAATTGGTTGTTATATTTATTTTAACATTATATCAAAATTTAAACACGTTCTCATGTAATCTCCTTTGCTTCTCCGCGATTTTAGGATTTTCGTTTGAATGACCCTTGTTCCAAAATATTCAATTTACCTGATACTGTAAAAAAGCCTCTTGAATATGACGTTACGTCATAAAGTATTCTCAGTTTTGTGATGATGAGTTTGATATTTTGACTCAGAATTGATGACAAAATGACAAGTTGAGGAGTTCAAACAAATGAATATTCGTTGGGTTGATACCAAACAATTCTATGAAACAATCATCGGTATGCCAGAAGGTATTGAACGTGACCAATATTACATCGATCAGTTTTTATCGCCATGGCAACAAATGATGACAATGGTTGCGGGACAGATGGGTGAATTATCGGATGATCCTTTTTCTGGTGCGCGTTTATGGCATTGGCTGATTCCGAATCAATTGACACAAGTGCCCGAATCGTTAAGTAAACTTGATGCTGTAAATGCATGGCAACTAGGAGAGAGTGCGATGTTAAAAGCAGTTGAGAGTTTTGCATCCTATATAGAACAAATCCCGATTGAGAGTATTGAAGGGTGGCTAATTCTCGCAGACCCTAAAACATCTGATCCAATCGGGCGTGGATATACTGGGGGTGTGGACTGGATGCAACCGCGTTTTGTTGTGCAATATAGTGATCCAAATGACGATAATCTATCCCGATTAGAAGGCTGTATCGTTCACGAAATGCATCATCTTATCCGCTCTAAGGTTGTTCCGTGGAATATGGGGAGTGCTACGGTAGCAGATTATGTTATACATGAGGGTTTAGCAGAATCTTTCGCAACCACGCTATTTGGTGACCACGTACTTGGCCATTATGTAACAGATTTTGATGACTCAGAGCTTGATACTGCCCGTACGTTGATAAGTGAAAATCTTACTCAAACAGGTTTTGATACGTTGCGAGCCTTTATATTTGGGGATTATTGGGCAGAAAAGTTATCCTTACCTCGCGTAGGGATGCCGACCTATGGTGGCTATGCAATTGGATATCATATTGTGCAAGCCTACTTGAACAAAACAGGTCATAGCATTCAGTCTGCAACCTTTGTCCCTGCATCACAAATCGTTGAAGAATCGGGTTATTTTGGATAGATCTTATCTGTTTGTGTCGGTTGTCAAAAATCAAGGAGCTGAATAATTTATGATTGTATAGTGATGTGATTGATGTTATGAGGATTAATCTCGTTTCAGTGCACCGTATACCGTTATTTTAAGATTGGGTGTTTGTGACCACTATCAGGTTAGCATATAATCTATTATGGTTAGAGATGAGCCAACTTAATAAGTTGCGCATCTATCACATCATTATCTAACCCATTAAACCACATAATAACGGTGTACTTATGTCGGAAAATCTAATTGGCACGACAATCAACGGCTACGAGATTCTCAGCCAAGTGGGTCAGGGTGGGATGGCAACTGTTTTTCTTGCCCGCCAACAATCGATGGATCGCAATGTCGCGTTGAAGTTCTTGCCAAAGCAGTTCATGAATGACGATACTTATCTTCAGCGATTTGAACAAGAAGTGAAGATCGTATCACAACTGGAACACCGCAATATTGTTCCTGTATATGATTATGGAGAGCATGAAGGTCAGCCATATATTGCCATGCGCTATATGCCTGCTGGATCAGTTGACGATTTACAGCGTCAGGGATTGATCCCAATTGCCCGTGTCCTGAATATCATTGAGCAAATTGCCCCTGCCTTAGATTATGCCCATAGCAAAGACATCCTGCACCGAGATTTGAAGCCGAGTAACATCTTATTGGATGATGGTGGCGGCGCATTTATCACCGATTTTGGAATAGCCCGTATCCTCAGTGAACAAGGGACAGCAATTACCACGCAAGGTGTTGTTGGTACACCTAGTTATATGTCGCCAGAACAAGCCCAAGCTCATAAATTGGATGGACGGAGTGATGTCTATTCGTTGGGCGTGATGCTCTTTGAGATGATTACAGGACGTAGACCCTTTGAGAGTGATACGCCGTATAGTATTGCGGTTATGCAGGTAACGACACCACCACCATCACCACGTGATTATAATGAGGCGGTTACATCAGCCATTGAACAGGTTATCTTAAAAGCACTTCGTAAAAAACCTGAGAAACGCTATGATAATGCAACCGAACTGGCAACTGCTTTAAAACTTGCAATTGAACGCCCAAACAGTACACATGATACTGAACCGCGTATGCCACCTGCGCTACAATCGACAGAACCAATCGCCCCTCCAGAGCCTCAGCAATTTGTCCGCCCAATTGTGCAACCGTCCTATCCACAAGGCGGAACATCACAAGCCAGTCAACCTGTCAGTCGTGGTGTGTCGCACTCTGTCAGTTACCCTGTGCGACCTGTTAAACCCAAAACTAAAGGGTCAAATATGGTGATGGGGATTGCAGTGGGGGGTATTTTAGGATGTGCCTTATTAGCAGGTATCATCATTATCTTTACACTTGCTCTGGGTAGCTTATCCAATGGCAATCCAGTGGTTGCAACATCGACACCAACAGAATCACAATCAGGGACACCTGTTGATGAACCTGCAACAGCCACACCAGAATCTGAATCTTCGCGCACACCTATCGCTGTTAATGCAACGCTGACAGCTGCGCAATTTACCTTGCAAGCACTCGATTTAGAAACGGATGCAACCTTAACCAGCGTAGCACTTACGCGCGCCGTTATCACCCCAACATCGATCCCTGAATTTGTGCCTGTCGGTATCCGTGGTACACCGACTTTACAACCGGGTTTAGAAGGTGTGACGGGTAAGATCATATACTTTGACCAACGATTTGATGCGAATGAAGAACCGTCGTTTGAAGTTGTATCGTTGAATATTGACACATGGATTGATACCCAATTGACATCGGATTTGAGCGACAATACCTATCCTCAACCTTCGCCTGATGGACGTTGGATTGCTTTCCAATCCGATCGGGATGGTGATTTTGATATTTATGTCGTGAATATCGTTGGTGGACAACTCCGTAAAATCACAGAAAATAATGTTTGGGATAGGTTGCCAGCATGGTCTCCTGATAGTGAATGGATTGTTTACTCGTCTGATACACGCGGGGACGGTACATTTGACCTGTATCGGATTCGTGTCGATGGCTCGAATAACGAGATAATCTATAGTGATGGTCGGCGGAATAGCCATGTACGATATAGCCCCGATGGACAATATATCGTGTTTACATCAGGCACAGATTTACGGGATGCTACCACATGGGAAATTGTCTTATATGATACACAGACCCAAGAAGCGACCTTCCTCACACAAAATGATATACGTGATTCTTCACCGAGTTTTAGCCCTGATGGTACACGCATTTTGTTCATCACAACCATTGGTGATGATACAGCTGTCGCCAGTATGAATCTAGAAGGTGTAGATCGAAAAGTCATCTATGATGGTGTTGGTAACGAATGGGCGGCTAGTTATAGCCCTGATGGTCAGTTTATTGTCGTGACTTCCAGTGTTGAGGGCGAAGATCAACTATTTTTGATGGAAGCCGATGGCAGTAATGTCCAGCAAATTACATCAGCAGGTGGGGCATATGCCTCATGGATTCCAGAGATTACTAATTAAAGATGTCGCAGACGCTATCACAATCCATCGCCGAAACCTTACGTGAAGCCATCCAACATGGGATGTATATATGTGGGGATCGGTTGGTCGAACTCACACTATCACAAGAATTGACCGTCAGTCAAAATACGATTCGAGATGCGCTACATATCTTGGAGCAAGAAGGATGGGTGCATAAAATCGCGCGGCGTGGCGTTTATATCCCTAAATTTACAGTGACCGAAGCCGAAGAAATTTATGCAATATGGCAAGCCTTAGAAAGCCTCGCGCTGGGTTGGGCCTTAGAGACATTATCAGATATAGATCGCCAGCATCTACGTGAAATATTGATTTCTGCCGAACACAAAGTTCATCGCCACGAATGGGTTCATGCTAGTTATATGATTCATAATTTGCATACAGCCATTGTATCTCATGCCAACGCCCCGCGTACTCAAATGATTTTAGGGCGTGTTCATAATCAAGCACAGCTACTTGAAATACAGCGACAACGATTTATTCCACTCAATGAAGATGAGTGGGACAACCGCATCGAAACGCACTTTGAATTCTTGCATGAGATTGACCAACACAATACAGAAAAAGCTATCAGTTATCTTAAGCGCGCAATTCAATATGAAGAAGAACTGGTGATTCCCTTTTTGGACTAATCTGAGTTTTGTTTAAGCGTATTGGAGAATGATATGGGATTTTTTCATCAATAAAACATGTTTCCAAAGCCGTTAGCCTCTGGCTGTTAGCTTAAAAAGCCTGTAAAAGCTAGTGGCTAAAAGCTAACTGTAGACTGGTAAATAGAGTAAAATAAAAAATATATACCCTATCCATTATGATCCAAAACTGATGTTAGAGTAATGTTAGTCTGATGCAATAATGGGAGGTGTAACAGGAGTCTTTCGTGCTTGCCAACTTTCCGCGATCAATCCTGCTACAATGCCCGCCAACCCACCGACCATATATCCTAATTTATTGGGTAAGCCAAACGTTGCCAACGACATACTTGCTGCTACAAGCGCACAAACTAACATCGGGCGATTGATAATCAGAGGCACGACAATGCCAATAAAAGTCACGACCATCGCAAAATCAAGCCCCCATGAGGTTGCATCACCCAATTGTTGACCCGCTACAATGCCAATGAATGTACACAATTGCCAATTGAGATACATCCAGAGTGCTGATCCAAAGAAATACCAATGTCGATAGCGGTTATCGGGTTGGTCTTGGAAGCGTCGTATGACCACGGCATATGTTTCATCTGTCAGCCAGAAGCCAAGCGGTAATAACCATTTATGCCCGACATGACGCATATACGGCGCGAGCGATGCCGCATACAAAGCATGGCGCAAATTAACGATAAACGTTGTGAAGATGATTAATAATAATCCGATTTGTTGGGAATAGAGTCCCATACCAATGAATTGTGCTGATCCAGCAAATACAAATAACGACATTCCCATTGTTGCCGTTGGGGTTAGTGGATGCTCACCTGTGACAGCCAATGCTCCAAAAATAATCCCAAATGGTATCGCGCCAATAATCATCGGGATAGTATCTTTCATGCCAGCTAAAAATTCTTGCTGACGGGTAGGGGATAACCCTTGTGTCATATCAATCGCCTCTCATTAACGCCTGTATGATGCCATAAAGTATGGAATTATGCTTGTAATATCTTGCGCTTCATTCATCAAAGATTTATTTAAGAAATCTACAGCTTTTTGTGAATCCAATAATTGATTTGCATATTTCATCAATAAGGGGGATAATGACATTATTATATAACGTAATGTTTAGAAATAAATAACTGAACATTACAGCATCTAGATTCTTCATAAGCAAAACTTACACATACTTGTAGTAAATGTAGTACCTATACCGACCCATATAGGGTGCCCTCATTCAATTAGTAACATTATTTTTAGATGATTTGGAGAAGTTGTGAAACGTATAGTAAGCACACTAGTATTCTTATTGATGTTATCTGGTGCGGCGAGTATCTTATTGATGCCAAGCACCATCGTACATGCTCAAACTTGTACTGATAATGATAACGATGGTTATGATGACTTTGGCAATGATTTTGATGGCGATTTCTGGGATGATTGCGAAGACTACTGCCCCAGTCAAGGAGATCAAGGATTTGGCGTCGATAATTATGGATGTCCGTTTACAGGTGGAATCGATAGTGATGGAGATGGCATAGACGATAGCTACGACTCGTGTCCAAGTCAAGGAGATCAAGGATTTGGCGTCGATAATTATGGATGCCCGTTTACGGGTGGGATAGACTCTGATGGAGATGGCATAGACGATAGCTATGATTCATGTCCCAGTCAAGGGGATCAAGGGTTTGGTGTCGATAATTACGGGTGTCCGTTTACAGGTGGTATTGATTCTGATGGAGACGGTATAGACGATAGCTATGATTCATGTCCAAGCCAAGGGGATCAAGGATTTGGTGTCGATAATTACGGGTGTCCGTTTACAGGTGGTATTGATTCTGATGGAGATGGCGTAGACGATAGCAACGACTCCTGCCCTGCAATTTTTGGGTTAGATGGTTTTGGTTGTCCAGTCAGTAACGCTGATTCTGATGGTGATGGCGTTTCGGATAACTTCGATGCTTGTCCTTCAGTATGGGGTACAAATTTTGACGGATGTCCGGGAGACTTTGACGGTGATGGTTGGACAGATGATGTCGATGCTTGTCCTTTCGATTATGAACTCAGTACAGGTTGCCCCGGTAGTGGCGATACAGACGGTGATGGGATTGCCGATAGCTTTGATAGTTGCCCATATACATGGGGTACAAATTCTGATGGTTGTCCCGGTGATTCGGATGGTGATGGTTGGACAGATGATATAGACCCATGCCCATATCAAAGTGATCCCAATGGTTGCCCCGGTAGTGGCGACGCTGACATTGATGGTTGGCCCGATAGCATCGATCCATGTCCATATGATTTTGATCTGAATACAGGTTGCCCTGCTGATTCGGATGGTGATGGGTGGTTAGATAGCATTGACCCTTGTCCATTCGATTGGGATCCAACTTTCGGTTGCTCTAGTGGTAATGGCGATTATGATGGTGATGGCGTGATTGATGCTAATGATTTTTGCCCTTACGATGGGAATTTCGGCAGTGGTGTTGATGCCAATGGTTGTCCAGTTGGTGTAGCAGATACCGATGGGGATACAATTCTCGATCAATTTGATTCTTGTCCGACGCGCTATGGTTGGACAGACAGCAACTATGCGTATGGTTGTCCCGATGATTCCGACGGGGATGGATTATTAGATGATGAAGATGCTTGCCCATCCCAACATGATAATTACACGAGCACAAATGGCTGTCTTATAACCAGTGGGTCAGTTGTTCGCACACCACCAACTAAACCTATATCCAGTCAACAACCGACCAATCGACCCACAACAAAAAATGGTACGAACAATACCGTCAAACGTAGCGGTAATCCCAATTCAACGACAGGACAAGCCTGCCCAGCTACAGGTGGAAATTTCCGACCTGCACGATTAACGGTCAATGGTCTGGGACAATCAACACTCAACGGACAGCGATTAAACTTCCGTCAGGATGCGGGTATAAAAGGACGTATCCTCGGTCAAATTGAACCGCTCGATCAATTTATTGTGATCCAAGGACCACTTTGTACCCAAGAAAATAATGAATCTTATCGCTGGTGGTTCGTCTATTTCGATGGTCGGGCAGGTTGGCTAGCCGAAGGAGATACAAAAGAATACTTTGTTGAACCGAAACCACTGCCTGCAAATGCTAAAGTATATGCGGTTGATCTTGGTGTAGACCCTCGTGGAGACCGCCAAAGTCTGATTCAAGAACTCGGTCAACTGCCACCCAATACAATCGTTAGCATTGGTGTTAGTACACAGGGAACAGCTTATGTTGATGTTGCCGATCAAGCGAACACAGTGTTGGAGAGTGGTAAAGAAATCAAGAACTATGCTATCAAAACAGCAGGTGCATATTCTATCTATGGTGAGAGTGAATCTTCTGGCAAATTGGTGATTGTCGTGGTGCAACCCGCTGGTGGGGGAACAGCTGTTGGACGTGTACCTGGACGACCCGGACGCGCACCTGCACCAACGGCACAACCCGGACGACCTAATACAGGTCCATAAATCTAGCTGAAAAAATCAAATAATCACAACCCCTGTTGGAAGCACTCAACAGGGGGGCTTTTGGACTTACACTGCTTTCCATACTTTTGCATATTTCTTGCGATATTTGAGATCAGCTTCGGTTTCAATTAAATCAAGGGCAGTCTGCTTGATTGTCTCATCTTTGACGACATCATAAAGATTCCGAAGCCCTTGAATAATATCGAAGCGAATGAGGGTGTAATTTTTCTCATCGAGGCAATCTTGAAAACGCTTTGCCAATCCATTGACCACTTGCAGCTGCTGTGCTTGACCTGCCAAACCAACTTTCCAGATCGCTTGTAAACAATGGCGGGCAGTCACAAAACGCTCATCATCCGTGACGGCTAATAATGCAGGGAAATCATGTTGCATTCGGTTGTCGGGGTCACTATTGGCAAGATTACAGAGGATTTGCGCCGCAATTGCCCGACGATGGTTATCGCTATGGCTCAAATCTGATAGCATCTCATCCCAAATATCATATGCCCAGTCAACAGGTTGTTCAGTTGCCTCGATCAAATAAAAGAAAGCATCATTTTGGACTTGTTTATCTGTTGATCGCACTTCGTCAAATTTTGTGCGTATGTTGTCATCCATAGTGGATCATATCCTGTATATTGTTAGTGTCTTAAGTGATTGATCGTTTGTTTTTGGTATTTTGTAGCATGTATTGTTGGTGAAAATGGTGAAAAGAATGAGATAAGAGTGATGAGTGTTAAGCCACAAACTCAATGATATTCACAAAATCACCTCTGTACCTTCGTTTCTTCGTTGCTCTGTGTTAAACATTTCTTGCTCTGAAAAATTTGAATGTTCTTCGACCACCTACTTAAAAAGTCTTCTGACCATGTAAAATAATTAGGACATGTCTTCATCGGCTTTATAATCTGGATTTTCCCATACAATCAACGTCGCCCAATTATCGGATGCTTCGTCTTTAATATAATCTTCCAGAAGACTATGGACAGTAAACCCTCGCCGTAGCTGAAACGTCAATGTGCTATCGAATAAATCATCGTTAACGACTTTCTCAACATAGTCATGTGGCGACAAGCGATGTTTGTAATCTGCATAATCAGGAATCAAGCCTCCTGCCACAATCCCTTTACAATTGAGTGTTGTTACAACATTTTTTCGTGCCGCATACAATTTTGATCCGACCCCACGACGACGAAAATCGGGATGTACACTTATGTCACCCCCATAATACCATTCACCCTCATCATCATGATTGGTATAAAAGCCTTCTGCAATAATCTCATGGAAGCTATGCTGTGGATTGTCAAAGTCAAAATCAATCAAAAATCCCGACCCTAATCCAACAATACGCCCTTCGATTAAGGCTACAAAATTGCCTTCTGTAAATAACTCGCAATGATTCAAAAAGTGTTCTTCGCGCAATAATTCGCTCTCTGCTAATGTTGGGAAGCATTCCCGTTGTAACTGCTCAAGTTCTTGAGCATGAACCTTTCGGATATTCTGGATAACGACATCATCATTTTTCATAATGGACTCATTTGGATAAAGCAAATCTCTAATGATGCCTAGTTTAGTCAGAATTGGTTCGAATTGCCAAGATTTTGGTGCATAAATGACTCAAATTGGTCTAAATGGACTGCATTGGACATACAGTTTTTGATCTTTGTCCTTTAGGATTACGTCCAAATGAATTTTATAACGAAGTGAGGATCACAAATGGACGATAATGGACATAACCAAAATGGTAGTAATCAAACAGGGACAGATAAAGTCAAACGCGGTTTAGCACAAATGCTTAAAGGTGGGGTCATTATGGATGTAGTGACACCTGAACAAGCCAAAATCGCAGAGGATGCCGGTGCATGTGCAGTCATGGCATTGGAACGTGTACCCGCTGATATTCGTGTGCAGGGTGGCGTTGCGCGTATGAGTGACCCCGATATGATTGATGGCATTATCAACGCCGTTACCATCCCCGTGATGGCAAAAGCACGTATTGGTCACTTTGTCGAAGCCCAAATTTTAGAAGCTCTCGGCGTAGATTATATTGACGAAAGCGAAGTTCTGACCCCTGCTGATGAAGAACATCACATCAATAAATGGAAATTTAGTGTTCCCTTTGTTTGTGGTTGCCGTAACCTCGGTGAAGCATTACGTCGTATCAATGAAGGTGCGGCAATGATGCGGACAAAAGGTGAAGCTGGTACAGGTGATGTAGTAGAAGCTGTGCGTCATGCTCGGTCTGTGAATGGTGAAATTCGCCGCATCTCTACTATGGATGAAGATGAACTTTATACCTATGCTAAAGAAATTCGTGCGCCTTTCCATCTCGTGAAAGAAACCGCAGAATTGGGTCGTTTGCCAGTGGTCAATTTTGCCGCAGGTGGTGTCGCAACCCCAGCTGATGCCGCGCTGATGATGCAATTGGGTGTCGATGGTGTCTTTGTTGGTAGTGGTATCTTCAAGAGTGGTGACCCTGCAAAACGCGCTAAAGCGATTGTTGAAGCCGTCACCCACTATAACGATGCTAGCATCCTTGCCAAAATCAGCCGTAACCTTGGTGAAGCAATGGTTGGCATCAATGTAAGCTCCATGCCAGAAGCTGATAAAATGGCTGGGCGCGGTTGGTAGCATACGATTATTTTAGTTGAATAGAGTTTAAAACGCGCTCAGATGGGCGCGTTTTTAATTTATGTTACATATTTCCAGAACGCGGAGACATTAATGTTTCTGAACTCCTCAAAGATCTTATATTCATATTGATTAGATAACTTTGACTCCAATGTGGGTAGTGCTACAAATGAATCGATCAATGTGTCGGCAAGTCTTGATGGTTGCCTCACGCAGATATACTCCTGATTATGTGTCACAGTAGATTGTCGGGGGACTGTAATTTCTCGAATTGGGCATGTGAGTTTTTCAGAAGTACGAAGCAATGTTTCAGATTGTGGTAAATGTATGATGATAAAGACCTATACAAATAGCATGTGACCGTAGTGACAAATGTCATATAATTATTTTATTAATACCTGTAATAGTTATTTTAATAGATAAATAGTGGTAAATATGTTACTATAAATTTAGTTATAAATATTACATTATGTTACTCATTTTATATTATTGCTGGAATCTAATATCTAGATTACTTGATTAATATAAAGCAAGTTTTGTTTCATTGATATTCTCCAATACCCTCATACTATTGACTTTATATTTTTCGAGTGGACATTATACTCAAATATCGGGTTAGTGTATATCAAGTAATTCTATGCATCCTCTCAATATTGTACTTCTGCACTAATATCTTCATTTTCATCCTGCGCGCAGTATAAGTCGCAAATCCATATTAATCAGTCGAGATATTGAGGAGACAGAAGAAATGTCACTTATGCGACCTCGAATTATTTTTATATTATCGTTAGTTTATATTACATTATTTAGCTTACCGATTACTTCAACTGCCCAAACAATGGGTACAATTTCTGGATATGTTTATGATGAATCCAATAATCCGCTACAAGGTATCCGTATTCAAGTACTTGGAGAAGACGGTTATCAAGGTGATGTTGGATGCTCCGGGGTAGATGGATCATATAGTGGTTCGATTCCACTCAATATAAGCTATCGAGTATTTGCTGGTGGACAACATGGAAGTTGCGGTAATGCAACGACATACGCATTTGAATTTTGGAATGAAACTTTCGATGCGAATAACGCTCCTCGTTTATTGCCAACGACGCAAACTCCCGACTTTACACAGATTGATTTTACATTAGAACTTGGTGGTACGGTAACAGGTGTCGTTGTCGATAGCCAAACAAACAATTTTCTTAATAATCTAGCTGTGGTTGTCGAGTTTGGATTCTTAAATTGGGGAATGGGTGAGTGTACAGACGGTGTTACAGGTATTTATGAGGTCGGTGGACTTCCATTTGATCTTCCCTTCAAGGTAAGTGCTGCCACAAGTGACCGTTGTGGTAATTTAGATCCATATATACAAGAAACCTATGATAATTCCTATGATTATGAACAGGGAATTACACTGATCACAACTGAATCCAACCCTATACAGAATTCTATTGACTTTAGTTTACAACTTGGTGGGACAATCACTGGTCAGTTATTTGAGTCAGATGGTTCCACACCAATTGTCAGTAGCTGGATGAATGTTGTTCTATTAGATGCTGACACAGAAGAGTGGCTCCAACATAAAAGCCCCGACAATGGTACAACCTATTCTTTTAGTGGTTTGACTGATGGTAACTATGTGTTATTCGCACAAGCCAATGGTTATGCTTGGGAATATTATTCTGATACACGGGATTTTGCACAAGCTCAAGTCATCACTATAAATAACGGGAGTACTTATACTGCGGATTTCTCGTTTGAGCCTGGAGGCACAATTGCTGGACAAGTGACCAATGAACAAGGTAATCCACTCCAGAATCTCAGCATTGTAGCGGAGCTACCACGTTCTGGTATAGATACTTGTAGTGATGAAAATGGTGATTATGCTATTGAGTTCTTGCCCTTAAATGAATCTTACACTATACGTGCAGGGGATATTGGCTATTGTCAGGGAGAATCACCGGGGACATTTGTGCTCGAATGGTGGAATAATGTTCACACTGAGGAAGCTGCAACACCAATTCTAGTTTCATCTGCACAACCTATGCAAACAGGCTATGATTTTGTGATGGAAATGGGTGGTAGCATTAGCGGACGTATCACGGATGTATTGAATAACGGTGTGGATGGAGTCGAAGTGGTTGCTCGCGATCCTGACGGCGGTGATTGGATTAAGCGGGGAACCATTGATAGCAATGGTGACTATATTATTTCGGGCTTATCAACAGGTGACTATCATGTTTATGTTGAAGGTGATGGATATGCCAACGAATACTATCAAGACCTTCCACTCTATCTTGGGTTGAATCCAGATGATCCTGATCTTGTTAGTGTGGTTAATGGTAACAATACACCGAATATTGACTTCTCACTCGAAGATGGCGGTTCAGTCACCGTGACAGTGATTGCTGACAATACAGGTCTGCCAATTTCGGGTGTCCCCGTTGATACAGAGCCTGGTGGATTTGGTGAATGTACCAATGAAAATGGGCAGGCAACTTTACGGTACCTACCTACCAATACCAACATCTATGTTCGTGCAGGTGGCTCTCAAGGGAGCGGGTGTGATATGTTGAACCTTCCGTTTGAATACTACGATGACACAACTGAATACAATGACCGCACACCTATCATTATCCCAACCAAGGGTGGTGTTGAAAATATCACTATATCACTTGGTACAGGTGGAAGCGTCAGTGGCTTTGTCTATGATAGTGTTGGCAATCCGATTGAAAACGCACAGGTCATCGTTGAGACATTCGATTGGCAGTGGATTGCTGATAACTGGACAGCATCTGATGGAAGTTACACGATCAGCGGGCTCTCAACGGGTGCTTATCGTGTAAAGGTTTATGCCGATGGATATGCACATACCTTATATGATGGTCATGTCGCGTACCCATTTGATTTCAATAGTGCAACCCCTGTCAATGTAACATCGGGTAATGTAACCAGTCCTATCAACTTCAATTTAGAGGCTGGAGGCAATATTGAAGTATATGTATTTGAAGCAGATGGTGTCACACCTATAGAAGGCGTACCCGTTGATACATTGCCCGGCGGATTTGGGCGTTGTACCGACTCAAATGGTATTGCAATGATGAGCAATCTGCCAATTAATACCGACATTATTATTCGGGCAGGTGGCTCACAGTGGGGTGGATGCTCGACACTTGATCGTGAGCATCAATACTCTGGCGATGTTGTAGATCAAAATGATGCGATTCCTAATGTTCTGGCCTTTGGAGGCGAAACACAGGTTATAAGCTTCAATTTGGGTACTGGTGGTACAATCTCTGGTCAGATAATAGATGGCGACACAGGTTTACCGCTTGAG
>Ga0070728_10002452_pt1 | contig 23148 bp, 20 predicted proteins | sample tdDd471_FD_66723 | JGI IMG/M metagenome (GOLD analysis project Ga0070728, IMG submission 66723) | Marine sediment microbial communities from the Atlantic coast under amendment with organic carbon and nitrate - tdDd47.1 | ecosystem: Environmental > Aquatic > Marine > Coastal > Sediment | place... | reverse complement strand
TCGGGGACCCGCTGCTGGATCTGGCGGTGAACTTCATCGGTGCGCCGGCCATGAAGATGAGCGAGATGCGGGGCTACCGGCAGAAGTGGGTCGTGGGCGGGAGCCTGAGACTGGCCGTGCCGCTGGGTCAGTACTATCCCGAGAAGCTGCTCAATCTGGGCACCAACCGCTGGGCTCTCCGGTCCCGACTGGGAGTTTCCCGCACCGCGGGCTCGCTGACTCTCGAGGCCATGGGCAGCGTGTGGCTGTACACCGACAACGACGACTTCTTCGGGGGCGCGTTGCTGGAGCAGGACCCCCTGTGGTCCATGCAGTTCAATGGCATCTACCAGTTTCCGTCGCGAATCTGGTTCGGATTGGGGGCGGGGTTCTCCCGGGGTGGCCGGGCCAAGGCCAACGGGGTGGCTTCGGATTCCTACAAGAAGAACACCCGTTGGGCGGGCATCGTGTCCGTACCGGTGGGTGGGACTCACAGCGTGAAGCTCATCTATGTCCACGGGCTGCGCACACGCATCGGCGCGGATTTCGATCAGGTGAGCCTGGCCTGGTCGGCGCGGTGGGGTGGAATGCAGTGATCGATCCATGGGCCGGATCGTTCCCTTCGTGTGATCGGAACACCCGCAAACTCCAACCCGGCAGGCATTCAGTGAATACATGGCGTTGATATGATATAATCAATATCGCCATCGATTCGGGAACGGTACTGTTGCAGCCGGGGGGAGAAGATCGTGCTGCTGTATCATCTGAAATCCATCTCGTTTCTTACGATGCTGATGCTGGTTTTCGCCAACGGGATTCTGGCCGACGAGTGCGTGGACTACAGGACCGGTCCGCGCTGGGTCGCAACCTGTGATCATCCGGAGGACGCGCAACGGTCCCGCATCGCCCTGAATCACCTTTTCGTGGCCGATGGCGGCGAAGGTCTCAAAGTACTCGACCTGGCTGATCCCGCCCTCCCGATTCCGGCCGGCGAACTGGCGACCGGCGGTTGGACCCGCGACCTGGCGATCGAGGGGAGCCGAATGATCGTATCGGCCGGCAGCGCCGGCTTGCTGCTGGTGGATATCACGACTCCGTGGGCACCCGAGATCATCCACACCTACGCTACCCCCTGGACGGTCGAAGCGGTGGCCATCTCGGGTGACCTGGCCTGCTTCAGCGATAGCGAAAACCAGTTGCAGGTGTTGAATATCGCCGATCCCGGGGCTTTCGAATGGCTCGGCGCGCTGGATCTGCCGGATAGCGGTCGGCGCCTCGAATTCCTCGGTGATCTGCTGCTGGTGGCCTGCGACGAACAGGGGCTGCAGGTGGTGGATCTGACCGATCCTTCCACTCCCGTGATCAGGGGATCGTACGATCCCGGCGTCCGCGTTCGCAGTCTCTCGGTGCAGGATCCTCTGGTCGCTCTGGGTTGCGACGACGCCCTGATCCTGGTCGATGTATCCGACGGGACGAACCCGACCTTCGTCGGCACGGCGGCTCTTGCCGATGCCGCCAAGGACGTGCATCTGGACGGGTCGATGGCGTACGCGGCCAGCGGAGGTCTGGCCATCATCGATATCGATCAACCTGCGGAACCGCAGGTCGTGGGCAGGGCCCTCCCTGGCGGCTCGGTTATTGGCGTGGTGTTCCACCGGAACCTGGTGTACCTGAGCGCTGACTACGCCGGAGTCTACGTGTTCGACGTCAGCCGACCCGTGTCGCCCCAGGCGATCGGTGAACTCGACGTGGGGAGCAGCGGCCGCGACGTCGTTTCCAGCGGAGATGTGGTATTCCTTGCCGCCGGGTGGGGTGGCCTGACGGTTGCCGATTGCAGTGACCCCCGGGATCCCGAGCCCATAGGAGCCCTCGAATACAACTCCTCCATCGGTGGCCTGGCCCTGGATGGCGACCTCCTGTTCCTGGTCTCCGGCGCAAACAACCAGGGTCAGTTCCGTATCTATGACGTATCCGATCCCTCGGATCCCGGCTACGTGGGATTCAGCTGGGTCGAGCAATCGGCCCATGTCGTGACGGTCGACGGGCAGCATGCCTACGTTGGTAGCTGGAACTACGACGACGGTCGGCTGACCGTGATCGACTACACGAATCCCGGCGTTCCGGCGACGGTCGGGTTTCTGGAAATCGGTGAGCCTCTGACGGCGATGGTGCTCCGCGACGACCTTTTGTGGATCGCCGGCGGCTACCTGGGCCTCCTGGCGGTCGATGTGTCGAATCCCGCGACGCCGAGCATTGCCCACTCGCTGTCCGGAATCACTCCGGCGACGGGCCTGGATATCGTCGGCGACGTGGCCTGGATCACGACCATCACGGGATTGACGGCCGTGGACATCTCCGATCCGGCGAGCATGGCGATCCTCGGTGATCTGCCGTTGATGAACTGGTCGTTGTCGGTGGTGGTCGACACGGGCATCGCCTACGTCGGCGGGGCGGAACTGGCGGTGGTGGATGTCTCCGATCCATCGGCGCCGGCGCTGTTGGGTGGGCTGCCCTACGGAGCAAGTCCCAACCGCATCAGCGACAGCGGACTGTTGTTACTCGTCGGTGGCAACGGGCTGCGGATCGCGTTGAAACAATGTGACCTGGTCGCGTCCGCGGCCGATCACGCGCCGGCCCAATCGGCCCTGCATCTGCAGGCCGCCCCCAACCCGTTCAACCCGGTCACGACCATCTCGTACGACGTCCCGGCTGGAGGGCATCTGAGCCTCGGCATCTACGACCTGTCCGGTCGGCGAGTGGCCGTGCTGCACGAGGGGATCGTGGCCGCCGGTGCCTACACCGCGGGTTGGGCCGGGTGCGACGACCGGGGACGTGCGCTGTCCTCGGGGTTGTATCTCTGCCGGATGAGCGTGGGCGGCCGGACGGCCACCGACAAGCTGATTCTCCTGAAATAGGAAGGTGCCGGGCAGACGATCCGCTCTCGCGGAGCGGACCGTCGACCCGGCTCGCTTCGACTACCTCACGATCTCCGAGACCACCTCGCCCTCGATGACCACACCGGTGCAATGGCTCGTGTACTCGAAGGGGTCCCCGTCATACAGAGCCAGATCGCCGTCCTTGCCCACGGTCAGCGAACCCACCCGGTCGGCGATGCCCAGCACCTTCGCCGCTTCGCTGGTGATCGCCGCCAGCGCGGCCTCGAACCCCAGCCCGTGACCGGCAGCCACCGCCGCCTCGAAGAGCACGACCCGGGTCTTGGGCACATAGGCTTCGTAACCGCTCTGCAGCGCGAACGGGATGCCGGCTTCGGCCAGCTGGGCGGCGGTCGTCATGCTCACGCTCTCGGTGGAGCCGAAGGCCCGGGTCATGGTCGGATGCAGGAGCACCGGGACCCCGGCAGCCTTGATGGCAGGCAGCAACTGGTGGGCCTCGCCTGCACCGTCGAGCCACAGCCGCAACTCGAATTCATCAGCCAGGCGCAGGGCGTTGGTGATGTCCCGCACCTTGTGAGCGGTGATCATCAGGGCCAGATCACCGTCCAGGACCCGGGCCATGGTCTCGGCGCGCAGGTTGCGAGCCGGCGGCGACCCTTCACCATCGAACTCGGCGTGCTTGCGGGCGTACTCCCGGGCCTTGATCAACTCCTGGCGCAGCATGGCCACGGTCTTGGCTCGCGTGGAAGCCGGTGTATCAGGGCCACGAAGGCGAAAGCTCGGTGGCGTGAAGGTCGCCGCCACCGCGACGGCCTCATTGACCACAGCTTCGGAGACGATGGTGCCACGGGTCTTGACGATCATGGTTTGCCCGGAAACCGGCACTCCCGGCGCGTGTCCGGTGTGGACGGTCGTCACGCCGAAGGAGCGGATCCAGTCGACCAACGCTTCGACGGGGTTGTAGGCGTCGACCGCTCGCAGTTCCGGCTGCACCGGTCCGCCGTTGTCGAGCATGTCCTGATCCGCCGGGACGTTGTAGATGCCACTCAGTCCCACCGTGCTGTGGGCGTCGATCAAGCCAGGCGTGACCACCGCGGCCTCCAGCACCCGGTAGCCCACGGGAATGTCCACTTCCGTCGCCGGTCCCACCGCCGCGATACGGCCGTCGGTCACCACGACCACACCGTCTGTGATCGCCGGTCCATCCATGGTGTGCACGACGCCACCCTTGATCGCGACCTGGGCCTGGGCGCCGGCAGCGAGCAGCATGAAGAGAATCAGTAGCTGCTTCATGACTCACCTCCCTGGCCGGCGCAACACAGGAACGGTACCTGGTCACGGCCCACCCCCTGACCGCCCTCGGCGTGGAGCAGATCCTCGGGATTACTGCGGTCAAAGACCCGGCGACCTTCGACCCAGGTCTCGAGCACCTGGGTGTAGACGCTGAAGGGATCGCCATCGAGGATGATAAAATCGGCGTCCTTGCCCTTCTCCAGGGTGCCGATGCGGTCTTCCAGTCCCAGCATCTTCGCGCCGTTGATGGTCAACGACTCCAGGGCGGTGCGCCGATCCAGTCCGCCGCGCATGCCGAAGGCGGCCATGCGCAGGAACAAACGGCAATCGGTGATCCAGTCGTCGGTGTGGTAGGCGATCAGCACGCCGGCTTCGGCCATCACCGCGCCGGTTTCGAAGCGCAGTTCGATCGCTTCGTGCTTACCGCCCGGCGAGTCGACGGCAATGATCGAACAGGGAATCTCCGCTTCGGCGATGGCTTCGGCCACCTTCCAACCCTCGCTCACGTGGTGCAGCACGACGTCGAAGCCGAACTCTTCCTTCAGGCGCAGGATCGTCATCACGTCGTCTGCCCGGTGGGTGTGGTGGTGGACGACACGTTCGCGGCGCAGTACCTCGGCCATGGTTTCCAGATCCAGGTCACGGGGTGGCAGCTTGTCCGCGTCGCCGTCGGCGGCCTCGATCTTCGCCATGTACTCCTGGGCGGCGATGAACTTCTCACGCACCAGAAATGCCGACTTGCCGCGGGTGCCGGGAAACGGAGGCTTGCGCATGCTGTTGGTGCCGTTGGCCATTTTCAGGCCGCCCATCACGCGGCCGTTTCTGTCCAGATAGGCGATGTCCTCGGGGCGCACGGCCCCGCCGGTGATGCCGCGCATCTTCAGGTAGATGGTCTGGCCGCTGCTCAGAAATCCGCTGCCGGGCATCACGTTCAAGGTGGTCAAACCGCCGGCCACCGCGCGCCGATAACCGCTGTCGAAGACGTTGACCGCGTCGAGAATGCGCACCCCGGGCTGAATAGGCGAGCTGTTGTCCGCGGCCCTGAATCCGCCGATGTGGCTGTGGGTGTCCACGAGGCCCGGCATGATGGTCTTGCCCGTGGCGTCGATGACGGTGGCATCGCGGGGAACCTTGGTCTTGTCGGCCGGGCCGACGGCCTTGATCCGGCCATTCTCGACGATCAGGGTCGCGTCGACAATCTCGTCGCCGGACACGGTGATCACATGGGCGTGGGTGAAGGCGACAGTCTCGGCAATCGCCGGCGCTGCGGTGAGCACAAGCAATGCCACCATAAGGAGGAGTCGGGGCATCGGGGGCCTCCAGGTTGGAAGGAGGGGAATCTATACCGGAGTCAGTTTATCTGAAAATGAAAATCGCTGCCACGATTAGGATTGGACCATGGTGAATCTTGCAATCTATCGATCTACGAAACCGTTGACGAAAAGCCCATGATAATGGTATGATATTATCATTATGATATACGTTCTCAATTGACCGCGTCAAATGGAGGCAACGATGGCCTCGAAACTAGCTGATCTGGTCGCATTATGGAGCCAGCTCTGGTCGCGGGAAATCCTCCCGTTGGCACCTTCGCTTGCGGAATCCGCGACCACACCTGAACGGACTTCGACCATCGGCCAACTCCTGGCCCGAGAATCCCTCCCGCCGCCGGGTCCAGCTAATCCGCCGAGTCAGACGCTCCTGCAAAAGCTCTTCGCTTCAGAACATCTTCCCGAAACGCCAGCACCCGCCATGCCCGAACATCAATCCCCCCCATCGGAGTAGGACCGTATGGAGCACACCAAGCACATCTGGCGAGCAGCGATCCTGCTGATCGTTGTTCTGACCGGCGTCGTTGCCGTTCGGCACTTCATGGTCCCGTCCAGTTTCGGCGAGATGGGCTATTACCGCGGCGACGCCCTCTACGAGTTCATGGACAAGGCGCCGGAACACGGCAGCCAAGCGGCCTGCGCCGAGTGTCACGACGACATCGCCGGCGAGAAGGCGGCCGGTGCTCATGCCCAGGTGCAGTGCGAGGTCTGTCACGGGACACTGACGTCCCACATTCGGGACGACGACAAGTTCGCGGACATGGCCATCGACCGGTCTTGGCGGCTTTGCGCCCATTGTCACCGCCGGCTGGTCGCCCGTCCGGAGGGAATGCCCCAGATCGATCCGGCAGAGCACCTGGAGCTGGCACCCGGCGAGGCCATCCCGGAGGAAGCCTGTCTCGACTGTCACGATACCATTCACAATCCCTGATGCCGCCTCCTGCGGCGCTGAATCGAGGTCCCGGATGAGCAAGCAGAAACCCGACGCCGGTATGAAGCGACGCGACTTCTTGAAGACGGCAACCCAGGGAGCCGCCGGGATGGCCCTGGTCATGATCTGGGGTGACCTGTCACTGGTATCGGCCAGTACCGTGACCGTCGCGACCAGTGGTCGGGAGGGCTATGCTTACGATCCGACGAAGCACCGCTTCATCTACCTCATCGATGTGGCCAAGTGCATCGGCTGCGGGTCGTGCGTGCGTGCTTGTGAGCGGGAGAATCAGGTGCCTCGCCACTTCTTTAGGACCTGGATCGAGCGCTACCAGATCTCGCGCACCGGCAGGACCTGGATCGACTCGCCCGACGGAGCCCGCAACGGCTTCGAGCCCACGGTTCTGGGAGCGGACATCACCAAGGCTTTCTTCGTACCCAAACTCTGTAACCACTGCACGAACACCCCCTGCGTGCAGCTGTGTCCCGTCGGTGCGTCCTTCATCAGCCCGGACGGCGTGGTGCTCGTGGACGAGAAGCGCTGTATCGGCTGCAGCTACTGTGTGCAGGCCTGCCCCTACGGTTCGCGTTTCATTCATCCGGACACCCACACGGCATCCAAATGCACTCTTTGTTACCACCGTGTGACCAAGGGACTGGACACCGCTTGCGTCCAGAACTGCCCGACCGAGGCGCGCAAGCTGGGCGACGTCAAGGTGCTGGGCGACGAGGTGGCCGAGATCATCGCCACGAAGGAGGTTCACGTGCTCAAGCCGGAACTGCACACCGAACCCAACTGCTATTATTCGGGTCTCAGTCGCGAGGTACGCTGATGCATGAACCAACGACCAACTTCTTGTTTCCCAACGACATCCACATCATGTGGAGCCTGATGATCGCGCTGTACCCCTACATCACCGGCCTAGTGGCCGGGGCGTTCATCGTTTCCAGCCTGTACCACGTGTTCGGTCGTACGGAGCTCAAGCCCGTCTCGCGACTGGCCATGGTCGCGTCACTCAGTTTCCTCGCCGTTGCGACGCTTCCGTTGCTGGTTCACCTCGGGCATCCGGAACGGGCTCTGAACATCATGGTCACGCCCCATTTCACGTCGGCCATGTCGGCCTTCGGGATGATCTACGGGCTGTACCTGATCCTGGTGGTGGTGGAGATCTGGCTGATCTACCGCACCGAGATCATCGAGACAGCCGCTCGAAGTACAGGCTTCAAGCGCTGGCTCTTCTCGGTGCTTGCGCTGGGGGTCTACGATACCTCGACGCCGGCGCGGGAGGTGGACCACCGCGTGGTGACGGCCCTGGCAGCCATCGGTATTCCCATGGCCTGCATCCTCCACGGCTACGTGGGGTTCATGTTCGGGTCGGTCAAGGCCAACGCCTTCTGGTCGACGCCACTGATGCCCATCATCTTCCTCTTCTCGGCCGTGACCTCGGGCATCGCCATGATCCTCGTGCTCTATGTGATCGTGACCAAGGTGGGCGGCCGCCGCATCGCCGGGGATTGTGTGCAATCTCTGGCCCAGTGGCTGTGGCTGTTCGCCACCATCACCGTGACCCTCGAATTGCTCGAGATCGTCATGCTCTCCTACGAGCAGAACGAGGAGTGGCTCATCGTCGAGCCCCTGATCACCGACAAGATCGCCTTCTCCTTCATCGGCATCCAGATGATCTTCGGCTCGCTGATCCCCTTCATCCTGCTGGCGATCGTGGTGCTGATGCGCCGCTACCTGACCGATACGCTGCGCCACGTGATCTCCTTCGTGGCCGCATCCATCCTGCTGATCCAGGTCTTTGCCATGCGCTGGAATGTGGTGATCGGCGGCCAGATCTTCTCCAAGAGCGGCGTCGGCTTCCGCGAGAACTACACGCCCGAACTGGGCGGACGCGAGGGCGTAGTGGTGGCCCTGGTGATCTTCGTCGCACCTTTCGTGATGATGGCAGTCTTCAATCGTTTTCTGTCACTCTCGCCACCGGCGGAGGATGAGCAGCCAGGAGGTGGCGTGTGAACGACCCGATCCTGAGTATCCGAACCGATGATCTGGAGAAACTACGCCAGACCGTGCTGGACCTCGAACGACGCGTGGTCGCCCTCGAGAGTGGTACCAGGGCGCCGGTGGCCAATACCTATGCAGAGGAGGGCCCCCGGGGCGACACCTCAGTCCCGCCCCCTGCGCCGATACGAACCACGGTGACCGGTGCCCAGGTCTTTGGAATTCTCGGGCGGGCCGTGCTCTATCTTGCTGGAGCGTTTCTGCTGCGAGCCTTGACCGACGGGGGCGTCGTCCCACCGGCCGCCGGTTTCGGTCTCGGACTCACCTACGCCCTGCTGCTGATGATGCTTGCCGATCGAGCTGGCCGTCGCGGTGATCACTCGGGGGCGGGCACTCTGGGTCTGGCGGCTCTGGCCGTCGCCTTTCCCTTTGTCTGGGAGACCACCGCTGTACGGGATATCGTATCGCCGGTCGCCGGCGGAGCTGCCCTGACGGTATTGACGGCCGCCGGATTGACCGTGGCCTGGCGGCGACGTTTTCGCCTGTTGTACTGGGCCTACGCCGGTGCGACCCTCGTCACGGTAGTTGGACTGTACATCGCCACCGGTGCGGCGATCCTCTACTGCGGCCTGCTGATCGCCCTGGGGGCGGGCACTACCGTGATCGGCTATGCCCGTGGCTGGTATCTGATGCGCTGGCCGGTGGCTTTGGCCGCCGATCTCGTAATTCTGCGACTTGCAGTGATGGCCACCAACCCCGAGGGCGCCATTGCCGGTGGCCAAGTGGTGCCGACGGCGGCGATCCAGGTGCTGGCCTTGGCGCTGTTGGCTATCTACCTGGGTATGTTCACCTTCCGGGCCCTAGTCCAGGGTCGGGGCGTGCGTGCTTTCGACGTGGTGCAGTCCGTTCTCGCCATCGCCGTGGGCTTCGGCGGCGCCACCCACATCGCCCGCCACCTGGACAGCGGTACCGCCGTTCTGGGCTGGGTCGCACTGGCAGCCGCCCTGGCGGGATACGGCGTAGCTTTCACCGTCGTCAGGCAGCGCCACGGCAGGGGTCGGGCCTTTTTCTACTTCGCGACCCTGGCGTTGCTCTTTCTCGTACTGGGCAGCGAACTGGTAGTTTCGGGCCAGTGGCTCGCCTGGTCGTGGATCGGCCTGGGGGTGGCCGCCGCCTGGCTGGGCGGCCGTTACGATCGGTCGACTTTGCGGGCTCACAGCGCGGTGTATCTGGCTCTCGCCGCAGTGCAGACTGGCTTGCTGACCGCAACGACAGATGCTTTCCTGGGAGCGCCCGACACCGCTTGGACCGGCCTCGGCGCGTCAGCCCTTGTCGCTCTGGCGGCAACCGGAGCCTGCTACGCACTGCTGGTCCGGGATCGTGGGCCGAGTGCGCGCCGGGCTCGTCGTACCCCTAGATTCTTCGTGTCCTTGCTCACGTTGCTGGGCCTGGGATACGTGGCTGTCACCTTGTTGGTCCGGCTGGTGTCGGATGCTCCGCCGGACGCCGCGCCGGCAGCGGTGGCTGTCGTGCGCACGACGGTGCTGGCGGTGACGGCGGTGGGGCTTGCCTGGGCTGCGCGCCGGCCCGCCATCGCCGAGCTGGGCTGGCTGGTCTATCCAGTGCTGGTGATCGGTCTGGGCAAGTTGCTGTTCGAGGATCTGAAGTTGGGTAATCCTGTGGCTCTGACCGTTTCCTTCGCGCTGTTCGGCGCCGCTCTGATCATGGCGCCAAGGCTGCTGCGGGGGCGGCGAAGGAATGAATCGCCGGCAGTGGAGTGATCAGGAATCCACGATGTCGAATGGCGACGTGGGAGTATCCGCCGTGGGCGTACCCGTCTCGGCCCGGGCGACTGCATTCTGAACAACCAATCCCGCCAGAAACAGACCGAAAGTCGCGGTGATGTGCACCGCCGAGCCGTTGATGACGTTCTTGGTGGCGCACCAATCCTTGTGCTCGCCGCCGTCGTCGGGCACGTAGCTGGGGCAATGGCAACTATGGGTACCGCAGGCCACGCTGGTGCTCTCGACCGGGGGCAAGACTTCCGGTGAGTAGACGGTGGTCACGTTGGCGTCGAATCCGGTTGCCCTCAAGTGCCTGCGCATGAGCCGGGCCAGGGGACAACCCTGGGTCTCCCAGATGTCCGCCACCTGGATCCGGGTCGGATCCAGCTTGGAGGCTGCACCCATGGACGAGTAGAGCCGCGTGCCGGCGGCAGTTGCCTGCCGGATGAGATCCACCTTGCAGGAGATGCTGTCGATGCAGTCGAGGACATAGTCGAAGGATTCCAGCTCGAACTCGGCGGCAGTATCCGGCTCGTAAACCTTCTGGAGGGCAGTGACCTTGCAACGCGGATTCAGCACCAGAATCCGCTCCTTCAGTTCCCCGGCCTTGGACTTGCCGACGTTCTGCGTGGTCGCCTGCAACTGCCGATTCACGTTGGTGATGCAAACCACGTCATTGTCCACGAGGGTGATGTCGCAAACTCCCGACCTGACCAGAGCCTCGGCGGCCCAGCTGCCGACGCCGCCCAGTCCGAAGATCGCCACGCGGGCGGTTCTGAGCAGATCCAGGGCCGGTGTACCGGTCAGTAAATGCAGTCGCTGGAAGATGGGATTGACGGCCATGACATCATTCGGGTTGGGGGGAAGGTTCGGTTGTGGTGTCAAAGGTAAGCCGCGGACCGGGGATCAGCCAGCTCGGTGCCATTGTGCGTCCCGGCCCTGTCGCCGGCGTGGTCAGAACGGAAAGAACACCGGCACGACCAGCAGAGTCACGACCCAGGTCAGAAGCAGAAGCGGTGTGCCTACCTTGACGAAATCGACGAACCGATACTTGCCCGGTGTGACGACCAACGCGACCACCGGCGAGGAGACCGGCGTCATGAATGCAGCCGAGGCTGCGATGGCCACGGACATCGCGAATGCATAGGGCGCGACGTTCAGGGCTTCGGCCGCCCGGATGGCGATGGGGGCCATCAAGACCGCCGTGGCGGTGTTGGATAGCACCATGCCCATGAATGCAGTCAGGAAGAAGAGGGCCGTCAACATGGCATTGGGACCCGCATTGCCCACGCCGGCCACCAGGCCGTCGACGATCAGGTCCACGCCTCCGGTTTTCTGCAATGCCCCTGCCACCGGCAGCAGGCCCGCGATCATGATCAGGCTGCTCCAGGGAATGGCGCGATAGCTGTCTTCCATGCTCAGGCAGCCGGTGATCACGGATGCCAGGGCGGCGATCAGCACCGCCATCACGACCGGTACGATGTTCAAGGCCGACAGCAACACCATGACGCCGAGGATGGTCAACGCCATGGGCATGCGCCGGCGCGCCGGAGCCGTTTCACTCATCTCCACCGGTAGCGCGAAAACGACGAAATCGTGGGTCTCGGTGCGCAATTCGTGGATGTGACGCCAGGCTCCGACGACCAGCAGAGAATCGCTGACACGTAGTTCCGTGTCGGCGTTCACGACCAGGTCTTTGCCGGATCGCCTCACACCCACCACGTGCAGGCCGTAACGCGTCCTGAATCCGACGTCTTTCAAGGTCATGCCCTTGAGGCGGGATTCGGGGTGGATCAGGACCGTGGCCATTCCGAGTTCTCGCATCCACCGGGTTCGGTGGTGTTCGTCGACAGGCAGGAACTCGAGTCCGATCGCTGCCAGATGTTCCTTCTCGAGGATCTCCGGCGCAATCGGTTCCTCGGCAGCCGGTTCTTCGGTTCCAGCGAAGTCGGTTTCATCGTCGGTGGGGACTTTCTCCCGTTCTTCATCCGCCACAGGCAACGACACCATGCTCACCAGCACGTCGCCGGTCCGCAGTTCGAAATCCAGGCTGGGAATCACGACCAGACTGACGCCGCGCCGTTCGGTTCGCTCGACGATAACCACGCGCACACCGTGGCGCGAGCTCAACTCGGCGGCGGCCAGGGTCTTGCCCGATAGCTGACTGCCGGTGCGCACCTGCAGGCGCCGAGCCGCCCCGACCAAGCCGAATTCCTCCATCATGTCGAGCATGCCCATGGCGGCGTTGGTGATTCTCTGGGTCGGGTCACCCGGCAGCAGTCTCCTGCCCATCAGTACGATGTACAGGACGCCCACGATCAGCACGGCCACGCCGATGGGAGTGAATCCGAAGAACCCCAGTGAATCGTAGCCGCTGTCTTCCAGCTCCGCGGACACCACCAGATTGGGTGTGGTGGCGATGAGGGTCATCATGCCACTGATCAGCGAGCCATAGGCCAGGGGCAGCAACAGACGCGATGGGTTCAGGCTCGTGCGCCGGGCGATGGTCAACGCCACGGGAATCAGCATGGCGACGACGGCTGTCGAACTCATCACGCTGCCCAGCACGCCGGCGGCGAGCATCAAGACGACCAGCAGGCTGACCTCGTTCTTGCCGCCGATCCGCATCAGCCAGTTGCCGATGGCATGAACGATGCCCGTGCGGCTCAGCATCTCGCCGACCACCAGCAGGCAGGCCACCAGCAGGATGACCGGATCGCCGAATCCGGAGACCGCTTCGCCAATGGTCACAACACCACTCAAGCCGAGGGCCAAGACGATGAGTAGCGCGGTGACGTCCATCCTGACGCGGCCGCTGGCGAACATCACTCCGGCGACGCCCAGCAGGGAGAATACGAAGATGGTGTCGCCGTTCATGGGCGCTCCTTGGCGGGCTCTGATGGACTGCGGATGTACGCCGTTCGCTGCCGGCAGAATAGCATGTAAACGAATTCAGAACCAACTGCGTCCTGTTCATTGTATGGTGTGAACGAACGCGAGCCCGTGATGGAGGGAGAGTACGATGCGAAACCTGACAGTTCTGAAGTACGTGGCCACCCTGGTTTTATCGGGTCAGTTGCTGCTGCCGGCGACGGTCGGTCTGGGCTTGGCGGCGGCGAATCCGGTTAAAACGGCGACTGACGGCCACAACGCCTTCGCCGTGGATCTCTATCAAACCCTCGGCGACACCGAGGGCAACCTGTTCTTCTCACCGCTGAGCATCAGCATCGCCCTGTCCATGACCTATGCCGGAGCCCGGGACGAGACGGCGGCCGTGATGCAACAGGTGCTGCACCTATCCTCCGATCCTTCTGCTGTTCACGAAGGCAACTGTGTTCTGCAGGAGATGCTGGAGAATCACCTCGTGGCAACTGGTCAACTGGAACTGGCCAACAGCCTGTGGCCCGGTCGCCACGAGAAGCTGCTGGAGTCGTTCGTTGAGACTCTACAGAAGAACTATGGCGCCGAGTGCCGCCCCCTGGACTACGCCAGTGATCCTGCGGCCGCGGCCAAGGTCATCAACCAATGGGTGGCCGAGAAGACCCACGACCGCATCGTGGACTTGCTGCAGCCCGGCGACATCACTCCGGACATGCGCCTCGTGCTGGTCAACGCCATCAGCTTCGAGGGCAAGTGGGTTCACGCCTTCGACCCCGAGAGAACCTACCCGACTCGCTTCAATCTGGCCGACGGCAGTTTCGTCGAGGTGCCGGGCATGACACAGTCGGCCGATTTCAGTTTTGCCCAGTTGCCCGGTGTCAGCGTCGTCGAATTACCGTTCGCCGGTGGGAACACGTCGATGGTGTTTGCGGTGCCCGATGCGGTCGATGGCCTGGCCAAGCTCGAGGCGCAGTTGACTCCCGCGGTGATCGATCAATGGTTGGCCGCACTGCGTACAAGTGAACTGCACCTCACGCTGCCTCGATTCGAGATGGGGGAACGCGTGGATCTGGCCCAGGTGCTGAGTGGGATGGGGATGGCTGAGGCGTTCGGCCGCGAGGCGGACTTCTCGGGCATGACGGGTGATCGCGGGCTGTTCATCGATCGCGTCATCCACCAGGCCATGCTGAAGGTCCACGAGGAGGGCGCCGAGGCGGCAGCCGCCACCGCCGTGATGATGAAGCGTGCCTCGATTTCGCCGAGCCTGCGGGTCGACCGGCCTTTCCTGTTCATGATCCGGCACAACGAGACCGGCAGCATCCTGTTCCTGGGGCGGCTGGTGGACCCGCGCGGCAAGGTATGAGCAATCAGCGAATCAACGAGATCTTGCCGGTTCGGGATCCGCTCCGAGCGCCGGCCAATCGAACCAGGTAGACTCCGGCCGCCACCGACCGACCCCACTTGTCGGATCCCAACCACGGGATCGCATGACGCCCCGCCGCGAACTCTCGGTTCGCCACCACCGCGATCTCCCGGCCGCGCAGGTCGTGGATGCTGAGGCGGACCGTTTCGGATTCGGCCAGCGTGAAGGAGATCGCCGTCCGCGGATTGAACGGATTGGGCACCGCGCCGTGCCACTGCAGCCCGTGGCCGGTCGGCAACCCCCCATCGAGCACACCGCTGATCTCGAACCCTCCGATCTGTACCAGAAGCGCGTCCGTCGGACCGCTGGGCGCACCGAAATTCAGCGGATGGTCCGTCGAAGCGGTGTTGCCCACGAGGAACGCGTCACCGGTCGGACTCCCGACCAGGGCATAGGCCGTTTCGTCGGCTGAACCACCGAGGTACGTGCTGTATATCATGCTCGTCAGATCGAGCGAGATCACCGTCAAGAACGAGTCGTACTCTCCACTGTGGGAGTCCTGGAGGGCATCGGTGGAGACGGGGAAGCCCGGGCCGGTGGTCGTGCCGCAGATGAGGATCGATCCATCGTCGCCAATGACATGACCGCACGACCATTCGGCGCTCGCTCCACCCAGGAAGGTCGAAGCTTCGAGGAGAGCCAGATCACCATCGAGAACGGAGATCGCCACGTCCAGCGCGCCGCCACGAACACGGTCGTAGGCCCCGGGGGTGGTGGGAAAGTTGCTGGATTCGGTGGTCGTGGTGAACAGGACCCGCCCGTCGGCCAACAAGGTCAAGTCCGCGCCCCAGTCGCTGAACGAACCGCCGACGAACGTACTGGTTTCCAGCGTGCTCAGGGCAGCGTCGAACCTGACGACGTAGGCGTCTGCTACGCCATTGAACGATCGATCATAGGCCCCCACGGTGGTGGGAAAGTTGCCGCTGTAGGTGTTGCCAAGCACGACGATTCGACCGTCGTTGTCTACGAGCACTCCCGTTGCCTCGTCGTGGCTGCTGTTGCCCAGAAAGGTCGCCGAACGCATCTGACTCAGGTCATCTGTGAGTGAGTACACCACCGCGTCGCCGCCGCCGTGGCCGAAGGTCCGATCGTAGGCCCCGGAGGTCGTCGGAAAGTTCGAGGAGTTGGATCCGGCGGCAACATAGATGTTACCCGTGGTGTCGAGTGTCAGGCCTCCGCCGCTCTGGATGAGGTCCTCGCCCGAGCCACCCACGAACGTACAGGCCAGGAGATCGTCGAGAGCTGGTGTGAAACGAGCAACGAAGTGGTCGGCGTTCCCGTTGTGGCTTGGATCGTAGGCTCCCACCGTCACCGGCAGATCTGCCGAGAAGGTGTAGCCGGCGACGTATATATCGCCAGCCGGTCCGACGGCCAGCGTGTAAGGAAACTCATCCCCGGTACCACCAAAATAGGTTGCCGAGAGGATCGTCTGGCCATCGGGGCTCAGCCGGCAGATATAGCTCTCCAGCGAACCGGGTTCCGCGTCGGGAGTGGGTTCTGGCGCGTAACCGGTCTCGGTACCGGGAAAGTCCGGAGATCTGGTGCGACCGACCACGTAAACCGTGCTGTCGGGGCCGATCCCCACGCACTGTGCACCTTCGTAGTCGGAGCCTCCGAGCAATCGGGCCTCCAGGTCCAGGGCCACGGCTCCGCTCGGCGCCGCCAGAGTCATCAGAAGACCGAAACACGCGATCAGCCCGGCATGGGCCATGCGAAGATCCCTCACTCGAACCATCGTCATCCCTCCTCGAGTCGCGGACAGGTGCGTCGGGGCGTGGCATGACTCTAGGGAGTGGCACGCCCGACAACCTGATCTTTGGCTGAGGATTGGCTGAAGGTATCCTGAAGGGCCGAAAAATCAGCGACTCAGGGCGATTCCGAAGATGAATCCTGACTGGGAATGATTGTACTGGAGGAAGGTCTCACCCGCCCCGTCGCGGTAGTTGATCAGGGCGTACAGGTTCAACGGCCGCCACAAACGGCTCAAAGGATAAGTAGCTGTGATATCAAACGTTGTCACTTCTTTGGCCGGGATGACGTGTGTCTCCAGTTGCAGCCCGAAATCGGCCCGCCAGGTCAGCTCCAGGTCCATCCAGCTCCAGTAGTCCGTAATGTCCTCGTTGAGCTTGGATTTGCCGATGTAGGTCCAGAATCGCGGCGAGAAGAACAGCCGCGAACGGTCGAACAGCCGCCAGACGAAGGTCGGGTTCAGATACAGGGTGTCCATGAACCGGGATTCGAGGCCGTCGCGACCGTTGGAATGGTGCTGGAAGCCGCCCTCGATGTCCACGCGCTCGACCCAGCTCAGGTCGGTGCCGCCCAGGAACTGATAGAGGCCGAAGGCAGCCGGCTTGAAGCTGGTGTCGAAGAACGGCTGGGATCGAGATTCCAGGTCCCAGTAAGAGGTCTGGGTGTAGGCGATACACAGACCACGGCGAGGCGCCATCGCTGGTGATTCGCCGTGCAGGGAGACGACCTCGAAGAGGAAGCTCACCTGAAACTTGGCGAAATTCAGTTTATCGGTGGCTCCGGCAGGCTGACCCTCACCAAAGGCGATATACATGGGGTCGTGGAAGCCGAAGGCGTCGGTGAAAGCGGTGCTCTTGGAATCGCTGCCTTCGGGGTCTGGCACAGCGGAGCCGGCGACATTTGCGGTGGCCAGAATGGCCAGAACGGTTGCGGACAGTAGCCGGTGTCTCATCAAATCGCTTTCGCCGGTGAAGTGGAGTAGCGAGATCTCATTTACCCCATAGAATCCGCTTCTGTCAACCGACGGAAAGTGGGCAATCCGACGATCGGATTCAGAATCACTCAACTTCCCTTGCATTCGGCTTGAACCTCCCCGATCATAGCTTGCGGCAACAAATTCGTAGGAGATATTCGTTTTGTCCCAATCGATCCTTGCCCGCACACAAATGTTGACTATTTTGGTCGCGTTGGTTGGCGCCCTGGTGGCCTGGGCGGCGATTTCAGCCGAATTCGCCCTCGGACTGTTTTTGACGGCTCTCTGGGCGGTGGCCGGGTTGCGGGCATTGGAGGGATTGCTCAGATCCGCAGTATTGCCTCCGGGTACGCCACGTAACGGTTTTGCCGTTTTTCTCTGGATTTTGGTCAAGTTGACGGTTTACGGGGTGGCGGTCTGGGTGTTATTTTTCCGACCGTTTCCGGTACTGAGCCACGCCGTGGGTTTCACTTTGCTGATGGTAGTCTTGGTGGTAGTGGGCGCACGTGTGCGTGCCACGGAAATCGACCAGGCGACCCGACGGGATGAAGATGCGCAACCTGAGCAGAAATAGTCTGTCGATTCCGGCCCTCTTCCTGCTGGTGACCGGGGCGGTTCTCTTCGCATCCGGCGCATTCGATGCTCCCAGCGCCCTGGCCCAGGATCACGGCCAATCCCCTGAGCAGACCGACGACCATGGCCACAGCCACGGCGCCGATGCCCATGGTGCCGATGCCCATGGTGCCGATACCCATGGCGCCGATATCCATGGCGCCGACGCCCACGCGGCCGATGCCCATGGTGATGACCATGGCGCCCACGGTTCGGGCATTCCCCATCTTTCGAGCCTCATCGCCATATTGGCCGAGGCGCCGTGGATGCCGCCGGCGATCGGTGGATTCCTCCACGACTACCTCGACCCCATCTACTCGCTGACGGTGGTGCTGTTTCTGTCCATCCTGTTCATCAGCATCAGCCGCAACCTGTCGACCCGGAATCCGGGGCGCCTGCAGATGGCGGCAGAGATCATCATCGGCGGGCTGTACTCGTTGTTCCGCAGCATCATCGGGCCCACGGCCAAGCGCTACACACCCTATCTGGGCACTCTGTTCCTGTTCATCTTGTGCAACAACCTGTTCGGTATCCTGCCGGCCGGGCACGCCTCGACGTCGAGCTTCGCGGCCACGACCTTCGGGCTGGGCGTGATGACGTTCCTGTACGTTCAGGGCATCGCCATCAAGGAGAACGGGATCGGCGGCTATTTGCACCACCTGGCCGGGTCGCCCAAGACCGGGTTGGACTGGGGCATGTCGGTGTTGCTGTTCCCCCTGCACACGCTGGGCGAACTCATCAAGCCCATCAGCCTGTCGCTGCGTCTGTTCGGCAACATCTTCGGCGAGGACACCCTGGTCGCGACCATGGTGATTCTCGGCGGCGGCATGGTCATCAGCATGACGGGTATCGAATATCTGCCGGGCTTGCCCCTGCAGTTCCCCTTCTATCTGTTGGGGATGCTCTCGAGCACGATCCAGGCGGTCGTGTTCACCCTTCTGTCGACTGTCTACATTGCCTTGTGGCTGCCTCACGGTGAGGAGCACGGGCATTAACCCGGACCAGCTGGTTCGGAAACCGGCGGGGCGACCCGCAACAGTGCAACGCACGCACTATTAGGAGGAACAATGGACGGGAACATTCTGGGATTGGCTCTCCCTATCGGCCTGGGTATGGCCGCCATCGGCTCCGGTCTCGGTCTTGGCAAGGCGATTGAAGGCGGGATGAACGCCATGGGTCGTCAGCCCGAAGCCATCGGTCAGATCCAGACCGCCATGATCATCGGTTGCGCCTTCATCGAGGCTCTGACGATCTACGCGCTGCTCGCCATCATCATGCTGATGGGTAAGGTCTAGATAGTTGGGTAAAGCCCGGCGTGCGTTGATTTGAGTTTGGGAGCGGCGAAATACCCGCTCCCGACCCGCACCCCGGGAGGACTCGACCCGGAAGGTAACCCATCATGGAAATGGTACTGCCCAAAATACCCCAGCTGCTGACGACGGTCGTCGGCTTCCTGCTGCTTGTGCTGCTGATGCGCAAGTATGCTTGGGGTCCGATTCTTGATCTGCTGGATGAACGACGCAAGAAGGTCGAGGACGACTATTCCGCCGCCGAGCGGAACCTGTCCGACGCCGAAGAGCTGAAACGCGACTTCGAGTCGAAGCTCACGGACATCAAGGCGATCGAGCGCGAGAAGGTCCAGGAAGCGGTGAAGCGGGGCGAAGAGATCGCTGACGGCATCGTCGGCAAGGCTCGTTCCAGTGCTGACGAGACCAAGGCCAAGGCAGCCCAGGACATTGACCTGGAAGCCCACAAAGCCCAGCTGGAGCTGCGCGACACCACGGTGGCCATGGCCATCGGCGCTGCGGAAAAGGTCATCGGTGAGCGGCTGGACGACGAGTTGCACCGCAAGCTGATCAATGACTACATCGACACCCTCGGGGAGTCCCCCAATGCGTGATCGTAGAGTTGCGACGCGTTACGCGGGAGCTCTGCTGGAGTCGAGCCGTGAACAGGGTGTCATTGCCGATGTGGCGGAATCCTTCGCCGCGGTGATGGATCTCGTCGCGGGCAAGCAGGTGCTGGCCACGTTCATGGATAGCCCGCAGGTCGCCACGCAGGAGAAGAAGGACCTGATCACGTCCGTGTTCGGCGGCAAGATCGAACCGGTCCTGCTGAACTTCTTCTACCTGTTGATCGACAAGAACCGCATCGAGAACTTCCGCGACATCGGTGAAGAATTCGCCGACCTCGTGGAGCAGGAACAGGGTGTCGTCCGGGCCCAAGTGGTCACGGCGGTGGCCATGCCCGATGATCTATCCGAGCTGCTCAAGAACAAGCTGGCCCGGTTCACGGGTAAGACCATCATCCTGGAAAAGAAGATCAATCCGGCGGTGCTCGGGGGCGCGAAGGTGACCATGGGGGACAAGATCCTCGACGGCACCGTGCGCACCAACCTCGACCTGCTGCGCAAGACGCTGGAAAAGGCCCAGGTCCGGTAGGAACCGCCCCGCCGGGGTCCGGCCACACGAGTAGATAGACGCGGCGCCGCCGCAGTAACGAGGAGAATGGGTTTGAAACTTAGGCCTGAAGAGATCAGCTCGGTATTGTCCCAGGAGCTGAACAAGTACGACCGCGACCTCGAGGTCGAGAGCGTCGGCACGATCCTTCAGGTGGGCGACGGAATCGCCCGCGTCTACGGCCTGCAGGACGTGATGGCCGGTGAGATGGTCCAGTTCCCCGGCGACATCGTCGGCATGGTGCTGAACCTGGAAGAGGACTCGGTGGGTGTGGCCATCCTGGGTGAGGACACGCACATCAAGGAGGGTGACCAGGTCACCCGTACCGGCACCATCGCCTCGGTTCCCGTGGGAGACGGTGTGGTCGGCCGCGTGCTCAACGCCGTGGGCCAGCCCATCGACGGCGAGGGTCCCGTGCCCAGCACCGAGACCAGGAACATCGAGCTCAAGGCGCCCGGCGTGACCGCCCGGCAGCCCGTGGGTCAGCCACTATTGACCGGTTTGAAGGCCGTCGACTCGATGATCCCCATCGGCCGTGGCCAGCGCGAGCTGATCATCGGTGACCGTGGCACCGGCAAGACCGCCGTGGCCATCGACGCGATCATCAATCAGAAGGGCACCGGCGTGCACTGCTTCTACGTGGCCGTGGGCCAGAAGCAGTCCACCGTGGCGGCCGTGCACAACAAGCTCAAAGAGCACGGCGCCATGGAGTATACCACCATCGTCAGCGCCTGTGCCAGCGAGCCCGCACCGCTGCTGTTCCTGGCCCCCTATACCGGCTGTACCATGGCCGAGCACTTCATGTGGCAGGGCAAGGACACCCTGGTGGTCTACGATGATCTTTCCAAGCAGGCCAACGCCTACCGGCAGATGTCACTGCTGCTGCGCCGGCCCCCTGGTCGCGAGGCTTTCCCCGGCGACGTGTTCTATCTGCACAGCCGCCTGCTCGAGCGCTCGGTGAAGCTGAGCGAGGAGAACGGCGGCGGTTCGCTGACCGCCCTGCCAATCATCGAGACCCAGGCTTCGGACGTTTCGGCCTACATCCCGACCAACGTGATCTCCATCACCGACGGCCAGATCTTCCTGGAGAACGATCTCTTCTACCAGGGTGTGCGTCCGGCCATCAATGTCGGTATCTCGGTTTCTCGTGTCGGTGGTGCTGCCCAGACCAAGGCCATGAAGAAGGTGGCCGGTTCGCTGCGACTGGACCTTGCCCAGTACCGCGAGCTGCAGGCATTCGCCCAGTTCGGCAGCGACCTGGACAAGGCGACCCAGCGCCAGCTCACCCGTGGCGAGCGTATGGTCGAGATCCTCAAGCAGAACCAGTACGTGCCCATGCCCGTGGAAAAGCAGGTCGCGATCATCTTCGCCGCCGGCAAGGGCTACCTCGACAGCGTGCCCGTGGCGGATGTGGCCCGGTGGGAGCTGGATTTCCACGCCTTCATGGCGGAGAAGCACTCCGGCGTACTGCACGCCATCGCCGAGAGCGGCAAGCTCGAGGATCAGACAGTCGAGGGCCTGACAGCGGCCATCGAGGAATTCAGCGCGAGCCGCTAGGGGCCGCGACCAGGAGGTAACCCGTGGCGGGAGCCGGGGTAAAACTACTCAACAAGCGAATCCGCTCGGTCAAGAACACCCAGCAGATCACCAAGGCCATGAAGATGGTCGCGGCGGCCAAGCTGGCACGTTCCCAGGGCAAGATGCTGGCGGCCCGGCCGTATTCGCAGAAGCTCACCGAGTTGATGACTCAGCTCGCGGGCAAGGCCGACATCAGCCACCCGCTGTTCGAGGTACGGCCTGTACAGCGGCGGCTGTTCGTGGTCCTGACCTCTGACAAGGGCCTTTGTGGTTCCTACAACATGAACGTCATCAAGTTGGCCCAGAAGGAAATCGACGAGTCGGTAGCCGAGGGGGTCGAGACCAGCATCTACGCCATCGGGCGCAAGGCGGCGGTCTACTTTCGCAAACGCGACTACGACATGTTCGCCACCCATGAGGACTTCGGCGGCGAGGCCGATGCCGAGCGGGGCAAGATGATCGGTGGGACCATCGTCGACTCGTTCCTGGATGCGAGTTTCGACGAGGTAAGAACCGTTTATGCCAGTTTCGTCAGTACCATGACCCAGAGTCCGGTGAGCCAGCCCCTGCTGCCCATCGCCCCGGACCAGACTCCTGGCGGCGGCGACGCCGAGCATGAGGACGAACGGGCTATCGATTACATCTGGGAGCCCAGCCAGGAAGAGATGTTCGCTGTGCTGTTGCCGCTTTATCTGCGCAACCGGGTGTTCATGACCCTGGCAGAGGCCTTCACCAGTGAGCACGCCGCCCGCATGACCAGCATGAGCGCGGCCACCGAGAACGCCGGTGAACTGATCGGTGCCCTGACCCTGCAGCGTAACCGCGAGCGTCAGGCCGCCATCACCTCCGAGCTACTGGACATCGTCGGCGGAGCCAACGCGCTCTAGCTGTCAACTATCGCATTCGCGGGGCCAACGGGCTCCAGGTTGAACGAAAGCAAGGAGAGGGAAAGAACATGGCCGGAACTACGGGCGAGAACTACGGCAAGGTCCAGCAGGTGATTGGCCCCACCGTAGACCTCGAGTTCGATTCGGATCACCTGCCGGATATCCTCAACGCGATCCATATCGTGGACGAGGAGCGGGGTATCGATCTCATCACCGAGGTGGCCCAGCACATCGGCAACAACGTCGTGCGAACCATCGCCATGGACTCGACCGACGGTCTGGTCCGCGGCATGTCCGGCTTCGACACCGGTGCGCCCATCGCAGTGCCCGTGGGGCAGCAGTGCCTCGGCCGTCTGTTCAATCTCCTGGGC
>Ga0070728_10002451_pt1 | contig 23160 bp, 14 predicted proteins | sample tdDd471_FD_66723 | JGI IMG/M metagenome (GOLD analysis project Ga0070728, IMG submission 66723) | Marine sediment microbial communities from the Atlantic coast under amendment with organic carbon and nitrate - tdDd47.1 | ecosystem: Environmental > Aquatic > Marine > Coastal > Sediment | place... | reverse complement strand
TGCAACAGGGCCTGCACCTCAAGCTCCTGGGTTTCCTGCCGCCGAGCTTCATAAGATACCCGGCGAAGCGTACATATCCGGTCCGCCAGATCACCTTCCCGGGGCACCTGTTCCCACAGCGTGTCCGCATCCTGCGGGGAGCGAAGCTGACCGTCCAGCGGCAGGACAAAAATATCCAGCGACCCGTTGAGATCACCGGTGTATATCAGTGTGTCGCCGAATCCCTGGGCAAACAATCCCCGAAAGCGGGTGGAACTGAGCTGCCGGGGCTCACAAGGGGCCTCTTTGGAAGCTACTGTGCAGGATACCAGGGCGGGCTTGTCCTCGGCGTCATGACGCATATCCATGTTGGTATCATCAAGAAATGCCGAAAACACCAGGGTATCGCCACGGCCCGCAAAGGCGGGAAAGCCGCAGTTCCAGCCTTCCGGTGAAACGGCCCATGCTTTTCCAATCGCGCGTTTTCCCCGCAGCCGGGTGGTCCATATTCTCCCGATGCCACTGCTGTCAAACCGCACAAAGGCCATGCGTGCACCATCCGGAGACACCGCCGCCTGCATGGCGTTTTCCATAATTACCGGCGGAGCATCGCCACCGGGTTCGTCCCGCACCAGAACCACACCCCATGGTTCGTGGGCCTTACGGCTGCTGATAAGCAGCGAACGATTGTCAAACCATACGGGATGGGCGTCCTCGGTAGTTCTACCTGTAAGGCGAATTGTTTTTTCTGTCTCAAGATCGTAGATAAACAGATCACCCTTGGCATCGTGGCGGCGGCTGATAAAGGCTATGCGGGAACCGTCCGGCGACCATACCGGCGAGTAGTCTCCGGCCACGTTATCCGTGATACGCCGGGGCACCCCCCGTTTCAGATCCACCATGTAGATATCCAGGTTGCCCTTTTGGTTGCTTACATAGACAAGACGGTGGCCGTCCGCCGCAAGGCTTCCCATCATCTCGTCACTGGTGGCGCTGGTCAATGGCCAGGGGTCGCGCCAGTCATCGCTGGAAACGCTATAACCGGAAATCGCCTGAGGCCGCCAGGCCACGGTCTGCGGACGGGTTACGCAGCCGGACACAAGCACCATCAGCAGGAGTATGCCAAACAGCCCCCTGATACCATATCTGGTGTGTCGTATAAGCCCGGTCATGGCGTCAAACGCGCAGAAGGGCAATATTATTCCTCACTGGGAGGCGTCATATCGCCCTGCTCTTCCTCGCGGGACTGGCGAATAATGTTACTGGTAAGCTCAACGGCTTTTTCAATCCGCTGGCGGAAGGTTTCAAATTCCTTGATACGCTGATAGGCGGTAATCACCCGTTCCTCGTTGCGGGAATTTTCATCCTTGAGAACGGCAATGGTTTCGTCCCGGGAGCCGACATCAGCGGTCAGGGTTTCTATCTGACCGTTGAGTTCCGTTTCTTTTTCCGCAACGGCCTTTTGCAGCTTTTTCTCGTTATCCGCCTCAAGGGTGTCGATCAGGGCGTCATGCTCTTCGCTTGCTGCGGCAATCTGCTTCTCGTAATCCTCGGACACGGTTTGCAGGGTTTCTTTGGTTTCATCAAGCTCGGTGTTGGCGGCTTCAAGTTTGGTCTGCAGATCTTCGATCTTTTCGCCGCTTTCCTTCAGGGCGGTATCACGGCTGGCAATGGTGTCGGTGTGGCTGCTGCACTGCTCGCTTAAAGAGATGGCCTCTTCCTGCTTTTGCTTCAACTCTTCCTTAACACTTCCCAGATCGCTTTCCGACTGCTTGAGCTTGTTGTTGGCCTTTTCCTTTTCCTGGGCCAGAACCCGGTTTTCAAGTTCCAGCGCTTCTATTTTATTGGCCTGTGTCCCAAGCTCTACCTTGATTTTTTCGGCTTCATCCCGCAGGGCTTTCAGCTCCTGCACTTCCTGCTCAGCGCTTTCCTTTTCCTGCTCCATGTCGAACAGCTCGCGCTCCACCTTGGCTTTTTCCTGCTCCAGCATGTTTACCTGCTCACGCAGATCATCAATGGTGTTGGCGCTGTCCATATGCTCAAGCTCGATCTCTTTGAGCTTTTTGGAGGACTCGGTGGCAATAATCTGTTGCTTGGACATTTCTTCGGCGCTGCGGATAGAGCGCTTTTCGGCTTCAACCAGGGCTTTGCGGGTTGTGTTCAGATCGTCATCAAGTTCCGCAATTTTGTCGTCACGCTGCTGAATGCTTTTTTCGTGTTCATCCCGCAGACGGTTGACCACATCCTCAAGTTCGGTGTTGTTGTCGGAGGCAGAATCCTTAAAAGCCTCGAACTCACTAGTAAGCCGCTCGTTGTCGCTTTTGATTTTCTGCAGTTCGCTTTGGGCCAGCTTCAACTTGTCGTCAGCCTCACCCTTGGCGGTTTGCAGATCAATCATATCTTCTTCGGTGGCATTCATCCGGACTTCAAGCTCGCTGTATTCTTCAATGCTGCGGCTTCCGGCCTTCACCGATTTCAGTTGCTTTTTCAACTCCTGCACCGCCATCTGGGCGGTATTCAGCTCGTGCCGGGAACGGCTGAGTTCAGCCTCCATATCCGCAAGCTGCCCCGGGGTACCGCTTTTTTCCGAAGCGGTCCGCAGCTTTTTGGTTTCGTCCTCAAGCTCGCGGATAGCGTGATCCTTATCCGCCACAGACAGACTCAGCGAACGGATTTCGTCGTCCTTTTTCTGCAGGGTATCTTTGAACAGTTCCTTTTGTTCTTCACCGCTGGCATGTTCGGTCTGCAGGCGTTCCAGCTGGGTGCGACGGTCATCCAGTTCGTTCTGAATCACCTGCCGCTCGCCCTCCAGGCGCACCCGGCTTTGGCGCTCCTTGATAAGCTCGGCTTCCATATCCTGCACTTTTTTGTTCAGACGCTCGACTTCCTCGGCGGCCTCGGCGGCACGACGTTCCAGGGCAGGATCGGGTTTTGCTCCGGTTTCCTCAACCTGCTCGATATCCTCAACAAGAATATCCATGTCGTCGTCATCATCGAGAATTTCCACGTCCTCAAGTTCTTCGATGTCGACTGCGGAAACATCCTGGGCAATCACTGTGTCGTCAATCTCGCCAAATTCTTCTATATCGATGCCGTTATCCTCTTCCTCAAGAATAATATCGGCTTCATCGAGTTCCTGAATTTCCATGGACTCCAAATCCAGGTTACGCCCCATGGCCTTTTGGTATGCAGATGTCACGCCCTCAAGATCGTAGGGTTTGAACAGATATGCATGGGCCCGGCTTTTGAGACCGGCGTGCTTTTTCATATCCGCTTTGTGCTCGCGGCTGCCGGTGATAAATACGGCGGCTCCGGCGGGCATGCCGCTTTTCTTCAGACGGCTGTAGGTAAGAAACCCGCTGCCATCCCCGGTTACCACGTCAATCATGACCAGATCCGGCACCACGGTGCCAACCTTTGCAAGCCCCTCTTTGCCGTTTGCTACATGCACAAAAAGCGCATCGTAACCACTCAATTGTTGCTGTAAAGCCGCTGCCGCCGAAGCGTCCGCATCAATCATAAGAATGGTAACTGACATCATGAACCTCGTGGTTTATCTATAGACACTGCACACTTGCTATTTCTTTTTCCGCCGCCGGTCGATGGCCCGTTTCAAACCCGCAGGGTTGCCCAGGCCTTTTTTGGCCAAAAAGCCCAGAACTTTTGGTCCTGCCGCCGCCACAACGCTGAAATATCCCTTGCGGGCAAAGGACAGAAAGCCCGCGTTGATGGACTTGATGACAATATCGTACTCCGGATCGTGGGAGGCCATAAGCTGCAAAAACAGCAGGCCCATATCCCCGATGGAATCGGTTTCCTGTTCCGAAAGCCGCCGGATTGCGCCGGGGGTAAACAGCAGATCAATATCCGTGGGCACCGCACAGGCGCCATAGCTGACAGCGGGGTCTTTGCCCTGCATAATGAAATGCAGCGGCTCATCCTCGCCCTGAATGGTAAGGCCAATGGCTGCGCCGTTTTTAAGATGGCGGCAGGCTTTGTTCACCGATCCGTTGCTTTCAAACAGGCGTTTTATATCTTCAAATGCTTCACTCATGATAGCCTATCTCCACATGAACGGGACACAACATCCCGGACAATGACACTGATTGTTACACACCCAGTTTACGGGCAAGAATTAGAGTCTCAAAAGCTGCGCTGACAAGTTTGCGGAAGCTGGAGGCAAAACCGTGATCCAGGGCAATGCTCCCGTCATCCCCGGCATCGTCCAGATACAGCAGGCCAACGGGCTTGTCCTTGATGTGTACCGGAATGACCACCACCGTGGCGGGGGCGTGACCGATAACGTCAACCAGGGACTTGATGGCGTCATCCTCAAAGGGCTGACCAACATAGGGCTGCATGTTTTCCACGGCTGAACGGATCAGGGAAATCAGTGAGTAATCAATGCTGCACTGCTTGGCCAGATCTTCGGGAACCCCCCGGCCGGAATGTCCGGCCAGCTGCTTTTTCTTCATGGCCATAAACAGCACCCGGGGCGCTTTGCCAGCCAAAAAGTCCAGGGCCGCTTCGATGATTTCATCGGTCTTGGAGGCCTCGGAAAGCATTTCGTTAAGGGCGTCCAGTTCTGCACCCCAGGAGGCCGCCGACGGCGCTGCGGCAGCGGGAGGCTGCGGGGCAGGCGGTTCGGGTTCGGGTTCGGGTTCCGGGGCGGGCTGTGGCTCTTCCGCAGGTTCTTCGGACACGGGTTCCAGTATAGGCTCTGCTTTTTCCGCAGGTTCTTCAGACACGGGCTCCAGAATCGGTTCTGCTTCAGCCTGTGACGTCGGCTCCGGCGTTGAATCCGGTTCCGGCTCCGGAAATTGATCCAAAACAGCTTCCATCTCTACGGTCGAGACGTTTTTAAGTTCAATGGCATCGCCGGAAGCAACTTCTTCGCCCCCGGGTTCGCTCACCAGTTCCAGCATCGCCGGTTCTTCGTCTACGGGTTCCAGCTCAATGCCCTCACCGTTTGCGGGAGCGGACTCCGACTCGGTGGCGTAATTGGGGGTAAGCTCGATGGGGCCTTCGCCCGGCGGCAATGTCAATGCGGCCTGATTCAGTGCCGCCTTGTTTTTTGCGGAAGATGATCTTCCGGCAACGAAATCCCGAAGCCGTTCATCCCCAACACCCACGTCGCCATCCAGCTCCAAAACCGGCTCGTCATGGGTCAGGGCGGCATCGACTTTATCCGCCACGGCTTTCATCTTGACCGCGTTGCGCTCGCCCATGGGAGCGGCGGGACCTTTGCCCACATCCCGGACCTCGGGTATCACCGTACCGGTGGTCAGCGCCGCTGCATCGGAGACATCGCCCTCGGCCAAAGGACGCCGTTTATCGTATTTTTCCCGCACCTGATCCGATACCGTCAAGGGCGGGATCTCGATGGAGTAAAACCGCGCCAGCGCCGTTCGCAGAGCATCGTGACGGGTGATGACCGGCTGGATATTATAGCCGGTAAACATCCGCAACTGCTGCAATACCTGCATACTCACCGGCAGCTTGACCGCGCAGGTCAACACGTTTTTGGATACCGCCAGGGGCAGCACTTTATGCCGGGCCGCAACGTCGCGGGGCAACAGCGATAAAATCCGGGCAGGCACCGCAGTGAGGCGTTCACCGCTGATGATCTCCACCCCGTAGAATTCCGAGGACTCCGCCAGGTAGGTCTTTTCGTCCAGATAATTCAGACGGACAAGGTTGTCGCACAGCGAATCCGGATACGAATCGTATACCTCCACCGCATTGGCCATTTGCCATCGGGCCACCATGCGTTCCTGGGCGAGATACAGGGCTAATTCCTTGCTCATGCTGCTATCCGATTCCTCGTCTCAACCGTTCTGTTTCAGATTAAAAACGATACCTTTATAATAGAAAAGTGTCAAGGTTTTGGCTGCCGAAGGACCGTCTGGTGAAGGCTCATGTTTCCGCCGGGATGGAAGCCCCCTTCAGGGGGTCACAAGAGGGGGTTGGTGATGGCCGTGTCACACATAACGCAGCGCGTTAAATGCTGCTTTTTTATTGCTACATACTAACCAAAACATCGCAAATGGAAGAATTTCCCCGGTCAGAATTTTTAAAATCTCGGGGCACGACCCGGCTTCCCACGGGCCGCCCTCGGGAAAATGACGCGCAAAAATGGGTCAAAAACAATATAAAAACGATATATAGCAAAAAAAATGGAATTTGGGCCCGTGATTTTGATTTCGCGTCCCGGGAAACCGCCCCCCGCGTCCCGGGAGATTCCCGAGCGCATTTTATCTTATTGCTGCAATATTTGCCATTTTGGCGACAAAAGACCCAAACCAGAGGAACAAATAACGGCGTCTAACTTTTAGTTACATAGCCATTTGTGATTTTTCCGCCCCGGCTCACATCCGGTTGCATTCCCCGGGCGTTCGGGTATAGTTAAGCAATTACAACATCACCGAGATTGTATGTGCACCATGGCACCGGTGAGGGTTTTGAGGCGTGGCGGTCCTATGGGGACGCCGGATGTACGGATAATCAGGAGGGTACTGTGAAAACTGGAAGAACCATTACTGTACTGTTGGCGCTGTGTTGTGTGGCGATGATGGGCTGTGACAGCGGCGGCGATGCCGGTGATCTGGCGGGTGCTTTGGAAGACCGTCTCACCGATGCGCTGGACTTTGACGGCGGAGAGACGGAAAAAGGCGCTCCTCCTGAAGAAAGCTCCAACGCCGACGCCCCGGCCATCACCACGCTGGATCCTCCGGCGGAGCTGGGGCTGGGACAGTTCTTTGTGCTGCGCATGGAGAGCGATGCGGCACAGCCTCAGGATGTTGATTCCGCTGTCATCTATGTTGAAGGAGCCAGCAAATATATCACAGTCACCAGTGGTCTGGTGGCGGTGAACGGCGGCTGGGAAATGCGGCTGTCCGGTATCCTGCTTGCGGACACGGAACTGAAAAACAAAAACTTTGACCTGAAGGTGGCGCTGAAAACCAGCACCGGCCTTACCGGCGCGTACAAACCCTGGTCATTGAAAATCCTCGATATCTCCGCAGTGGGCGGGGGCAGCGATGTGGTCAAGGGCACCAGTGTTCCCGGCGGTGAGCTGAATGAAAGCGGCCGGCCTCCCGGCGACGGCTCGCCGGATATCCCCCAGATTCAGGGCATTGACGCCCCGGAATCCGTGGTGCCGGAAGAGCAGGTGGACGTGGTGCTGTACTCCAACAACATCCAAAGCCCCGCCGATGTACAGGCCATTATTGTGTCCGCCCCCACCTCTGACAGTTACTGGAGGGTGACCAATTTTGATGTTATCACCCCGGTGGCCAAAGACATTGGCGACAGCTATGGTTTCAGGATGTCCGTCACCGTGCCTGCGCTGGACCTGGACGTTTCCAGCATCGTGCTGTTATGGGCGCTGGAAAAATCCGGACGCCAGGTAGGACTGTACTTCCCCTGGGAATTTACCCTGGCCGAACCCGCTGACGGCGATATGGACGAGGAAGAAACCGAGACAGCCGATGAAGAGCCTGATGAGGTTATTGACGGCGACGACACCGACCCGGAAGAATCAGAGCCGGAAGCGGAATCCGATGAAGAAGAGCCCCTGCCGGACCCATCAACCTGGGGTTTTGAAACCGTGTATGTGGAAGACAACCCCAACATGTACATCAATATGCGGGCCATCAGCGGGGCCGTGGGTGCGCCCCTGTCTCCCTGCGTGATTGGCGATGGCGGCGAACAACCCTTTGGCATATGTCAGGGACAAAACGAGTGGTCCACCCTGCCGCCGATATCCCAGCAGGAAACCAACTGGCTGTATGCCGTTGATGTCTCTGTGGATCAGGCGGTCTTTATGTCGGATTCCTCCAGTGGCGACATTCATACCTTTGACCCCGAATCACAGTGGACCACCCATGCACCCCAGGAGTATCCCTTTGCGGATTACCGGGTCATGGATGTGGCCCGGGGTCCTTCGGGCAGCTACTATGTGCTGTCGGTTGACGATGGCTCCGACACTGGTCCGGTATATCACCTGTACAACGTCTCCGGCGATCTGGCCTCGGCGGTGGAAATCCCCTTTGAGGTGCAAAGCCCCACACAAGACACCTATTCCCCGCGTTCCATGGTGTCGGTGTGGAATGCCGATGAAACCGCAGACCTGCTGTATATCCTTTGTGAAACCAGTCTGCTGAAGTACGACGGCGCTGCCCTTACCGAAGAATGGACCGGTGATGCATTCACCCCGGGATGGAAGTCCACCATTCACGGCACCGCCCATGACGACCTGTGGACACTGGGCACGGTTATCGGCAGTGGAGCCGTGGCGCTGTACCACTTTGACGGCGAAAGCTGGATTGAGATCCCGACGGGCGTGGCTGCCGGTGAAATGGGACCCGGCGCAGTATGGTCTTTGGGAGATGAAGGGCTGTTCTTTGTGGTGGACACCGGGGTATTTTACCTCAATCCTGAATACAGTGATGCCCCCATTAAGATCGGCTTTGACCCCCAGGGATATGGCGAACTCAATGCCCTGTGGGGCGCTTCCCTGCGGGAGATGTATCTGGTTACATCCAAACGCATCGAGAAACTTACCTTCAACTGGACCGCACCGGCGTGCGAGCCAAATGTTGATATGTCTTTCTGCGATGGCAACACTATTGTGGAATGTTCGTATGATACCTGGGACTGGGTACGCACCGACTGCGATCCGGGATTTATCTGCCTGGATGACAGCGCCTATCCCCAGTGTATCCCGGAAATGACCGATGGCGACCTGGATATGGACACAGAAGAAATCACCACTGCCTGCACGGACAATGATCTTCCTTATTGCGAAGGAGATATGCTGTACCAGTGCGTGGGCGGAGAATGGCAGACCACCGACTGTTACAGCCGTGGTCAGCTTTGCGTCCCTCTGGCGGAAGGCCCGCTGTGCGGCCAGTGCAACCCTGAAACCTTTACACCCCATTGCCAGGGCAACCTTGCGGTGCACTGTGATGTGGCCATGATATACGAAACCGACTGCAGCATTGAGAGTGCAACCTGCGTGGAAACCGGCGCAGAAGCCTACTGTGAACCCGGCTCCGTGGACATTCCTCAAAGCACGCAGTACAGTTTTACCTCCGTATACAGCACATCCACCGGAGAAAGCGTTTCCACCCTGGCTATTGATCCCATGGGAGAAGCAGGCACCTGCATTACCTGGACCGCCATGTTCGGCAGCCAGGTGTTATGCGACGACGGCGGCGGCTTCCTGATGAAGGGGTCTCTGGACAGCCAGTTCTGGCCCCGGACTCTGGGCTTTGACAGCACTGCTATTCTGGTGGGCGGCGCAGGGTCCGCTTTGGGCAGCCAGGCGCAAAATGATCTGTTCCGTTTTAGCGGAACCGCATGGGACCCCATGACCATGACCGGCTATCTCTCCGATGACAACAGCGTTGACTTCATTTCCACCCCCCGGGCCGGAGACACCTTTGTGGTGTACCACAGTAACGCCACCAGTATCATGTCTTTGGTGCATCGGGATGCAAACGGAAACCTTACGCCCTATACCCTGCCGGGAAGCGTCACGTCCATCTTTGACATTGCCACCACATGGCCCGATGCCGAGCCACTGATCTATCTGGTGACCAACGACGGCATTTTCTACTCAAACGCCGGAACTTTTGTCAAAGTGGTGGACACCACCCAGGTGGGCTTTCAGCCAGGCTGCAGCATCGCCATGAACCCGGAAAACGGCTGGGTATGGGCAAGCGCATACGACACGGTTATGGGCCATCCCATGATCATGATTTATGATGGTGGCGGATGGACCAATTATCCGCTGGAAATGCTCACCGCCACATCGGGCACAGTTGGTGATGTTTTACCCATCGGCCCCACAGAAGCCTTTATGATCTTCGACGACAAGGTGCTGCATTATGTGCTCATGGGGCCGGTGGAAGAGGTTCCCTGGGAACAATTTGAAGTTGGCGACAAACCGGTGCAGTTGGAAGGCTATGCCCTGCCCAACATCTATCTGCGCACGGAACGCACCCTGCAAAAGCTGGATACAGGCACGGGTGGTTGCTACGAAGGCGAGCAGTACTGCGATGGCACCATGCTGTACGAATGCATGTATGGCGACTGGGCTCCCACTGACTGCGCCGGTATTGGGCCTGATTTTCAGTGCACCACCTGCCTGGGTGGCTACCAGTGCGCTGCCCCCTGCACCCAGTCGGATCTCAGCTACTGCGATGGTGATGTACTGTACGAATGCGTCATGTGCGACACCGAGGGATTCTGGAAAGCCACAGACTGCTACGCGAATGCCATGTACTGCTCAACATCCCCGGAGCCCATGTGCATCTAGCCGCCTCCCGACATCCCTAAAAAAGCAAACGCCCCTTCAGAAATCTGAAGGGGCGTTTTTCATATTAATTACCTGTGCGCATCAGGGGGATTCAAAAAATGCCTTGCTGTCAACGCCTTCGCTGCGGCCAAGCCAGCCCCAGTGAATGCCCCGCAGCCATGTGCGCATCACGGTGCGCAACTGCTCCGGCGTCAGGTCTTTCAGGGGCGTCAGCAGCGCGTCAGCGCCCTTCCAGCCGCCCAGATACATATCGCTCCAGGCCATGATGCCCGCCTGATCCATGTTGGCCTCAAGCTGCATAAAATAGCGGGTGGTGTACACCGCTTTACCCGCCTGCACCTGCTCGGCGCTAAAGCCTTCTTCCATGGCCTTCTTTACCGTGGCCCGCATGATTGCCACGGCTTTGCCCGGCTCATTGCTGCTTAAATAAAAATAGCCGTAGTTGGAGCGGTAAGCCGCCATGCCCGATGTCACGGCATAGGCAAGGCCCTGCTGTGTCCGCACCGCGTCCCACAGTTGCCGGGACAAAATCGATAGCCCCAGTTCAAAGGCGAAGTAGTCGGGATGATCCGGCGAGGGTGCCTGGAATTTACCCAGCAGATAGGTTGTGGGCAGAGGTTTTTCCACGGTAACCGCCACCGTGCCTTCCGGCGGGGTAAAGGGTACGTTTTTTGAAAGCCGGTTAATGCCCGCAGGCAGAGCTCCCACGGTTTTATTGAGGCGTGTGCGCAGGGCTTCGGGGTCAACATTGCCCACCACCACAAACAGCAGATTTTTGCCCGTCAGTACCTTTTGCATGTGCGCGGTAATATCCTGCACCGAAATCCCCCGCAGGGATTCGCTGGTGCCGCCAGCAAGATTGCAGTAGGGATGCCGATGGTAATAGGCGGTGTTAAAGGTGTAACTCAGCAGGCCGTCGGGGCTTTCCATTTTTTTCTGAAAAGACGCGATAAGCCGTGAGCGCATCAGTTCCACATCCTCCGGATTGAGGGCCGGATGCAGCAGCAGATCAAGGAAAATATCCATGCTCTCGTCAAAGGTGGAACGCAAACACTGCAACATAAAGGAAGACTGATCCTTGTCCGCATCCCAGTCCATGGCGGCCCCAAGGTATTCCAGTTTGGGAACAAGAATTTCCCGGGGATAGTGTTTGCCCGCCCGCTGGGCGCTGGACAGCCACAGGGCTTCGATACCAGAGGTATGTTTGGTGATGTTCGCGCTGCCGCCGAATATCAGTGCCTGCACAGCCACAATGTCGTTGTGATCCGCAGGCTGCAACAATACCCGGGCGCCGTTGTCCAGGGTGAATGACAGGGTTTTCACCGGGGCTTCCTGCGCAAGAAGCGTTCCGGCGAACAACAGGGCACAGGCCACAACCGCACCATATGACATACGTTTCATCATTGTACATCTCCCTTTGCCTGCATGACAGGGCCCCAGGGAGTGCCCTGCAAATACTGCTCCGCGTGTTCTTTGGAAATCAGGATACCTTCGACTCTTGGCGCGGAGCCCATGTATGTCTGGACATAGGCCTGAACATCTTCCAAAGACACCTTCATGATGTCGTCAAGATACCCAAGGTAATAGTCGATGCCGGTAACACACCACCAGAACCCCAGAGACAGGGCAAATTCCCGGGAGCGCTCGCGCTGATACAGCTCGCTGATAAGCAGTTGCCGCTTGGCCCGGGCAAGCTCTTCCTTTGTAAAGTAACCGGGCTGGGCCATGCGTTTGAGTTCTTCGTTAAGCATCTGGTAGACCGCTGCGGACTTTTGGGGCTGCATGGCGGCGTAGAGAGTAATGGGACCGGTGTGGTTAAGGGTGTAATAACCCATGGCGGCGTGCAGGGCGGTGCCGGAGTCCACCAGCCGTTTGTGAAACCCGCTGCTGCGCTGGGAAAGCAGCACCGATGCCAGATCTGCGGCAAAGGTGGCTTTGGGGTCTTTGCCCGCCGAGGGACCGTGCCACACAAAACGCATCTGGGCGATATCCACCGGCTTGTTATCCATCACATGCACGGTTTTTTCCAAAGGCGGGTGCAGGGGCACCGGATGGGCTTTAAAGGGATCGGGACCGGCTTTCCAGGCTGTGAATATGGAAGACGCCAGGGCCTGTGCCGCAGCGGGCTCAACATCACCGGCGATAATCAGCGACGCGTTGTTGGGAATATAAAAACGCTGCTGAATAGCCCGCATGGTTTGGGGGGTGGCGGCGCGAATCACCTCGCGGCTGCCCAGAACATCCTTGCGGTGGTAGTACATGCCATACAGGGCCCGCTCGGTTTTTTCTACAAAATCGTTGCCGATCTGGGATTCGCTGCGGTCGATTTCCGCCAGCACCGCGCCTTTTTCCTTTTCCATTTCACCGGGGTCAAACAGGGGTCCGGAAATGGCGTCGTACATAAACCCAAGCCCGGCCTCAAGACTCTCTTTGGGCAGGGTAAAATAGTAACGGACCGCTTCATCGCTGGTCACGCCGTTAAAGCTGATGCCCAAAGACCGCACTTTTTTCATAAAGGCGCTTTGGTCCGGCAGAGCTTTGTTTCCCTTGAAAAACATGTGCTCGTAAAAATGCATCAGACCGTCCCATTCTTTGGGCTCGGTGTATGCACCGGTTTTCACCGCAATCTCGATGGTGACCAGGGGCACGGTGTGGTTTTCCACCACCATAACCTCCAGGCCGTTGTCCAGGGTGCTGCGCTGCATGGGCGGTGCGCTTATGGCCACGCCGTCCACCATGCGTTTGGCGGACAGGGTGGCACAGGAACTCACCAGCACCGCAAGCGCCAACAGGGCAATATAACGAACAAATCCGAGCCGTTGCATGTATTCCTCCACACAGCTGACTGTCGCCGCGGGGTTGCGGCGTATCCCATACCATAAGCGTCACCGGGCACCTTTGCAAGTAGCCCTTGACCCGAAGGCCCTAAATATGTCTAATACCGGTACGTTGTCATGAAGGAGGAGACATGAAACCTGTTACCATTGAAGTTCGTACCGACCGCCGGACCCGTATTCTTGATATTACCGCCCTGGTCAAGGCCGCGGTGCAGGACGCCGGATTCAAACACGGCGCAGTGATGGTGTATGTACCCCATACCACTGCGGGCGTTACCATCAACGAAAACGCGGACCCCGACGTTAAATACGACATGGAAACCACCCTGAACCGGCTGGTGCCCGAGGACCCCACGTACCGCCATGCGGAAGGAAACGCCGACAGCCACCTGAAGGCCTCCATGATGGGTTTTTCCACCATGGTGCCGATACACGAAGGCAGGCTGATGCTGGGCACCTGGCAGGGAATTATGTTCTGCGAGTTCGACGGTCCCCGCAACCGCAAAGTGATTGTCAGTTTTCTGGCAGGAGCCTGAAGTAACATCATGAAAGCATGGTCATTGACCCTGGCCGCAGCCCTTCTGTTCTGCATCTGTGCAGGCTGCAACCGCACCTCGCCCCCTTCCTCCTCCGATACAGCGTCACAGAAAGACACCCGGACCGATACTGCCCGCATCACCCTGAAGACCACCGCCATGCCCTGCGGCGACGCCTTTAGGGATATGCCTCAGTTATTGCCTGCCTTTGACGGCGGCACTGCCTTTAACACCGTAGCCCCGGTTGCCACTCTCTACGGCGATGACCGGCGCAATGCGTCGTATATTATGCCCATGGGAAATAGTTCCTGCACCCGTGAAATCATGGAATGGACCACCTGGGAACAACGGCATTGGGCCCTGCGCTTTGCCCCGCTGAAACCCAACACCATGAACGCCGTCTGCGGCCCCCTTGCCATTGCCTGGGGAAAAAGTCAGCGGGCCTGGCTTGTCAAACACCTGGGACAAATCAGTCTGCGCATGGGCTGCCCCCGGCTTGCGGTCACCATGCTGGGGCTAAAACACAAAAACCTTTTGGGGCACAACATGGTCATCTGCCCCCCGGCGGCGGGCGGCGCAATCCCCTGCGGCATACAAAAACCGGCTATGAATATCGCCATGGCGGGACATCTTTTGACGGGCAATGCCAGTGGCAAAGAACTGCGCAGCCTGCGCTCGCTGTCCATCACAAATCTGGAAAAGGATCTGCCCCGCTGGATCAAAGAATCAGTACCCGCAGACACCAGCGGAGATATTACCATAACCATTGATCAGGACGTGGAATGGTTCCGCCTTGCCATGCTGGTTGACGGACTTTTAACCCGTGCGCCGGGAATTAGCCTTTACGTTGCCGCCGCAATGCGTTAGCATATGTGCACAAACGCAGTGATTTCCACGCTGGAGGTCGCATGAAAAACACGGGACGTACTCGCAATAACCCGAGGGATATCAAAACCTCGCGCCGGGGTCTTTTAAAAACCCTGACCGCTGCCGCAGGCCTTGCGGTGACCGCTGCCGCAGGATTTGGCAAACCCCAGAAACCTGCGCCATCCGGGGGCGTCGAAGCACGGTATTACTCCCGTGGCGATCACCTTGCGGGATAAGGCCATGCATACGCGTACCGCTGTGAGGATCGGCCTGATGCTTTGTGCCTGCGCCATAACGGTACTGGCGGTCGCCTGCCAAAAACCGGCGGACAGCCCCCCTCCCGCCAGAGCCGAAGCACCATCCATGGCCCCGGTGGAAAAACTGCAACCGCAAAAAAAACGGGAAACGCCCCTGATCCTGCAACAGCCCAATCTTGCGGGCCAGTTTTACCCCGATGATTCCGCAAAACTCGGCACCCTGGTGGACGCCTACATAGAAGGCGGCGTCAATACCAAAATCAGCAACGACATCTGGGGGCTTATCGCGCCCCATGCGGGATACCCCTATTCCGGTCCCATTGCCGGCAGCGCCTACCGGTCAGTAAAGGGAAACGCCTACAATCTGGTGGTGGTGGTGGCCTTCAAACATCAACCCATGGATCGCATGGGAAGAATCATCTTCCCCGGTGTGGGCACCCGGGACGCGGACGCCTTTGTGACGCCGTTGGGCAATGTGCCGGTGGCCCGGGATGAAGTGGCGACCCTGACCGGTGGCTCCAGTGGTTTTATCGCCGATGCCCCCGGGCTGTTTACCGGCGAACATTCGTTGGAGGTGCATCTGCCCTTTTTGCAGCGGGCTTTAAAACCCGGCTGGAAACTGGTTCCCCTGATGTTCGGTCAGCAAAGCCCCGGCCATGCGCAGCGTCTGGCAAAAATGCTGTACGACCGCTACGGCGCCCGCCGGGATGTATTGATTGTGGCCAGCACCGACATGAGTCATTACTTCACCTATCCCGAGGCACAGAGCAAAGACCGCAAAACCCTTGAGGCCATTACAAAGCTGAAACCCCAGGCCATCTGGGATGGCATGACTGACCGCAGCCTTGAGGTATGCGGCCCCGCGCCGGTCACCACCGTCATGTATATGGCGCAACACTATGGAAAGCAAAGCGAAACCCCGGTGATTCTGGATGTCCGCAACAGCGGAGACACCGCCGCAGGCAAAGGCCGCGTGGTGGGCTACTGCGCGGTTGCCTTTAGTGTTACGGTCGGAACCCGAACAAAAATCGCAGTCAAACGCCGGAGCCCCGGCAAGGAGACCGCCATGAGTGATTACCAACTGACTGACAACGAAAAAATCTATCTTTTGAAGTACGCCCGAAACGTGGTGGAGGCGGCGGTTACGGGAGAGACCGCCCCCACCGCGGATGGGGCTACCGATATCATGCACCGCAAGGGCGCTGCATTTGTGACATTGAAAAAGCGCGGACAATTGCGTGGCTGTATCGGCCATGTGGTGGCCCATGTTCCCCTGCTGGACTGCGTGGCAAGCGTGGGGAGGGCCGCAGCCCTGGAAGACCCGCGTTTTCCCACGGTGACCCCGTCGGAACTGGCTGACATCGACATCGAAGTATCGGTGCTTACCCCCATTGTCCCCTGCAAAGACATCAACACCATTGAGGTTGGGGTACATGGACTGGTCATGAAACGCGGGTACCATCAGGGATTGCTGCTGCCCCAGGTGCCGGAAGAATGGGGCTGGGACCGCAACGAATTTTTACAGCAGACCTGCCGCAAGGCGGGTATGGAGGCCACCTGCTACACCGATCCCAACACCGAGATCAGCACCTTTACCGCCATTGTGTTCCATGAAAGAGACTTCGGCCTGGGCCCCAAACACAACTGACCCGTCATGACTCCTGAGGTATCCCGGCGCTGGCTTGTGGGTCTTGCCCTCTACCTTGGCGCTGTGGGGGTTGCGGCGCAGGTGTTGATGATCCGCGCCCTGATGAGCGTCATGGGCGGCAGTCAGTGGGCCATCGCCCTTACGCTGGGTTCCTGGATGGTGTGGATCGGCGTCGGCTCCGGTATCTATCATCTGGTTGCCCGGGGCATTGCACAACAGCGGCGTCTTGCCGCAGGGTTGCTGTGGTCACTGGCCGCCCTTATCCCCCTCAGCTATATAGCCATCCTTACCCTGCCCCGAATGCTCACCGGCATGCCGGGGCTGCTGCCATCCCCGGGTGGTATGGCAATTTCCGCGTTTTTCCTGCTGGCCCCGCTGTGCATTGTGCAGGGATTGCTATTTGTGCAGGGCTCTGCCCTGCTGGCTTCCACGGGACGGGTGTACCTGTGGGAATCTGTGGGCTCGGTGATTGCGGGTCTGGTGGTCACCGCCCTGGCTCTTGTCACCGGAGATCCGGGCATTGCCGCAGCCATCGCCGGACTCAGCGCCCTTATGGCGGCGCTGCTGCTGTCCCCGCCATGGCGCGCAGCAGGCTATGCGGGCATTGTACTGTGTGCGGGCCTGAGCGTTTTTGCCCCGGACATGGGGCAGGGGCTTCAGTGGCGGGGCATGGAAACCACCACATCAATTCCCTGTCGCAGCGGCACCGCCACGGTGGTGCAGCAGGGCGGCGAGACCAGTGTGTTCCTGAATGGCAGTCTGTACGCCTATGGCGGGGAACCTGTTGATGGGGAACGGGAGCTGGCGGTATTGCTGGGTTCCTCCCATACCACGGTTTCCCGGCTGCTGATACGCGGCGGAGGTCAGGGCAATCTGCTGCGGGCCATGGAATCCCTTGGGGCCGTACTCCCAAAGCACATAATCCTGTATGAAACCGACGCCTCACTGCCTGCGGCGGAGCGCAGAGCCCTGCCCTTTATCAAAACCCACCCAATGCGGCGGCGCATTGAAACCCGTCACCAGGATTTGCGGCAGGTTCTTTCAAAACCGGTAGAGCCGGGTACAATGGTGTGGATACGTCAGGGCGATCCCGTCACCCTTGCGGGCAACCGCTGGTATACTGAAGAATTTTTCCGGCAGGCCACCAAAAATATGCGCAGCCCCGGCTCTGCCGTCGCCTTTTCCGCTGGTGAAGCCACGGATTATCTGGGAGACTCACAGGCCCGGTATCTGGCGAGGCTTGGGCATACCGCCCTTGTGGCCGCAGGCCCCGGCTGGACCCTTGATGTCATTCCCCTTGACGCCTTTCTCTTTATTCTGCGTTACAGCGGCCATGACGACGAAAGCCCCGGCATTGCGGTTATACGTCCCCAAGACCTGTGGGCCCGCCTTGCCCCGGTGCATCAATCACTGCGTTGGGTGTCTTTGCCCTGGCTGCAGGAACGCCTGTCCCACAGCCGGATACAACCGCTTACCCAAAAAATTATGGGCTTTGAAGGTCGCAACAACCGTGATGATATTCCGGTGAGCGCCGCAGAGGCTCAGCAGGAAGTACACCGCCGCCTTGATCCCGACCTTGCCCCGTGGCCAACGTTTCTGGCCGACCCGCCGCCACTGCAAACGCCTCTGCTGATTGCCCTGCTGTGTATTGCCGCCTTCCTGTTTGCTATTCGGCGGCGTATGCCCCGATCCGTTGGACCACTGTTTGCGGTTGGCTGCATGGCTGCGGCGGGTATGGGAGCCGAAGTCATTGTGTTGTTTGCCTTTGAGACGCTCCATGGCAGCGTGTATGTGGCGGTGGCCTGGATGCTTGCGGTATACATGGCAGGCATGACCGGCGGCACCGCGTTGGCTGTCCGGTGGCCCAAAGCATATACGCTGTTCCGCAGTATGGCAGTGCTCACGCTGATACTGGCATGTGCCGGTGTGATGAACGGCAGTGCCCCGGCGGTCCTTGCTTCCTTTGGCGGCACCGCTGTGCTGCTCACCCTTGTGGGAGCCGCCTCCGGAGCGGTGTTCGCTGCTTCGGCCCATGACCTTTCTATTCACTGGAATGAAGCCCGCACCGCCCGCTGGCTAAACGGCATTGATCATTTTGGGGCTGCCGTGGCCGCCTTTGGGGTGGGCCTGTTGCTGGTGCCGGTACTGGGAGCCACCGTCAGCCTGTGGGGCTGCGCCCTGCTGACCCTCTGCGGTATTGGCGTAACCTTCCGGCGCTGAGGCCTCCTGCCGTTATTTTTCATTGTAAATTAACCGAAGCGGGGCTAATCTTACACGTGGCGCACCCATAATACGCATATTTTGTACCATATGCTTCACAGCGGAGTTTACCGATGACCAGACCCGCCTCCTCCTCCCTGCTTTGGCAACGCTTTGTGCAGCTGTCTCTTCTTGTGCCCGTTGCCTCTGTCATGCTGACACCCGCCACTGCCTTTGGCTGGGGGGCAGGTATGCACGCCACACTGAACGCCCACGCCCATGACCGCATGGAACAGCGTTGGAAAACCGCCATTGACCGCAGCTTTTTGCTGTATGGCTCCTTTGGCCCCGATGTCTGGTATATTCTTGAAGACGACTTTATGGAATCCATCTGCGGCTCTGCCTGCGGGCCGGAAAACGGTTCCATGGCAAATGAATGCTGGGGCGATTATCTGCCGGACTTTTATTACAACTATGCCCGGCATCTGCTGGTACATGCCCACAACCTGCAGGCGGTAAGCTATGCCCTTGGTTATGCCGGGCACGCCGTTGGCGACTACCGGGGACATCTGGAGTACATTATTCCCGGATGGCGCAATCCCCAGGGTAACGGCGGCATCGCCATCAACCGCCACACCTTTGTGGACAGCACCGGCGGTGTACTGGCTTACAATGTCAGTGGTCTGCATGGATATCCCACAGGCTACACCATGGACATGCTGAGCTGGGGCTATCCTTCGGCGTTTATTTCCGAAGACACCCTGGCCTCCTCCGATCCCCGCGATCCTTTGGCCGGGCTTGGGGTTGCGGTGATAGAAGGCCGTACCGGTCTGCGCCGGGTAGAATGGCAGGGCGGCCTGTATCAGGATGCCGGACTTTCAGCCGAAGCCCTGACCGCCATTATGGACAACACGGCCCTGGGCGCTGCCAGCGAAGGCATTGTGGCCGCAGCCTACGGTGAAACCCAGTGGGACAGCACCGGCAGCGGTTTTCCCATTGTGGTGGAAGACGGCTCTGTAGCGATCCAGTGCAGCACTGATCTGGCTCAGCGCATGGAGGGCATCAACGGCTTTGGCACCACCATGGCCTGTCAGGTTAACCTTGCGGCGGTAAGCGGTCTTGCCCAATGGGACAGTTACCTGAAACCCGCCAGCGATGAAGGTGATGACATTGCGGTGGACACCGAAGCCGTGGCCGAGTGGATGGACGCCATCGCAACAAACTACAGCAACGGCGATGTCCGGCTGGATGATAAAGCAGTCTTTGATATTGATCCCGATACCGGCAAAAGCCGTGCCGACATAAGCGGCATTGACGGCAGACCCTTTACCCTTGGCAAAACCATGCCGGAAATTGTAGAGGATGTACTTGATAAAAGCGTGGAAGATATTCGGGGCTGGCTTTTGGAAAATCCCCATGTGATGGGAACCATCCTGCAATCCGCGCTAAACCCTGTTGACAAGGCCCGCTTTGTGGACTTTGGCATTAACAGCCGACCCCGCATGACCGCCTGGCCCGCTACCCTGAACTATGAAGATCAACGCGTAAACCTGCTGCCGGAAGCGCCGGGGCCCTTTGCCCGGGCACAACTGCCGGTGGATGTCAGCCCCGCCAACAGCAATGCGGCCCCGGATATGGTGTTTCCCTGGTACCGGGTCAGCATTACCGTGGATACCTCCGCCATGCAGGGAAGCGGCGAGTTGATGTTCGCTTTGGACTACCGCAGCGATACCGGTGAGGTACTGGAATCTCTGGGCACCCGTGCATACGACATCAACACGCGAACCCTGGGTGACGGTGATATTTCCGCAGCCCTGGACACAAGCGGCGAATACACCACCGTGATTCTGATTCTGGATAACAGCGAAGCGGGCCGGTATTTCTACAGCCACGGCAGCGACCGCGCGGCTTTGACCCTGAACGCGGAACTGCGGGTAGTTGATGAAACCCAGCCCCCCTACAATCTCATCCTTGATATGACCATGCAGCCCCTGTGCGATATGCCTGCGGATATCGCCGCAGAACCGGCATCGTATCCCGAAGCCGGAAGCTGTCCGGTAAAGGAACCTCCCGCAGCAGACGGTGACGGGGATGAAGAAACCACGGAAACGCCGGAGGCCTCAGACACCGGGGACGGTTGCGCTCTGGGCGGCGACGCCATGCTTATGCTGCTAATGCTTTATGTCGCTTTTTCCCGGGCTACGACGACGGCGGTAATATACTGTGCCGCGCGCACAGATATACACTGTTCAATCCCCGATGATACTGTACGGAAAAATATAATATAAGACGCACACACTCTCAATGGCGAGGGCCCGCCACGAGAAAAAGGACTATCGGGTCAGCACCAGCTTTTGCCGCAGCAGGTATAGCAATCGTTGCCAGCTGTGGTGGTGTTGACGGTCTCCACGGTTTCGATCACAGGTTTCTTCATGATGTTTCTCCTTCTTTACGACTATAGTATAACGCCTGTGCCTGCATACAGTCAACTATTGAATGATTTTCTTTTTCCCGCCCCTCCAAAACAGCCAAAGCGGTACAGCGATTGCATGCATTTTTGTACTCGCAGGAAGGGCAGTCCTGGAGATGTTTAAAGGTCATATTCCGCACCGCCTGCAACTCCCGGCTGTTCTTCCAAATATCCTCCACCGAAGACGCGGTTATATCACCCACCGTCAGGGGCCACATCAAACAGGGCTGCACCCGGCCATCGGGACCAATGGACATCTGGTTGCGACCCGCGCCGCATACCGGATCTTCGGGCTTTAGCTCCGCCAGCCTGCCGGGACGATGAGAAATATAGCGCTGCGTCAGCCGCCGCAGTTCATCATCGGATATCTGTAGGGCCTCATTTCCCTGGCCGGTGCGGGTGGCGGCCATAAGCAGATTCAGGTTGCCCGCGATACCGTTATCGTCCAGCAGGGTCATAAGCGCATCAATATGGTCCACATTATGACGGGTGACGCTGATGGCGGCCCGCAGAGACACCCCGGCGTTCCGCAACAACAGCAGGGTTTGCCAGGCAGCGTCAAAGGAACCGGGAACCCCGGTAAAACTGTCATGCACTGCGGCATTGGGTCCGTGCAGCGACACCTGGGCTTCGTCCAGCCCCCGGGAAATCATGTGCTCCAGCAGATCAGTATCCACGCCAACACCGCTGGTAAGCAAACTTACCGCAAAACGGCGATTCCGGGCATGGTCGTAGATATCCCGCAGATCAGATCGCAAAAAGGGTTCTCCCCCGGTAATGGACAGATACATGCAGCCCATGTCCGCCAGATCATCCAGCAGGGCACACCATTGCTCTGTGCCGAGTTCATCCGCGGCCTTCAGTGCGCTGCTATCCACATAACAGTGTTTGCAGCGTAACGGACAGCGCCAGGTGAGTTCCAGCTGGCAACTGACCGGCACCAGATTGTCCATGGCCCAGCCGGCAAAACGATCCAGCACCACAGATGCGCTGCCGCCACCGGGAGACATGGACGCCGCCGGTTTCGGGACCCGAGCCGTACCCCCGGCCAACAATCCCTGCTCTTCCAATACCTTTATAAAGGCAAGAGTGTCATCGTCCTTGATGTCCCGGCCCTGTTCAAGTATATTCAGCACATCTCCGGCATCGGCATTCATACGAAACACCCGGCGGCTGCGGGGGTCAGCCACCATGACGAAATCGGTATAACGGCGAAAAGCCACTGTTTGATGCAGGCGATATTTTTGAAACATAACGTTTTGAGGTCTCCTTGCAGGCAGTATATGCACCTGAGTCCGGGAAATCAATATGTATAAAAGAATACTGTTTATTTTAAATTTTTAACTTTGGAATAGTTTTGCTTACAACCGTGTTTAAATATTTAAATTTGGCAAATCCGGAAAACTATGATTGTATAACATAAAAAGTTATGGAGTCCTAACATGTCTTACACAATTACCCTTGATGCCGTTACCAAAGGCTTCACCGATGCAACGGGGAAACGCCGCACGATTATCAATGATTTAACATTGAAGATCAAAAGCGGTGCCTTTGGACTGCTGCTGGGACGATCCGGCAGCGGTAAATCCACCCTTCTTAACCTTATATCCGGTTTGTACGTCCCTGAAAAGGGAAAGATTATCGTAGGAGACACGGAGGTCAGCGCTATGGGAGAAGCCCGGCGGGATGCCTGGCGGAGCGCCCATATCGGCTATGTGTTTCAGACCTTCAACCTGCTGTCCCCTCTGACGGTACTGGAAAACGTCTATGTACCGGGGATTCTTGCGGGCACCGGAAGTCCTGCGGACCGCAAGGCGGCGGTGGATATTCTCAAGCGCCTGGATCTGGCGGAAGAAGCTCACAAGCGCCCCTTCGAGCTTTCCGTGGGTCAGCGGCAGCGGGTTGCCGTGGGCAGAGCCCTGCTGAAAAGCCCGCCGGTGCTGCTGGCGGATGAACCCACCGCCAACCTGGATGCGGAAAGCGCTCAGGTGGTGCGGGAGGCCTTTTTGCAGTTGCACAAACAGGGCACCACGGTAGTGGTTG
>Ga0070728_10002447_pt1 | contig 23194 bp, 18 predicted proteins | sample tdDd471_FD_66723 | JGI IMG/M metagenome (GOLD analysis project Ga0070728, IMG submission 66723) | Marine sediment microbial communities from the Atlantic coast under amendment with organic carbon and nitrate - tdDd47.1 | ecosystem: Environmental > Aquatic > Marine > Coastal > Sediment | place... | reverse complement strand
GAGGAAGCGTTCAGAGGCGATGCTCCAGCCGCCGCGCTCCGCGCGCAGCTGAGCACCCCCGGGCGGCCGACCGACGCCTTCCCTTCGCCGGCTGCGACCGCCTACCGTAAACCGCCTACTGCCTACGCGCGCCGCTCCGCGACGCGCTCCTCTGTCGACGGCCTATCGCGCGCGCTTTCGAACGACTCCAACAACCACCCCGAGCACCGGGCCGCCGCCGTGGCGTCCGACACGGCCCTCGAGGTCGATCACGTACTCGCCTCCTTCGGGCACCGCATCCGGCACGACCATCAGCAGGTCGCCGCGCGAGAAGGTCCCCTTGTCTCGCTGCATACGGAATACGCGGCAACCGTCCCCGCGCAAAACCCCGTTTCCGCGCGCACGTCCTCGTTCGCGTGCCGCCGCTCTCGTGCCCAATCCGTGCTCGTACCCCAAACTGTTCTTGTCCATCGCGCCCCCTTCAACCGGCCGGCGCGCGGACGGTTCTCCTCCTCGCAAGAGAGCCGTTTTCGCGCGACGTCCCGACACCTAACAGGATGTGAACATACGGCCGCCGAGGGACATGATCCGTGCAATCGTGGGGCGTGCGGGTGATCCTCGCTGGGATGGCGGCCTCCGCGACTCGAAGTCGATTCCTCCTTCCCGCGCCCATCCTCCTCGTGCTGCTGTGTGCCGGCGTGGCTCTCGGCGACCCCGACGGCGTTCAGACGGATCGCCAGGGCGCCCGCGTGCTTCCGCTTCCCAAGGGCGACGACGTCTTCCACTTCGTGATCTACGGCGATCGCACCGGCGGGCGCCCCGAGGGCATGGCGGTACTCAAGGCTGCGGTCGCGCAGACCAACCTGCTCGATCCCGACCTCGTGATGACCGTCGGCGATCTTGTCAACGGCTACAACACGACCGCGGAGTGGATGCCCGAGATGCGCGAATTCCGCGGCGTGATGGACGCGCTCAAAATGCGCTGGTATCCGGTCGCGGGCAACCACGACATTTACTGGCGCGGAAAGGACCGCCCGTTCGGTCAGCACGAGGCGAACTACGAGAAGCACTTCGGGCCGCTGTGGTATTCGTTTCGACACAAGAACGCCGCGTTCGTCGTGCTGTACAGCGACGAGGGAGATGCGAAGGGCAACAAGGGCTGGCGCAAGCCCGAGCAGAACCAGATGAGCGGGAAGCAGCTTGCGTGGCTGAAGAAGACGCTCGCCGCGACGAGGGATGCCGACCACGTGTTCGTGTTCCTGCACCATCCGCGTTGGCGCGCGAGGTCGTATGTTGGCTCGAACTGGGATGCGGTGCATGCGGAGCTGAAAGGTGCCGGCAACGTGCGCTCCGTGTTCGCCGGGCACGTCCACCGCCAGATCTACGACGGCCAGCGCGACGGGATCCACTACATGTCCTTGGCGGTCGTCGGCGGCATCATGCCGTACGAGTCGCCGGGCACCGGTTGGATCAACCACTTCGACGTCGTGACCGTGCGCAAGGACTCCGTCTCGTACGCGTCCGTCCCCGTAGGCGCCGTCTATGACCCCAAGGGAATGACCGCCGAAGTGCTGGCGGACATCGATCTGCTGCGCACCGTCCAGCCCGAGCACGGCGAGCCGATCGCGATTACGCCGAAGCTCACGCCGACGGGCGACTACGTCTTGAAGCTGCGTAACCCGGCCTCGCGGCCGATCGAGGTCACGTGGAGCACCGATCGTTTCGACCGCGCCTGGTGGATCACGCCGGATCACGCGCACGCACGCCTGGACGCCGGGGCGGAGCAGGAGTTCCGCCTTCGCTACGCCCGTCTGCCGCGCGGTGAAATGCGCCTGCCGGAGTTCTCGCTCGACATCGACTACCTCGGCCAGGCACAGCGGGTCAGCATGCCGACGCGAGTGGTTCGGGCGCGGATGAAAGCGATGGGGCTGAATGAAAAGTGGTGGAGGGGCGCGGCGAACCATGCACTGCGCCTCGCGGATTCGCGGTCCGCGTTGGGAGTGCCCTCGAGCGTGCTCAACCTTCCGGATGGGCCGTTCACAGTGGAGGCACGGGTCCGCCTCGAAACCGTTCCGCGCCGCGCGACGGTAGTTGGCAAGGCGGAGCGATCCGAGTTCGGGTTGTTCGTGTACGAGGGTGTGCCCTCGTTCGACGTGCATCTTGGCGAGAAGTACGCTCGCGCCCGCGCTCGCGGTACGAAGCTGGCGCCGAAGCGTTGGTACAGCCTCGCGGGGGTGTTCGACGGGCAACAGCTGCGGCTCTACGTGGACGGGAAGTTGGTCGCGGAGAAAGACGCGAGTGGCATTCGAACGCTGAACAAGCTGCCGCTATTCATTGGCGCCGATCCCGACCGTCGTGGCCGGCCGTCCGCAGGTGTGCAGGGCTGGGTCGATGAGGTGCGCGTCTCCAAAAGTGCGCGGTACGCCGGACCGAGCTATCCGTTGCGGGATCGGTTCGAGCCGGACGCCGACACCGTGTTGTTGGTGCCGCTCGATCGGATGCTCGGCCCGCTCTACCCGGATCGTTCGTCGCGCGGGCTGTACATGGTTCCGCGTGGCAAGGTGGCACTGGAGCCGGTGCGTTAGCGAGCGAACGTCTCGTTGAACGCGCGCAGGCTGCCGGGCGTCGTGTCGATGCGCCAGTCGGGTTCGTTCTCGCGGCGCTTGTCGTAGTGGAACCAGATCAGCGCCTTGACCTCGGGGCGACGCGCGAGATAGGTGTACGCCTCGCGGATCCATCGCTCGCGCTGGTCGCCGGTGCCGGGCGCCGCGCCCGTTTCCGCGATCATCACAGGCTTGCCAGGATAGCGCTTCGCAAACTCGTCGAGGACGCCGTCGAACACGCTCTCGAACGGCTCCCACTTGTGCCACTCGTCGTGCTCTTCGCCGAAGTTGTAGCCGTCGACGCCCACCCAATCGACGGCTGCATCGCCGGGGTAGTAGAGGTGGATGCCGTTCTCGGGCGTGCGGGGAATGCTGACGACGTTCGGCGACCAGACCCACTCGACGTTTCGTGCGCCGACCTCGTCCCGCATGATGCGGTGTGCCCGACGCCAAGCTGCGATGAACTCCTTGGGACGCAGGGACCACGTGAACCAGTCGCCGTTCATTTCGAAGCCGAAGCGCAGCAGGACGCGGCCGCCCTCCGCCTTGGCATCCTTGGCCCACTGCCGGAAGAAGTCGTCCCATTCGCCGTTGTTGATCGCGGTCAGGTACTCGCCCTGCCGTTGGCGCCTCCACTGCCAGAGTTCGAGGCTGATGATCGGCACGCATTTCTTTTCGCGCAGGATGTCGATCTGCGCTCTGGGAAACGGGCGACCGAGATCGCGATAGAACATCACGTAATCCGGTGCCGATGCGAACTTCGGGAGTTGCTCTTCCAGCATGGGTCGGAAGCGGTTGCCCCAGCAAATCTGATAGAGGCCCCACTCGATCCGGCGCGCCGACGTCGGGGCGGGGTGGTCCATGCGCGGCGCCTGCGCCTGCGGTGCGCAGGCGACGAGCAGGAGGATGCCGAGGACGGCGCGCATGGGTCGCATCTTACGGGGGATGGGCGTGTGCACTACCGCACGAGATGGAGCACGGTCTGCGCAAGATGAATGCGCACGCGTCGTCCCCATCCGAACTCAACGCGGTCCGCCTCGATGCCGTCGCCGAAAATCGATCCGCCATCGTCCATGCGGGACACGATCTCCAGTGCGTCGTTGCCGTCGAGGATGCCTTCGACGCACGATGCGCCGGTGGCTACGCTCGGCCACGCCTCGCGGACGAAGAAGGCCAGAGAGCGGTCGCAGGGGGCGGGCAGCGGCAGGGATGTGGCGCGGGAACGCGCGATCGACTTGGCCCACCCCGTCGCGCCTGTGCCGCTCGAGACGATCAAGCCCGAGGACGACTGCTGCTCTTCGAACTCGCCGAATTGGATGCGGTAGCGGGCGGACTGGTGAGAGCGATGACCGACGAAGATCTCGTTGAGCGCCAACAGCTCTTGCCCGTCGTCGAGTTGTGCGGCCACCATGCTGCGTCGCTCGCAGGGAGCATCGTCGCCGGCGGCGGCGTGCAGGAGCTCTTCCGCGTCGTCCGGGTCGTGCGGGACGAGCACGCCTTCGAACAGCTGTCGGTCGGGATTGAGGCCGACCACCGGCTGGCCCTCGAGGTACTTCGCGAGATTCGCGACCAGGCCATCCTGGCCCAGCGCGACCACGACGTCTTCGGGTTCGAACAGGAATCGGTCGAGGTCGCCGCGGTCGACGCGCGTCTTGCGCCAGCTCGCGGGGACGACGCTCATGACGTGCTGCAGCGCCGCCGCGAGACGCTCGTGTCGGTCGCGAATCGGTGTCAGGGCCTGCTCGCGCGTGCGCAGGAAGAACTCCGCTTGCTGGGGCGTGCCGTGACGGCGCAGGAGTTGGTCGAACTCCGTCGCGCGGGTCACGACGACGACGCGCGGCGGGAGGCTCGAGGAGGCGCCGCGTTGCGCACGCGGCGCCTGGGTCGTGGCGCTGGTCATTCCTCGTCTCCGTCGCCCAGTGCGGTGGCGCCAGCGTGGGCCAGTTGCGCCAGAGCCGAACCGAGCAGGTCGGGCGTGATGTTGAGGTGCTCGATGTTGCCGAGCGACCCCGCCGCCTTCTTCGCCGCCATGCCCATCATCACGTGCGCGGGCAACTCCTTGTAGATCGCCATGCGTTCCCGCTCGGCGCCCACACGGGCCTGCTCGACGGCGCGAATCGACTCGGCCCGCGTTTCCGCTTCGAGTCGCAGGCGGCGCGCGCCCGCTTCGGACTCGATCTGCTTGGCTTGTGCATCCTCCTCGATGCGTTGCCGCTCGTTCTCGCCTTCCTGCCCGATCAGGTCGGCCCTGCGGCGCGCGAGCTCGATCTGGTTCTGGAGTTCGTTTTCCTGGATGGCGCGCTCCTTTTCGACCGCGAGGGCGCGACGTTGAAAGACCGCCTCGTCGGCCTGCTGCTGGATCGCCTCGTTGGTCGGCGCCTGGAGCGCGCGGTCGAGTTCGGAGGTGGGGGAGACGTCGGAGACGCGGACCGAGACGATCTCGATGCCCAGCGCGTCGAGCTTGGCGTCTCCCTGCAGGCCGTGGCGGATGCGGTCGCGAATCGTCTCGACGCCGTCGGCGAGGATCTCCCGGACCGGCGTTGCCGCGAGGTAGGCGCGTGCATGTTGTTGTGCGGACTGCACGAGTAGCTGCGAGATCTGATCCAGCGGCGTCTTGCTGTGGATGCCTGTGACGGCATCGAGTGTGAAATCGATGCGCGAAGCGATTCGCTCGGCATCGACCACGCGATACGTGATGCATCCTTGCGCGGTGACATCCTGGAAGTCCTTGGAGCGTGCGTGGAACAGGAACGTCTCGTCGCGATCGCTGCACGGAACCTCGGCGATGGTGGTGGACAGCGGGTGGAACCAGAACGAGAGCCCGCGGCCGGAGCGCTTGATGTTCCCGCCCCTGTATTGGAGGACGTGCAGCGAAGGCTCGGTGCGCAGGTGGCGCCAGCCGAAGAGTCCAAAGATGTTGGCCATGGTTGTTTCTCCTATTCCTGGCCGACGAAGCGGAAGAGCGCGGCGGGCCGATGCCCGACGTCCGACTCCTGCTTGCCGGTATCCTGAATCTGGCCGGACTGGAGCATCCGGCGGCGGAATGAATCCTTGTTGAGGGGGCGCCCGAGGATCGTCTCGTGCACTTCCTGGAGTGCGCGCAGCGTGAACTCGTCCGGAAGCAGTTCGAAGCCGATGGCCGCATAGTCGAGTTTGCCCCTGAGCCTTTGCACGACCATTCCGAGCATGGCGGCGTGGTCGAATGCGAGGGGGAGCGGGGCACCGTCTGCGTCCTGCAGCGTCGCGGTCCCACCACACTCGCCTTCCCACGGCACGTGGAGCGTTGCGAGCGAAGTGGGTGCGACGAATCGACCGGGATGGACGAGTGCGTAGTAGGCAATCGAGATGACTCGCGTGCGCGGGTCGCGGTCCGGCGTGCCGAACGTGTAGAGCTGTTCGAGATAGACGCCGTCGAGTTCGCCTTTGGTTGCGAGCACGCGGGTGGCGGCGGAGTCGAGCGACTCGTGGATTCCTACGAAGCCGCCGGGGAGTGCCCAGTGACCGGCGAACGGGTGTTTGTCCCTTCGGACGACGAGGGTCTTCAGTTCCCCCGCGTGAACCGTGACGATGGCGACGTCCACGGCGACGGACGGATGAGGAAACTTGGAGGCGTCGTAAGTGGCGAGGAAGTCGCGTTCGGCTGAGTTCGACATGTCTTATCTGCATGAAGCATATATGCGCTCAGGAGATAAGCAAGCCGTGTCCGCCAGAAACGCCTCAATTCTCAACGTGCCCCCGGGAAAGTCAGCCGTAGAGGGGGATTCCGATTTTCCTCAAGTACGAGGCGGAAGTAGCTGATCCGTACTGTGCAGGGACAAGCCGGTGGCTAACCGAGAGAGACACCCACCGAATTCCAACTTGATCGACAGCAGCCGAAGACACCAGCGCCGGCTTGTCCCTCCTCTTTCAAAATACTCGATTGCCGGTATCCGCCCTCTGCGCGGGAGTGCCGGGAAGCTCGCTTCCCTTCGCATCTCCCGACCTCCTCCATCCATATTCCATCCCTTTTCCTAGCGCATGGATACCGGCACGAATGCCCAGGCCCTCCTTCGGGAGGGCCTTTTTTTATGGGGTAGGCGGTCGAACGACCGCGAGCGCCCAGCCCCCATCCGCCAGAGAGTCACCCGACGCCTTCCCGGTGCCGGCTGCGACCGCCTACTGCCAACCGTCTACTGCCTACGCGCGCCGCTCCGCGACTTGCTTCTGTGTCGGCGGCCTCCCGCGCGCGCTCAGGTCTCAAACGGGTTGGTCGCGAAGACGGCGAACTCGGGAATGAAGCCGCGGCCGTCGACCGAGAGTGCGCCCATGATCGCGTCGGAGATCTCCTGCGCACGGAGCTTCTTGGGCGACTTCTTCTGCTCGTAGCCGGCCACCTTCGAGAACGATGTGAGCACCTCGCTGGGGTTCACGAGCATCACGCGCACGTTGCTGCGGCGCAGTTCGGCGCGCCAGCACTCGGTCATGCCCTTGAGCGCGAACTTCGAGCTGGAGTACGCCGTGCCCCCGGGACCGCCGTTCAATCCCGATGTCGAGGAGATGTTGATCAACTCGCCCGATTGCTGCTTCACGAACTGACGCGCCGCGGCCTGTCCCATCAGGAACGCGCCGAACACGTTGGTGCGGTGGACCGCCTCGAAGTCGGCCGGATCGAGGTCGACGAGCGGCGCGAAGCGGCCGAAGCCCGCGTTGTTGACGAGGATGTCGAGCTTGCCGTGCTTGCCGACGACCGAGTCCACGGCCCCTTTGGCGCTCGCGGGATCGCCCACGTCGCCGATAAACGAGTCACAGCCGATCTCGGCGGCGGCCTTCGCCAGTCGATCCTCGTTGCGGGCCATGATCGTGACCTTGGCCCCGCGTTTCTGAAGCGCCTCGGCGATCGCGTATCCGATCCCGTCGGAGCCCCCCGTAATCAGTGCGGTTGCGTTCTGGAAGTCCATCGGCTCTCTCTCCTTCGCTACTTGGGCGGAACGTAGCCGGCGTCGCGGCGCTTCAGTTCATCGAGCGCCGCCGTTCCGGTGCGCGTAATCGGATCGAAGACGGAGCTCAGGAACTGACCGCCTGCGCGGTCCATCGGCTTCGTCTTGAATTCCTTGTAGATGACGGTGACGCGCGGAGGTTTCGCGACCGGCGCGTTGGTCACCGAAAGCGCACGCCCGAGCCAGAACCCTTCCCAGTGCCACTTGACCGGCTCCCCGGACTCCTTCGTGACGTTCATCTGCGAGCAGAGCATGACGACGTTGAGGGGCACGCTGAACCAGGTGACCTTCGGATCCTGCGACGGCCGGTAGCGGCGGATGATCGCGGTGAAGGCGCGGCGCTCCTCGATCGGACCGCTCAACGATGCGATCCACTCGTCATCGCTCTTCACCGCCTTGCCGTTCTCGAAGGTCGCGACCCAGTCGAACGAGGACTGGCCGGCGAGACCCTGCTGGTAGCGCCCCGTCACGATCCGCAGCGAAGTGTCCACGCCGCGCCCCAACGCGATGCGGTCGATATCGCTGTCGAGGGCCTTGATGCCCTCGGAGACTCCGAGATCGGAAATGGTCAGGTTCTCAACCTTCTTGATTCCGCTGCGCGCGACGATGTCCTGGTGGTCGATCGAGCCGCGCATGATCAGCAGGGCCGCGCGCAAGGGCGCTTTCGCGGCTTGGGCGTCCGTGCGCACGTCATGCGCCGCCTTGAGTTCGATCTCCTCCGGGATGAACGGCGTCTTGCCCTGCAGCAGGGGGAGAGCCGCGCCCGCGAACACGATCGGCTCCTTGAGCACGACCCAGCGGCGACCGGAGCGGAGCAGGTCCTGCACGCCCTGCGGGACGTTCGGCTCCTTCTCCCAACCGGCGGAGATCGGCACGATGAAGCCCTTCTCGTACGGCGTGATGCCGTCCGCCTGGAGCTGAACGCTCGCGATCTCCTTCGCGCCGCTTCCTCGGTAGTAGGGGTCGTTGTTGGGGCTGCTGCACGCGGAGGCGAACAGGGCGAGGAAGATGACGGCGCGCATGAACCCGTGATCTTACCGGGGTGAGCCCGACCTATTCACGGCGCCACGGGCGTACCGGGGTAGATCTGCTGCATATCGGCGCCCGGGCCGCGACCGGGCGGGATGTCGATGTCCGGGGAACTCTTCCGGGTGAGCACAGATTGTCGAATTCAAGCCGCTTGAAGGACGCTGGCTCAAGGAGAGCCCGCGACGACAAGCGGCGCCGTGTTTTTGGTGGCCGGGCGCCCCAACCCAGCCACGGCTTGCCGTGCATGGGTTGGGGCTCCCATGCACCAGCAACACCGGCAGGCCAGAACCCGCGTCGTCGTGAATAGGCCGAGCTTACCCGCCGCTCACGAGCGCTTCCGCCTCCGGGCCGGGCGGCGTGTCGTCGTCCAGATGGTCGAGATAGCCCTCGGGGAGCGTGACCGACTGCGTCCCGCCCCGCTTGCCGCGCCGCACGCGCATTCCCAACGGCGGGAACGGCACCTCGCGGTCGATGTCGCTCACGCAAGCGCTCAATTCATCCAGGGTCTTGGCGCGAATCAGCTGAGCCCGCAGTGCCGCGCCGCCCGGGAAGCTCTTCGTGTACCACGCCGCGAACTTGCGCATCATCAGGATGCCGCGGTGCTCGCCGAACCAGTCGCACAAAAGTCGCGCGTGGTTCAACATCAAGTCGACGACCTCGCCGAAGCTCGGAGGGTTGTCCGGTGCCTTGCCGTCGAAGACCGCCGCAAGTTCGCTGAAGAGCCACGGACGGCCGAGGCATCCGCGCCCGACAATGACGCCGTCGCACCCCGTCGTGCGCATCATGCGGAGTGCGTCGTAGGCCTCCCAGATGTCGCCGTTGCCGAGCACGGGAATCGACACCAACTGCTTGAGATCGGCGATGGCGTCCCAGCGGGCATCGCCGTCGTAGAGCTGCGCCGCGGTCCGCGCATGCAACCCGACTGCCGCGCACCCTTCACCCTCTCCGATGCGACCGGCGTCGCGGTAGGTGAGGACCTCGTCGTTGATGCCCATGCGGAACTTGATCGTGACGGGGACCGAGCCGGCGTTTTCGACCACCGCATGCACGAGGCGCTGCAACAGGCGCGGCTTGGCGGGAATCGCCGAGCCGCCACCCTTCGAGGTGACCTTGCGCACGGGGCAGCCGAAGTTCATGTCGATGTGGTCGACGTGGCCCTCGCCAACCAGACGACGCGTCGCCTCGCCGAGGGAGTCCGGCTCGACGCCGTACAGCTGCAGGCTGCGCGGGCTCTCGTCGGTGCCGAAGTCGGCCAGATGCAACGTCTTCTCGTTGCCCATCACGAAACCCTTGGCGGTGATCATCTCGCTGACGAACAGGCCGGCCCCGAACTGCCGGCAGAGCTTGCGGAACGGGTAGTTCGTGACGCCCGCCATCGGCGCGAGCACGACGGGCGGCCAGACGCTGAGTGCGCCGAGCTGCAGCGGCTGGAACTCGCCTGCCGCCGCCTCCGGCACCTCTCGGTTGATTTCGCCCCTGTAGATCGCGTCCATCCGGAGGCATGGTACGGCGTTCCTGAACCGAAACGGAATTGTCACGTTTCCCCGGATGTTGACGCATGCCCAGCGCGTCCGTGGTAGACCAAGATAGATGCGGAAATTGCCCGGAATTCTCGTTTGCTGCCTGTGGGCCGGTGTCGTCGCCGCCCAGGACGCGGAGACGGGAAACGAGGCCGCGGAGGTGCGGATCCTGCGGGCGTGGTTTCGGCTGGAAGACCCGGTCACGCGCACGGAATCCGAGCAGGTCTTCCGGGACGCGCTGGACGACGAGAATCTGGGCGAGGAACTCAAGACCCGCGCCGCCATCGGATTGGGACGCATCGAGCGGCTCGATGGCCGCGCCGTCGAATCGCGCAAGCGCCTGGAGGCGCTTCTGCCTCGCACGGCCGATCGGCCGGAGTTGCGGCGCATTTTGCTGAAGCAGATCGGCCCGCCGCGTTGGTATTCGGCGGTCCGCGTGATCTATCCGCAAACGCGTTATCTCGATCTCGACAGCGGCGGCGCGACATCCAGTCCGGCGCGCGGCCCCCGGGGCGGACCGGAAATGGAGTCCGCGCGTTTCCTCGTGCCCACCGTCGAGGACGCCAAGATCGCCGACCTCGTCCCGCGCATGAGCGGCAAGCCGTGGCATCGCCTCCGCACCGACGAGGGCAACCTCAGTCTCGTTCAGGTCCTCTCGACATCGCCGTACGCGGTCGTTCGTTTCATCACGCGGATCGGCGGGGCGGGAGAGCTGCTGCCGCCGCCGGAGAGTCCGTTCTGCATCGGCTACAACTCGAAGATCGAAGTGTGGTGGCGAACCGAGGAGCGCTACGTGCGCTATCGGGTGGAACGTCGGATCGGACCTTTGGATCCGTGGAAGCGCGTCAAGGAGTTCGAGGCGCCCCCGTTCATCGATCGTGCGGTGGATGCGGGCCGTCGATTCGGTTACCGGATCATCGGCATTACCCCGGAGGGCTACGAAGGCCTCCCCGCGACGATGCAGGGCACTGTCCGCAGCCGCGGCGTGACCCGGGGCCAGTTGGAGATTGAACAGGGACGCAACGCGCGCTTCGACCTGATGCTCGGCGAGAAGGTGTCGCGCGGATGGGACCTCAACATCCAGGGCATCTACCCGCAGGGCGCGATGATCCAGAACTTCTACAGCTCGCCGATCTTCGCCTTCGTCCGCAACGGCGATCAGCGCGAACCGCTCTCCCCTTGGGATGCGACGGTGACCAACCAGTGGCAGCTCAAGAGTGGCGATCGGTTCCTGGTGCCGCTTTACGGCGGGGGTGTGGCGCGCTGCTCGATCCAGATCGAGAAACGCAAGAACGGCCGGTTGGGTGCCATCATCGACTACGAGGTCTATGGCGACGCCGACGTCTTCCCGGATCCGCCGCGCATCACGACGCGGGAAACCGATCAGGGCATTGAGATCCACGCCGAAGCGGACGAGCCGTATCGCATCGGCGAAGTCGTGGTCAAGGAACTCATCTCCGGCAGCGGGCCGTGGGCAATTGAACTCGATGGCGATGGCAACGGGATCGACGCGAACGCGAAATCCGACGAGGTGCGCGAGTACAGCGCGGTGGGAATCGACCCGCACGGTCGTCGAACGCTGGCGGGGTCCGCGCTGGTCGTACGGATGCCGGACAAGGCGATCGCGGGCGAGTTCAAGATCCATAACCAGCAGGGATTCTCGTTCGCGCGGCGCGGCGTCGTGTCGGCGGCCAAGGCGGACCTGTTCATCCAGCAGCTCAACCCGAATCTCGACCGCATTGTGCTCATCGCGCCCTACGGCATCATGAACCTGCGAAACGCGTTCGACTGGAACACGCACAAGATCGCTGAGACCCAGGTCTTCGACCGCGTCGTCGGGTTGGAGAACAAGGAGCAGAACCTCCCGCTGACGCAGATTACGATCCAGAAACGTAATCTTGGCGACGGGGTCCTGGTGCTGCGGACCCGCCACAAGGGCTGGGTCAAGCTGGTGCTTTCCGAGCGGGACACCAAGACCAGCAACTGGACGCAGCGGCTGGTGACGTTCCGCTACGTGTACAACGCCCGTTCGCCACGCTTCAAGGACGACCCGAGCGATGTGTCCGAGCGCGGTGGCGTCCTCTTCGCCGGCCTCAAGAGCATCGAACAGCGCGCGAAGATCCTGACCGAGTGGAAGAACGGGTGGAACGTCCTCTCGCGGGATGGCTCGTTTCGTCGGCGCTTCGTCGATATCGATCCGGCGGGCGGATCAGTCGCGGATGCCGACGAAGTGCAGGAGGTACTGCTGGAGCAGAACTCCTTCAAGAAACAGGAGACCGCGCGTTACAGCTTCTCACTGGCGACGCGTGATCGACCGGAGGGCAATCTGCTGGCCAGCGTGTGGGACATCCGCTGGCAGGGCGAACACTTCCACGCGCGGCTGTCCGGGAACGACCAGTCGACGGTGACCGACCTCGGGCGCATGTACTGGACGCGCCTGCACAAGCCGGCGCAGGTTCTACCGTGGACGAATGCCGCGGCCCGGGTACGAATGGGCCACATCTATCTTCACCGCAAGGCGACCGGCAATGCACTCGGTGCGCCGACGCTGTTCCGGGTGACAGGGCTCGAGCCGTGGAAGCGCCTTCAGATCGAGTGGGTGACGCTCCGTGACGGGAAGTTGCGCGCTTCCCCGGGACTGACGCTGGACGAGGCGACCACCGTCCGAGTCCGCGAGCTCCTCGGCAAGCTTCCGAGCGACGACAAGGGGCGAGCGGAGGCCATCGGCGGCAATGCCGCGCTGCGCACCTATCGCAAGATGCACACCGAGCGCATCGCCTCGATCGGGCTCCGCGATGGGAAGCTGTCCGAATTCATCGAACGGCTGACGCTGGTCACCGGATTGAAGTTCGTGCTGGAGGGTGACGTGGGGGCGGCCAAGCTCTCACTCTTCCGCAGCGGTACCAACGCGCACTCCCTCGTCATGGACATCGTGGACGGCGCGGAGCTGGAGTGGCGCATCGACAAGGAAGGTCGCATCCATCTGCGGCCGCGGGTTCTGGCGGGACCGGAAGAAAAGGAAGCCGAAGCCGCGGAGCAGCGTCGCGCCGAGGCCCGCGAGGCCGAACGGAAGCGCAAGGAAGCGGAGCTGCGCGCGAAGAAACTCGAGGCGCTCAGCGACGTGCGCGAAGCACTCCGCGCCGCGATCATCGAGCTTGAGACGCGTCGTGCCGCCGCTACGAAGCCGGTCGACGAAACAAAGCCCGCGGATGGGAAGTAGCGGCTCGAAGCGAGCTTCCTAACCGGCCGGAACCGTTACGAGCGTCGGCGGCGGCGGCGCGCCCTTGTCGACGAAACCGAACAGCAGGCGGATGAATGAGAAGGTCCGTTTCGCGGCGAGGTCGTCCTTGCGTATCCAGAACCAATGGTCTTCATGCTGGATCGCGACGAAGGCATCCTTGCCCGGATTCGACGTGCCGCTGTGAACACGAATGAGCCGGATCGCTTCGTCCACGGGAGGCGCAGGGACGGTGTAGCCCTTCCTGCTGTGCTCCTCCGGGACATCGACCTGCACCGCCAGCTCGAACATGATCGTGAGCGCGGAGCGCGTGAGCATCACGATCTTGTCGCTGCCTCCGGGTGCCGTGCTGTACTCCACTTTGAACTCGCTGCGACCCGGCTCGAGGCGAAGGAGTTCGGTGATCTCCCTCACCAGCGCATCTGATTCCGGATCAGCGTCCTGCTTCGGAAAGACGAGCACGGTCGCGCTGGTCGCCCCTTTCTGCTCGACTCGCAAGCCGACCGCGCCCGAGGCCTGTGCTTTGGCGAGTGCCTTGACGAGTTGCACAAATCGGTCGTCGGCGTCGCCCTGCATGGACTTCGTGCCCGAGTAGTTTCGCAGGCCGTTGATCGATTGGACGCAGAGCGGAAAGAGGTAGTCGGCGGCGTACCCGGCCTGCATCAGAAAGATCACTGCAGACGGCGGGATCGGCGTCATGAAGCTCTTGGCGAACTCCGCCCCGGATACCGGTCGGTAGGTGATGGTGGGGCGGTTGATGAACCGACCGGTGCCACCCGTGGTCCATCCCTGGGCGAGCCCGTTCTCCGACCAACCCGCGGATGCGGAGCCCTCCAACGTGTAGCCGGCAAGGATCTGTTGGACATCGAGGAAGACTGGCGCGTCCATGTAGCGCAGCTTCACGATGTTGAGCAGCATCTGCTTCTTCCACGAATCGGCGATCGCTTCGGTGTAGTTGATGCGGTCGGTGCGAAGCTGTGTGGGGCCGAGTCCGCACGCGGTGAGGGCGAGGAGTACAACGGTGGGTAGGCGGCGCATTCTGCATGGACGATAGCGCCGCACTGGGACACGGAGAACGGGCGGGTTGAAGCGCCATTCTCCTTCCGGCTCGGATTTCGGCCCCGCGCATGCAGAGGATCCACGCGAGTGGCGCGAATCTCCGAATTCCACGGCGCGCGGCGAACCGAAGCGCGCCAGCGCCGCGCAGCAAACGAACGTGGAGCCGCCCGGATGGGCTAGCGCGAACCCAACAGCTGCTCGGCGCGCTCGCCCGCGACCGTTTCCTTGTACTTGTCGGTGATCTTCACGAGCAGCGCGTCGGCCTTTTCATCCTTGCCGGCTTCCTGAAGGGCGAGCGCCTCGGCCAGCATCTCCGCCGCCTTGTATTCGTCGCCCTTGATCAGCGTCGAGCGCTTGGTGCGCGCGTCCTTCGCCACGGGAAGACCGCGGTAGTCCTTTTCGATCGCCTTGAAAGCTTCGGCAGCCGGCAAGAACTGACTGTCCGCCGCGAGGTCTTCGGCCTTTTTGAGTGCCGCCGCCGCCTCCAGGTTCGCGTCGTCCAGCAGCTTCGTCGCCGCCTTGCCGAACCCGGCCTTCCGCTCCTTCTCGGCGAGCTTGACCATCTTGCCGAAAACGCCGGCCTTCCCCGCCTTCCAGTCCGCTCGCAGCTTGTCGGCCTCGGCGTTGATCTTGCCGGCCGCTTTGCGCCCCTTGGCCGTCCCCTTGAGGAACGCGGCATACCACTTCACGAACACCTCGGGCTTGGTCTCGTGCGCCATGCCCTTCACGTCTTCGCTGGCGATGTGCTTGTAGCCCGCCTTCTTGAGCTCCTCGATCGTCTTGTCGGTCTCGCGGCGCACGCGCGCGTGATCGCGCTCGCCGCGATACACGTGGATACGCTGGTCGCGATCGCGGTCGCTGTCGAACTCGAGGAACTTGGGGAACCACTTCGGCACGCCGTTCACCGCGACGACGAGGAAGAGATCCGGGCGCCGCAGACCGGCGTAGAGGGCGAGGTAGCACGCCCCCGAGTGACCGCGGATCGCGCTCACGGACATGTCGATGGCGAATCCGAGCTCCTTGGCCTTCTTCTCCGCTGCCGCCACCGCCTGCACAACGGCTTCGACGTCGCGCTCCATCTGGATGGCGTCGTTGGGGTGCCAGCCTTCGGTGTTGCTGGTGGTGATGTCGACGCTGACCACGGCGAAGCGGTGCTCGTACGCCATTTGTTCGTACTGACCGATCTCCTTGAACGCCTTGCCGCGCGCTCCGGATCCGTCGGGAAGCGCGATGACCAGCGGGATGTAGGCCTTTTTCCCGAGGTTCTTCGGGACGAACATTCCGACCTTGCGGGTCTCGCCCTCGACCCTCACCTTGAGCCGATGCGTCTCGCCGTAGGAGGCGTTGGTTTGGGCGCTTGCGGCACCCGCCAGGAGCAGCACGCTCCCCAGCAGCATTCGTATCATTCCGAAACTCCTCACGCAGGCATCGTACCGGACCTCTAACCCGTTGGCTGGGAAAGACTTGTGGTTCGGCTAAGGGCGATGGGGTCGCGGTCCGATAGCTATTCGGACGCTCCGTGCCGGAGCGCCGTGGGTACGAGTCGAGACAGAATGCAAAACGGGAAGGGCGGAGACGTCTACCGCCTCGTGTTCGAGCTGACCGCTCGAGCGACGGATGTCCCTTACGACGCGTTCCTTTTGGAACTCGTCCAGGGCCTGGCCGCGCATTACCGTGCCAGCATCTGCCGCCTGCACATCGGGGGGAAGGCGGTCGCCACCTCCGACGAGGAGTGCCTGCTCGATTCCCTCGACCCGAACGACCAGGCGCGCTACTCCACGATCGACGGGATCCTTGCCCAGGCGGTCAGCGACGACGGCGTCCTGCGCACCGCCCTCGATCTCGATGGGGGCGACGACATCGCGAATTTCCTCGGGCGCAAGCTGCGCACACCCGAGACCTTCGCTTTTCCGCTCATGGCGCGCGGCCGCGCGTTCGGAGCCATCACGCTCTATCTTCTCGACTCGTACCCCTTCGAAGAAGCGGACGTGCGTGGCCTGCAGGCGGTCGGCAATGTGCTCTACGCCGCCACCAACCGGGGCGAGCCCTTCAAGGGATCCGGCGGCGGATCGTTGCCGCTCACGTCGGACAAGCTCGTCGAGTACCAGGAGACACTCGACAAGGTCGGCAAGGTCCTCGACGAGCTGCTGTATCTGACCGACGCGAAGAACGTCATGATGGTGGACACGCAAGGCGAGTTCATCGCCAAACGTGGCGAGGATTCGGCATTCGCGACGACCGCGTTCGCTTCGCTCGTCGCGAGCGGCTTCGGAGCGGCGCTGCGACTCTCGAGCTTCTACGGCGCCAATGGCGCGCGCTCGATTCGCCACGAGGGCGCGGACCAGAGCGTTTACGTCACCGAAGTCTCGGACCGCGCGCTGCTCTGCGTCGTCTACGAGGACTCCAAGGCGCCCGATCTGATCGAGCGCTGGTCCGGGTCCGCCGCCAGTCGTCTGGCGCAGCACTACGACCGTCTGACCGAAGCGAGGATGCTGACATGACCCCGCCCGCAAGCGACAAGCAGGTGGTCTACTTCGCCCGCGAGATCCACCAGATGAATCTCGTGCTCGGGAAGTTCCTGAGCAAGAGCGGGGCGGAAACGGCGATGCTCGTCGACGATGCCGGCCACCTGGTCGCGCGTCAGGGCGAGCAGTCCCCGGCGAGCGAAGACACCATCACGGCGCTCGTGGCGGGCACCTTCTCCGCGTCCCAGGCGATGGCATCCATGCTGGGGGCGGAAGAGTTCAGCAGTCTGATTCCGAGGGGGGGCGGGGGGCAGGTTCTCCTGCTTCGCGCCGGAGAAGGCGCGCTGCTGGCCGCTATCGTCGGGGAGTCCCGCTCCGCAACACTCGTTCGCACTTACGCACTCGAGGCGATCCGTCGACTCGGCCCCCTGTTGGGGCGCGCCGGCACGAGTGCCCACGGCAAGGACGAGGAGATCGAAGGCGAGAAGTTCGACGGCGAGATCGACGGCGCCCTCTCCGACGTCTTCGGGTAACGCCCGACGTCTTCGGTTAGCGAATTGCCGTGGCCATGCGGTCGGCACGCCGCAGCAGCCACGCGCCCAACAGTGCCATCAACGCCGCGTAGAGCCCCATCGTGATGTCGAAGGTGCGGCCCGCGACGTCGGCTACTCGTCCGCGTCGACGGGCTTCGGGCGGAACTTGGTCATGACAACCTCGTTGCCGACGCGATTGAACTCCAGACGGTCGACGAGCTCGAGCATGCGAGCAAGGCCGCCCGCCGCGCCGTCGCCGGTCCGCGTGCGGAGTTGGTCAGCGGCGCCCGCGAGATCGCTTTGGCGGACCGCGGGACCGCGCGCGGCGTCGAGCACCATGGGATGGTCGAAGCCGTCGCCGGTGTCTCGCACGACGAGCATCAGTCGCTTGGGATCAAGGATCATGCGCACGTCGATCGTGCAGCACTCGATGTGCCGATGGCCGTGGCGCAGCGCGTTGTCCAGCGCTTCCGCGAACGCGGCGCAAGCGTCCTCGGCAAATTTCTCGGTGAGCTCGCAGCGGAAGAGGACCTCGCGCAGCATCGCGCGCGCCTGCTTGCGGTCGCGGCGCGTGCCGGGCAACTGGATGTGCAACTCGGTGACGTCGTGACGCTGTGTCGTCACCCGGTCCGCCAGTTCCGTGGCCGCCGTATCGACGAACGTCGCGAAGTCGAACGGCTCGTAGATGATCTCGTCCGGCATCACAACGATCTGCTCGACCGGTTCGTCGCGCGCGTCCGACGAGAAGATCCCGACGACGGGCACGCGGTTCGTGAGCGGATTGCACTTCAGCTCGCGCACCAGCTCCTGCCATCCCTCGACGTGGCTCTCGAAGATGAGCGCGGCGGGCGGATTGCGTTCGAGCCGCGAATGCACCTCGCGGCCGTTCTTGACCTTCACGAGCGGCCAGCCGCGGCGGCCGAAGTGGTCCGCGAGCAATCCCTCGAAGTCCCCGCCACTCCGCGAGACGTAGTAGATCGCGGCATCGCAGGCGCGATCGAGCTGCGTCTTCAGCGATCCGATCGGGACGGCGCTGATCGACTTGCGGGTGGGCGCGAAGGCGGAAAAGCCGCCGGACTCGTCCTCGCGAATCTCCGGCCCGCCTTGCACGGCGAGGGACAGCAGGTCGCCCAACTCGACTTGGGAGCCCTGTTCCAGGAACTCCCGCACGGTTGCGTACATGGCGTCGAGCACGCCCTGGAGCTCCTCGACCGGTTTCCCGGTCTTCTTCTTGAGTCTGCGCAGCAGATCCCGGTTGGTTACTCGCGTCGGTACGACCATCTCAATTCCACCTACTCGCTTCCTCTATCGGCGCGAAAGGTGACTGATATTGAGACTGGAGCCCGGGATTGGGAGATGGGGGGGAGTCCCGAGGAGGGGGCCCAGAAGATGGGCCCGGAGAGCCGGCAGGCGGATCTGTTCGCACCTTGTTGGGTGCGACGGCTACTCGTTGGACTCGGACTCGCTGTTCGCCTGCGGCAGATCCCGCACGCTGATGGCGCGCACTTCCGAGGACCACGTCTGGGTGCCGTCGACGTGACGCTCCACGGTGACCCGCTGTTGGCGCACGAAATTGTCGCGACGGGCCGAAACGATGATCGTGTAGAAGTTCGACCGCGTGGTGAAGTCGCGCGCGATGTCGATTTCCTCGCGGCGGATCATCGCCTGGTCGCGGAAGCCAGGCACATTCTCCGTGAGGTCGTTGACCGACGTGAAGACCGAAACGGTCTCGTCGAGCGCCTCTTCGTCGCCGGCCTGGCGCAACTCCTCGCGCTCCTCCTCGAGTCGCGTCTGTTCCTCCTGGTCGTCCTCGGTATCGAGGAAGCCGCCGCGACCGTTGAGGATCTGCTTGGCCACCTCCGCGCGTCCCTCTTCGCCCCGGAACATCGCGCGGAGCACCTGGATCGGAGCGGTGTTGATGTTGATCTTCGCGTCGCCGAAGACCGTCAGGAAATCGCCCAGGCTCGGAATGTCCTGCCCGGAATCGAGGTCGACGAATCGGTCGAGGAGACGCTTCTCGCGGAATAGCCGATGCGAGAACACGAGGTCGTCGATGGAGAAGACGCCCTGCTTCATGTCGGTGGCGGGCGCGGGGATTTCCGATTCGCCGACACGCTCGTCGCGGCCGTCTCCCTTCACGAACTTCAGCACCGCCTGCGCGACCTCCTCCGCCTCGTTCTCCTGCAGGTCCCACTCGTTGTCCTCGACATCGCCATAGCGCGAGTCGCGGAACAGGTCGAGCAGGGTGCGGAAGGTCTCGAACGCGCGCTCTCGACGTCGCTTGTCGGTATGGCGCAGGAGGTTGAGATTGAACTTCGACTGCTCGTCGATCATCTCGGTGTACAGCGTGATGTCGTCGCCGTTGTCCTTGTCGCCGCGGGTGACGCTCGTGGCGGTCTGGCCCTGCTCCGCCTCCGGTCCCCACTCGTCGCTGTAGTGGTCGTACGCACCCTGCTGCTGCGCGCTCTGCGTGTCCGTGACCAAGTCGCGCACGAGGCGCAGGCGCATCTGGCGGATGCGGGCGTGCGTGGCGAACTTGAACTGCTGGTTGGCGAGGATGTTCGCCGCGAGGTGTTGACCGATCGTCGTCTCGAAATTGAGCTGCACCATGATGATCGCCACCAGCGGCAGGATGATCAGCACCAGGATCAGTGCGATGCCGCGCTCGTTCTGGCGCGGAATCGGGGGCCGGTCGATCGGGGTGCAAGGCATGGCAATTGGACGTCGCGCCGGCGCTAGCCCTTTCGGCTCAGCAGCAAATGGACCGCGTCGGGCCGGCGCCCCTGGCCGCGGTAGAGCAGGATGATATCCGACCTTTGGTCGCCGTTCAGATCCGCGGCCGCCGATTTCACACTGTCGTAGGCGGCGCAATCGGGGATCGCGATGTGGCTCCAGACCGTCTCACGGAACGCGGACTGGGCCGCTCCCCGGTAGACGGCGAGGCGATCGGTTCGTTCCGTCACGACGAAGTCCTTGCGGCCGTCGCCGTCCAAATCGCCCTCGTACTCCACGATGATCAGGCCGCTGAGCCGGATTCGCCCGGTGGCATCGGCCTGCATCCGAACCCGGACCGGCAGCGTAAGGCGCGTGTCCGCCATGGCCGGGAAGGGGCGCGCGCCGCCTCGGTTCAGGAAGACCGGTGCTTTGACGAGAAACTCGCCGCGCGCCAGCACCCGCACGGCATCCGCGAAGCTGGGGCGTGGCACATACGGGAGCGCCAGGTCGGGGCGGTGGTCGCCATCGAGGTCGGTCAGCACCGGATAGCGCATTTCGCCGGGGACCTTCAGCTCGGTGCGGCGAGCCTTGGCGAGGCCTTCCTCGGTGGACGCGACCAGGATGATCGCGAGCCCCTTCTTGCGCTGCACGGCGACGAGGTCGGTCTGGCCGTCGCGGTTGAGATCGAGGTAGAACAGATCGGAGTTCTTGGCGTCCGGGATCGCGATCTTCAGGGTTCGCTGGGCGCTGAAGCGGCCCTTCGAGTCGCCCGTGTAGACGAGCAGGCCTTCCTCGGTCTCGACGGCGAAGTCGGGACGCAGGTCGCCGTTGAAGTTTCCGTCCGACCAGGCCGCGAGCGCATAGCGGGCGACGCGTCGAGCGGACACGGCACTGCCGACCGTCGTGGCGGTTTCCACGACCTGCGCCGGCAGCACCTGTTCGTCGCCCGCACCGTAGCGAATGCGATAGCCGTCGATCGAGACATCGATGAAGTCCTGCTTCTTGTCGAGGTCGAGGTCGCGGAAGAAGCCGCGCCACAGGACGTTGGCGGGCGCGACGGGCAAGCCCGGTCCCGATGTCATCTTGAGCCGTTCTGCCGCGCCCTCCAGCGGGACGTTCCAATACGCGTCGTGCGTGCGCACGATGAGCCGTCCGCCCTGTTCGTCGCCGACGTCGAACAGCGCGGTGCCCTCGGGAAGCTTGAGGACCGCGTCCGGCTTCTTCGGAAAACCGCGCGTCCTCCCCTTCCAGAACCACACCTCTCCCGCCGTGATGAGCAGTAGATCCTCGGTGCCGTCGCCGCTGAGATCGCGGCAGACGACATAGTCGACATCCGCAGGGCACTCGACCGAGACGAGGTCGTACTCCTCCGCGAAGGTCACCGCGGCGGCGAGCAGCAAGACGAGCAAGCGCTTCATCGCACGGCCCTCTTGGCGACCAGCAGCCCCTTTTCGGTAATCATGACCGCAAGGCGTCGTCCGAACGCCGGGCGGCGGGCGCTGCCGTCCCACGTCGCGCCCTTGTCGAAACCGCCTTTCGCGTTGCCCTGCAGAAGCGCGACACCCTTGCGGCGGTCGATCAGTTCCGGTCGCCGGTCGCCGTCTAGATCGGGCAGAACTGTTACGGGAAAGTCCGGCTCGGCCTTGAACGTGCTCATCGGGATGGACGCGCGGTATTCCCACGCCGCCTTGCGCTCCAACTTGCCGTCCTTGCAGAGGAACACCTGGTGGGTGCCCGTGGCGTTGGCGAGCACGGAGGTGGACACGGTGTCGATGACGAGGTCGCGCTTGCCGTCGCCGCTGCAGTCGAACACGTCGCTCCCGATGAGCGCGCCGGCCAGCTTGATGACCGTCGCGGGACGGTAGAACCCCTTGCGCTTCTCGTCGTAGATGCGCCCGCCCGGGAACTGCCAGATGCTGACCTCGAACTCCGAGAACATCATCGTCGAGCCCTTGCCCATCACGAGGATCAGGTCGAGGCGTCGGTTGCGATCGATGTCGGCCAGGAACACATCGTTGCGACGGATTCCTTCCGCTTCGGGGGTGAGGTCCTTCAGGGGAAGGGTAAGACGCGCGGTTTCCTGGGCGCCGCGATACGCGCGAATCGTGTTCTCGTCGTAGAGCACGCACTCCACATCGGTGCCGGACCAACCGCCGATGGCGGGGACGGGGATCGCGTACTGCACGGCGAAGGCTTCGGCCCGCTTGATCTCGAGGATGGCGGCGGGGCGCGAGGGGATGACGCTGCCGGGAACGATGATGCCGGAGCGCGTGGCGTAGACCGCGTCATCCTTGCCGTCGCCGTCGAGGTCCCCCGGCGAGATCGCGATGACCGGCTTCCCGCGGGCGAGGCCGCCGAGCAGGGCCGGAGGGCCGATCTTTGTGCCGTCGATGTGGCGCACGCCCTCGGTCCCGCCGACGGCCAGCAGGCCCCGTCCGATGATCGTGAGCGGGGGCGCGGGATATCGCGCCTTGATCTTGCCGGACGCATCGAGAACGAGCAGTTCCTTCGCCGTGACGGCGACGATGTCGTCCTTGCCGTCGGCGTCCACGTCCGCGACGCGTGCGTCCAGTACGGGTTCATCGATCGGGATGGTGTGGAGCACCACCCCCGCAAAAATCAGGATGCCGAGCATGTTCAATCGGTGAGGTCGAGACGCTGGAAGAGCAGCGCGCCGAGCAGCGGAAGACCGAGGCAGAGAGCCAGGGCCGCGAGCAGGGACGCGCCGGTGTATTCCTGCCAATTGTAGTCGGCTTGGCGCTTCGCGAAGATCTCGAACTGGGCGAACGACGCGGTCGCCGCGCGCTGGGGCAAAAGGCGCGCCGTCCTCTCCGTTAATCCGAGCAATTCGGGGAGGAAGTGGACCGGCAGCGCGATACCGATAGCAGTGATGACGGCACCCGCCGAGGACCGGATCAGCGTGGACACGAGCAGCCCGATGGCGACCAGCGTCCAAAGCGCTGGCAGCACGCGAGCGGTCGCGCCGACAGCGTAGCTGCGCATCGAGTCGGCCTGGAACTCCAGCGGGATGACCTCGTCCTCGACGAAGTCGAACCCCTCGTCGCCGCCCGCGTCCT
>Ga0070728_10002446_pt1 | contig 23206 bp, 27 predicted proteins | sample tdDd471_FD_66723 | JGI IMG/M metagenome (GOLD analysis project Ga0070728, IMG submission 66723) | Marine sediment microbial communities from the Atlantic coast under amendment with organic carbon and nitrate - tdDd47.1 | ecosystem: Environmental > Aquatic > Marine > Coastal > Sediment | place... | reverse complement strand
CCCGGAGCAGACCGCCGCGATCACCGCCCCGCCGTCATAGGCCGCCCGCAGCCAGTCCGAGACGCCGGCATCGTCCGGCCCGCCGGCGATCGCCTTGCCGGAGATCCCGGACGACCCGACCAGCACCAGGTCCGGCACGCCGACCTCCGCCAGCGTCGCCTCGGCCTGGGCGGTCAGTCCGCCGACGCAGGCCACCGGCCCGCCGTCCGGTGACGCGATGACGACCCGGAACCGCGGCCGGGTCGGCCGGCCCGCCAGCACCCGCGGCGCCACGCCGGCCAGCCGCAGGATCTCGGCCGGCCCGGCGACCGCCGACGCGAAACCGCCGTCGCGGATCAGCAGGACCGCCCGGATCAACGGTGTCGCCATCCCCACCCCTCCATCACTGTTCCTCGTCCGGATCACCCCTGAACTTTGGCGATCCTGCCGTCTGTCCCGATCGCCGCGCAAGCGGGATGATCACGCCATCGCGTGGCCGATGGAGGACCCGATGCCGCTGATCGACGTGTACCTGAGCGAGACCGTGCTGGACGCCGAGGGCCGGCAGGTCCTGGCGGACGAGCTGGCGCGGCTGGCGCGCCAAGCCGAGGGCTACGGCGACAGCCGGCTGGCGGCCTCGCTGACCTGGGTCTACCTGCACCCGATGCCGGAGACCGCGATCACCCGGTCCGGCGCCGCCCCGGCGAGGCCGTTGTGGCGGATCGAGATCGCCTCCCCGGTCGGCTCGCTGGCCGCCGACGCCAAGCCGGCGTTGGCCGGGCAACTGGCCCGCGCCTGCCTGGCCGCCGAGGGCACCGCCTGGGACCCGGCCGAGGCCCGCCGGGTCTGGGTGCTGTACCGCGACGTCGCCGAGGGCGACTGGGTGGCCGGCACCACGGTCGCCCGGTTGGACGCGATCAGGGATGCGGTCGCGCGCGAGCAGGCGGCCGCGTAAAGGCCGGGCCGCTAGGGGCGGGGCGGGAATGGCCCGGCAACGGAAATGCAGAACCGGAGCGCCAGCTGCGGCGGAACGGTCGGGATCGGCTGGCCCTGTCCGGCGGACGCCACGGCGACGGAGCCGAGGTCGGTGGTTCCGGTCGCCGTGAAGGGCTTCAGGTTCGTGGTGGCATCCGCGCTCTGGTAGAACGTGGTCTTCGGCGAAGACGCGAGAACCCCTTCCGGTCCCGGGAACGGGTTGTCGCCCTTGCCATGGAACGCCGGAATGCTGACCGTGACCGACGTGCTCGCGGTCCCGGTACCGCTGAGCGCATGGGTGTGCGGCGCCATGGTGTCGACAGTCTGGACGACCGACTCCTGGCCCCGAGCCGTCCCTTGCGGGATTGCGGTCCTGCCGCCGGACAGCGCGGTCGCGGCGTAGTGGATCGGCGAGCGCGACCGCAGATCGGGAAGGGCGAAGGTGGTTCTCCCATCACCGCCGTAGGTGTTTCCGATCACCGCGTAGAGAATCTGAAACTGCTGGATCGGCAGCAGGCTCCCGTCCGTTTCCTGAAAACCCGATGGACAGTAGGTGGCTGCCGTCATGCAGACCGATCCTGCATAGGACTCCAACGAGCATCCGGCCTGTGCCTCTCCGGCGGCCATGCAGGCACCGACGGCAACCCCCACGAACGTTGCCAGAACCCCACGAGCTTTCATCGATCCACGCCCCTTGATCGTGTTTTTAGGGTTAAATCATCTCCATTGATTGTATTGATAGCACAGCCCGGCGCCGAGGCAATCGCCGGCCGAACGATCTGCCGGCCGCTCGATTCCTAGCCGATACGTCGTCGGAGCGCCGGGTGCCCCGGCCCTCTCAAGGCATCTGTGCCAGCGCCTTCTCGAAGAAGTCCGGCCCCCCGAAATTGCCCGACTTCAGCGCCAGCGCGATCGCCGGGTCGTCCAGGGTGACGGTGCCGGGCACGCCGGGGTCGATCTGGGCGCCGATGCGCAGGCCGGTGACGCCGAGCGCCGACACCACCGCCCCCGAGGTCTCGCCGCCGGCCACCGCCAGCCGGCGCACCCCGTCCTGGTCGACCAGCGCCTTGGCGATCCGCGCCATCGCCCGCTCGACGATCTCGCCGGCCTCGGCCCGGCCGAGTTTCGCCTGCACTGCCTTGACGGTCTCCGGCGGCGCGCTGGCGTAGACCAGCACCGGGCCGTCGGCCAGCCGCTCGCGCATGAACGCCAGGGCCTCGGCCGCCACGTCCTCGCCGTTGGCCAGCCGCAGCGGGTCGATGTTGTAGGACGGCCGCGTCTTCTGCCACTCGGCGATCTGGCCGAGGGTGGCCGCGGAGCAGGACCCGGCCAGCACCGCCGCCTTGCCGGCGATCGCCGGCACCGCCGCCGCGCCCTCGCCCGAGGTGCCGACCAGCCCGCGCCGCCGGTAGGCGTCCGGCAGGCCGATGGCGACGCCGGAGCCGCCGGTCACCAGCGGCAGGTCGGCGACCGCCTCGCCGATCACGTGGAGCTGCTCGTCGCTGACCGCGTCGACCACGGCATGGTGGCAGCCCTCGTCGATCAGCGCGTCGATGCGCGCCAGCACCGCTTCCGACCCGGCGGCGACGTCGCGGTACTGCACCAGCCCGACCTTGCGCGGCGTCTGCCGGCCGAGCACCGCCACCAGGTTGGAATCCGTCATCGGGGTGAGCGGGTGGTGCCGCATGGAGCTGTCCGACAGCAGCACGTCGCCGACGAACAGGTGGCCCTTGAAGATCGTCCGGCCGGTCTCCGGGAACGCCGGGCAGGCGATCGTGAAATGCGCGCCGAGCCGGTCCAGCAGGGCGTCGGCGACCGGCCCGATGTTGCCCTCGTCGGTGGAGTCGAAGGTCGAGCAGTACTTGAAGAAGAACCGCCGGCAGCCGGCCGCCTTCAGCCAGTCGAGCGCCGCCACCGACTCCCGCACCGCGTCGGCCGCCGGCGTGGTCCGCGACTTCAGCGCCACCACGATCGCGTCGACGTCGGGCACCGCCGCATCCGGTCCCGTTCCACCCGATGGCGGCACGCCGATCAGCTGGACGGTGCGCAGCCCGCCCCGGACCAGCATGTTGGCGAGGTCGGTGGCGCCGGTGAAGTCGTCGGCCACGCATCCGAGGATCGGCGGCATCGGGTTTCCTCTCTCGTTTTCTCTGCCCGGGCCTGTACCCTTGGCGCATGACGGACCCTTGGCGCGCGCCGGCCGGCGCGCGTATCGTCCGGCTGATCATAAAACCCCGAGGGTGGGACGCCATGCCGAAGTTCGCCGCGAACCTTTCGATGATGTTCAACGAGGTCGATTTCCTCGACCGCTTCGACGCCGCCGCCATGGCCGGGTTCAAGGGCGTGGAGTTCCTGTTCCCCTACGACTGGGACGCGGTCGAGCTGCGCGCCAAGCTGGAGGCGGCCGGCCTGAGCCAGGCGCTGTTCAACCTGTATCCCGGCGACTTCTCGAAGGGCGACCGCGGGTTCGGCGCGATGCCGGGCCGGGAGGCCGACTTCGACGCCGCCCTCGACCAGGCGCTCGGCTATGCCGACACCCTCGGCAACGAGCTGCTGCACGTGATGAGCGGCATCGTGCCGGCCGGCGTCAGCCGCGAGGCCTGCACCGAGACCCTGATCGCCAACCTGAAGCGGGCCGCCCCGAAGGCCGCCGCCCGCGGCAAGACGCTGATCGTCGAGCCGATCAACACCCGCGACATCCCCGGCTACTTCCTGAACACCCAGGACCAGGGCCGCGCCATCATCGAGGCGGTCGGCGCCGACAATGTCGGGCTGCAGTTCGACTTCTACCACGTGCAGATCGTCGAGGGTGACCTCGCCAAGAACTTCGAGAAGCACCTGGACATCATCCGGCACGTGCAGATCGCCGGCGTGCCGGAACGCCACGAGCCGAATGTCGGCGAGATCAACTACCCCTACCTGTTCGACCTGATGGACCGTCTCGGCTACGAGGGCTGGGTCGGCTGCGAGTACCGCCCGAAGGCCGGCACGGTCGAGGGTCTCTCCTGGATGAAGGGCTACTGACGTGAAGATCGCGATTACCGGTGGCGCCGGCTTCCTCGGCGTCAAGCTCGCCCGTTCCCTGCTGGCCGACAACGCGCTCGGCATCGAGAACGTCGCCCTGGTCGACATGGTCGCCCCGCCGGCCGACCTCGCCGCGGACAGCCGCGTGACCGCGGTGACCGGCGACGTCGCCGACGAGGACCTGCTGGCCGAGGCGATCCGGCCCGACACCGACTCGGTCTACCACCTCGCCGCGGTGGTCAGCGCCGGTGCCGAGGCCGACTTCGACCTCGGCATGCGGGTCAACCTGGACGCCACGCGCACCATCCTCGAGATCGCGCGGCGCCACGGCAACCGGCCGAAGCTGGTGTTCGCCAGCTCGTGCGCGGCCTATGGCGGCGAGCTGCCGGAGGTGGTCACCGACAACCAGCAGCTCACCCCGCAGAACTCCTACGGCGTGCAGAAGGCGATCGGCGAGCTGCTGATCAACGACTACAGCCGCAAGGGCTTCCTGGACGGAAGGGCGCTGCGCTATCCGACCGTGGTGGTGCGGCCCGGCAAGCCGAACAAGGCGGCCTCGACCTTCGCCAGCTCGATCATCCGCGAGCCGCTGCAGGGCCAGGAGGCGATCTGCCCGGTGGCGCCGGAAACCGAGATGTGGCTGGCCAGCCCGCGCACCATCGTCGCCAACACCCGGCGCGCCCACGACCTGCCGGCCGAGGCCTGGGGACCGTGGCGGGCGGTCGCGCTGCCCGGCTTCACCACGACCGTCGGCGAGATGGTCCGGGCGCTGGAGGCGATCGCCGGCCCGGAGGTGGCGGCCCGCGTCAAGTGGCAGCGCGACCCGCTGATCGAGAAGATCGTCTACGGCTGGCCCGCCCGCTTCGATACCGCCCGCGCCGACGCCATGGGCTTCCACCGCGACCCCGGCATGGAGCCGGTGATCAAGGCGTTCATCGAGGACGAGCTGAGCTGACGACCCGCCGAGGGGAGAGCACGGATATGAGCTACACCTGGAACGTGCCCGATGACGACTTCAACGCGATCCGGCAGTGGTTCGCGGAGTGGACCGTCAACGTCGCCGACGTCGACTTCGTGCCGGCCCGCGACCTGTTCGAGGACAACGTCGCCAGCTTCGGCACCCACATGGACGTGGTCGAAGGGCTGCAGAACCTGGAGAACAACCAGTGGCGGTCGGTCTGGCCGACCATCGAGGACTTCAGCTTCCTGCTGCCGACCCTGAAGGTCGCGGTGTCGCCGGACCGCCGGATGGCGATGGGGATCATCACGTTCTCCTCGACCGGCATCACCGCCGACGGCCACCGCTTCCAGCGCCCCGGCCGGGCCACCGTCGCGTTCTCACGGGCGCGCCGGAACGCCAAGTGGAAGGCTATCCACACCCACGTCTCGCTGAACCCCGGCACCCCGGCGCCCAGCCACGGCAAGCGGCCGGCCAAGTCCTGACCGCGCCGAAGGGACCCCGATGCGCATCCTCCTGACCGGCGGCGGCGGCTTCCTGGGCGCCTGGATCGCCAGCCGCCTGACCCGCGGCAATGTCGAAGTTCGGGTGTTCGAGCGGCACGACGACCGCACGCTGGCCCGGACCATCGTCGGCGAGGCGGCCGACCGGCTCGACTGGCGGGTCGGCGACATCGTCGACACCGGGGCGGTCGCGGCCGCCGCCGAGGGCTGCGACGGCATCGTCCATCTCGCCGGCGTGCTGACCCCGGCCTGCAAGGACGACCCGCTGGCCGGTGCCCGCATCAACGTGCTCGGCACCCTCAACGTGTTCGAGGCGGCCCGCGCGCATGGCATCCGCCAGGTCGTGTACACCAGCAGCGGCGGGGTCTACGGGCCGGACGACCGGCCGGAGCCGTTCCCGACCACCCACTACGGCGCCTTCAAGCTGGCCAACGAGGGCAGCGCGCGGGCGTACTGGGAGGATGCCGGGATCGCCAGCATGGGGTTCCGGCCGTTCGTGGTCTACGGCCCCGGGCGCGTCGGCGGCCTGACCGCCGGCCCGACCCTGGCCTGCCGGGCGGCCGCCCGCGGCGAGCCCTACGTCATCCCGTTCACAGGCTCGGCCGGCATGGTCTACGTCGACGACGTCGCGGCGGCCTACGAAGCGGCCACTCGGAGCGAGCTGGCCGGCGCCCACACCTTGAACCTGACCGGCCAGGTCGCGGCCATGGACGAGGTCGCGGCGAGCATCCGGCGGATCGTGCCGGGCGCCGACATCCGTGCCGACGGCCCGGCGCTGCCGAGCGGCACGAGCGCCGCCAACGAATGGGCGAGCGGCGTGCTGCCGCTGGACCGCGAGCGGACCCTCGACGAAGGGCTCGCGGAGACGGTCGATTTCTACCGGCGTACGCCGGCCTGACGAACCGCCGGAACCCGGCCCCGCCGGCAGTTCCTTGTTCGCCCCCCGACGGTCGGGTAAGCAGGCATACCTCACGGTCAACGCTGGGTCGGCCAATGCAAGCATCGTCGATCTCCGTCACCAAGCCGGACCTGCTGAAGGCGCTGTACTCGGTCTTTCGGCAGCCCGACGACTCGCGCGCGCTGTGCGGTCTGGCGGACATGCTGGAACGCATCGGCCGCCTCAAGTCTCTCGGCAAGATCGTGTCCTGGTACACGGCATGCGTTCTGTACGATCCGCGCAATCGCGACCGCGCGTCCAACGGCGACGTCAACCGGCTGCTCGCAATCATCCGCTCGCTTCAGGACGACGGCCAGAGCCTGTCGTTGCTAGGCCGGGCGGTACGGGCCTTCCCCCAAAATCCGATCACGCACAACGCGCAGAGCTTCGCCCTCCTGGGGTCCAACGAGCCGGACGCCGCCGGGCGGTCGGCGAAGCGGACCGCGATCGTTCGCCCGGACCTGTCGGTGGCTTACCGGGCGGCGGTTCTCCATGCCTCGGCGGCCGGCGACGACGACGCCGTCGTGACCTTCCTGCGTCACTGCACCATCCTGCAGCCCGGCACCGCCAAGTATCATTTCGATCTCGCCTTCGCGCTGATCCCGCGGCTGCCGATCGATGAGCCGCCGGCCGGGCGCGTCACCAATGCGATGCGGCGCGCCATCGTGCTCGATCCCCTGGGCTGTGCCCGCAACTCCAACACCATGGCGGGCTTCCGCCGGATCGGCGACATGGCGGGCATGGCCAAGGCGCTGGACCGGAACCGGATGGCGACTTCGCCCGGGGCCGGACCGGGTGCCGCATTGGGCACGGCTCGGTTCTTCAAGCACTTCCAGGCGCTGGTCGAGAGCCTGCGCCCCCTGGAGGTGCATCGCGACTTCCCGGCCCGGGCCCTCGGCTCCCGGGTCCTGGTCCACCCTCGGCTGCCGGACGACGGCCCATGGGTGCTCAGAGGCCCTGCCGACCAGTGCGAGCGGGCCCGGCGCATCCTCGCCTACGTCAACCCGACCGCCCGGGTCATGCTGTCGTCGGATGCCGGCGCCGATGCCGCCCGGCCGCTGTCGCTGGTCCCGTCGGACGATCCCGACTGCTGGCTCATGCCGTGCATGTACGGCCACTGGCAAGTGTACTGGACGGTGCTGCCGGCGATCCTCGACGAGCATGGCGAGCCGAGCGTCGAGCGGGCGCTGGAATTCTGCACGCGGACCAGGCAGTTCGTGCAATTCTGGTATCCCAAGGGGCACGAGGCGCTCTACCTGAAGCAGCATGCGGCCCTCGGCCGGTCGATCGCCGAGCGCATGGGCGACGAGGCCAGTCGGGTCAACTACCTGACCACTCTCGGCGCCGACCACCGGACGTACATCCGGGACTTCCTCCAGAACATCTGCCACCGGGTGCAGTACTTCGACTACGCGGTGTACCGCCCCGGCGACGTGATCCTGAATCTGGGTGTCTCGGAGGGCTTCGAGGTCCCGGCCCTGCTGGCGCTGATCTCGCCGGGCGGCACCCTCCACAACATCGATCCCGAAGGCGACGACGCGCTCGGCGACCCGGCCCGGTGGTGGATCGAGGGCAGCCGCTCCGACGTCGTCCAGCACCGGCTGGCGCTGACCGACGTTGACGGCGAGATCGAGATGGAGACCGGCGGCTGCTGGGAGGACACCCGGGTCTCGAAGCGCCAGATCGGCCAGCGCAAGACCATTCCGGCCCGGCGCCTCGACACCTTCATCGCCGAGAACGACCTCGACCGTATCGACCACATCAAGCTGGATATCGAAGGCGGCGAGGGCTTCCTGCTCGACCAACTGATCGAGGTCATGCGCACCCACCGGCCGCAGATCGAGATTTCGATCTATCACACGGTCGAGCAGTTCCTCGAGATCCCGGATCGGATGATGCGGGAGAGCACCGGCTACAAGTTCTTCTTCTACCACTACTGCGGCCACTTCGGCGAAGGCACGCTCTACGCCATTCCGGAGGAGATCGCCCCGCTGATGCCGATCTGCCCGTAGCGCGGGGAGACCGGCCCCGCCGCCCTATCCCGCCGCCCGCAGGTTCCACGGGAACGCCCGCTCGTCCTCGGCGATCAGCCAGGCCCCGCCCAGGCTGGCCGGAAGGCCGAGGCTGACCAGGCCGGGGCCGGTGTCGACTACCGGAAAACCGCGGCCGGCCAGGAATGCGCGGGTCGCCGGCAGGTCGTCCGACAGCAGCCCGTAGCCCATCACCCCCGGCACCGGCGGCACTGCGGCACCGGGGAACAGGCGCTCGGCACCGGCCGGCGTGGTCAGCACCACGCCGCCGCGCGCCAGCTCCAGCCGCACCATGTCCTCGTCGATCCGCTTCGGCGCAGCCTCGGCGAACCGGGCATAGCGGTCGGTCGCCTCGGCCAGGTCCTCGGGCAGGATCACCACGTCGCGCAGGGCGGCGATGCCGTTCTCGTGCGCCATCCAGCGCGGCTGCCAGACCAGGTCCTCGGTCAGGTGGGTGAGTATCTGCACGCGGCCTTCCGCCATCGAATCGGCCGGGGTGCGGCAGACCGTGAACGCGGCCATGCCCTCGCCGCCGCCCTCCAGCGGCACCGCGCGCCGCAGGTTGACCGGGTCCTGGGTCTCGAATCCGGCGGCGTCCAGCCGGTCGCGGCGCGACAGCGCGTCGGCGTCGGTCATCGCGACAATGTGAACGCCGGTATAGCGCTCGAGCTGGCGCTGGGTGCGCGCGCCGGTTGGATGCTGCGGGTCGACCACGCACAGCACCTCGATATAGCCCTCGCGCAGCATCACGCAGCGGTTGGCGGTGCCGCCGGGAACCGGCGGCTGGCCGGGTCCCGGCGTGGTCTGGTGCACGGTGTAGGGAGTCTGCACGAAGCCGAGACGCGTCAGGGCGCGGTGCGCCGCTTCCATGTCCGGAACGAAATGCCCGAGATGGTCGAGAAAAGTCTCCCCCGGTCCCGGAAGCTGTCGACGCGTCATGAATCCGCCCCAATCCGATGTTGGGCTTTTCGCCGTGGTCCCGATGTCTCATGATAGCGGGATGCGGACCCGGGACGAAAGCGGGGATGCCCCCTCCTCCCCCGGGACCGGAAAGGAGGATGCCATGACCGAGTGCTTGCGTCGCTGCCAGTGCCGCAGCCCGCTCACGGCCCGTGCAGGCCGTGCGGATCTCGGAGATACCCTTGTCGTCGGCACCATGATGGCCGCCGCCATCGCGGCCTATGCCTGGCTGATCGAGGCCTTGTCGGTCTGAACGTGGGGCCGCCTGATCGCGGGTCCGTCTGATCGCCGGCCCGGACGCGCGGCTCCGGGCAGGCCGGAGGAAGCCATGACCACGCTGCCGACCCTGCCGGAGCTCGGATCGCGGGCTCCGGAGTTCGCGTTGCCGGATCTCCACGGCCGGGTCGTCCACCTGGACGACATCCGCGGCGAGCATGGCACCCTGATCATGTTCATCTGCAACCATTGCCCGTACGTGCGGGCGGTCATCGACCGGATCGTCGAGGATTCGCGCACCCTGCTGGCCGAGGGCATCGGGGTCGCCGCGATCATGTCGAACGACTACCGCGCCTATCCGGCCGACGCGCCCGACCGGATGCGGGCGTTCGCGGCCGAGCACGACTTCCCGTTCCCGTATCTCCTCGACGAGACCCAGATGGTGGCGCGGGCCTACGAGGCGGTCTGCACGCCGGAGTTCTTCGGCTACGACGCCGACCTGGCGCTGCGCTACCGCGGCCGGCTCGACGCGTCGCGGACCACCCTGGTGCCGGATGCCCGGCGCGAGCTGCTGGAGGCGATGCGGCGGATCGCGGCCACCGGCGAAGGGCCGGAGGAGCAGGTGCCGTCGATGGGCTGTTCCATCAAGTGGCGGGCCGCATAGCCGTACCGCCGCAGCCCCTCCCGCTCATCCGAACGCGTAGGCGTCCATCCGCAGCACCGCGAAGGTGGTGCTGTCGTGCATTCGGCGCCCGGCTCCGCCGCCGCCGGCCCCCAGGGCCGCGAACAGCGGCAGGAAGTGCTCCTCGGTCGGGTGGTTGCGGGCGCCGTGCGGCGCAATCCGCCGGTAGTCCAGCAGTTCGGCCTCGCGGCCCTCGACGATCGCCGCCGAGGCCCAGTCGGCGAACTCCCGGACCCAGTCCGGCGCCGGGGTGTCGATCTGCCGGAACGGCCGCGGGATCTCGTAGAGATTGTGGGTGAACGACCCGGAGCACAGAATCAGCACCCCGCGCTCGCGCAGCGGCGCCAGAGCCGCCCCGAGCCGGCGGTGATGCTCCGGCCCGGCGTCCGGGTCGACCGAGACCGCCACCACCGGGATGTCGGCGTCGGGGTACATCAGCATCAGCGGCACCCAGGCGCCGTGGTCGAGCCCCCAGTCCTCGTCGGCCTCGGCATCCAGCCCGGCCGCCCGGACCAGCCCGACGACCTCGTCGGCGAGCGCCGGATCGCCCGGCGCCGGGTACCGCATCTCGTACAGCGCCGGCGGAAAACCGCGGAAGTCGTGGATCGTGCGCGGCCGCGCCGAGCGGTCGACCCGGACGCCGGTCGCCTCGTAATGCGCGCTCACCACCACGATCGCCGACGGCCGGCCCAGTTCGCCGCCGACCCGCGCCAGGAAGGCGCGGGCCGGGGTGTCGTCGAGGATCAGGGTGGGAGCGCCGTGGCTCACGAACAGGGCTGGCATCGCGGTCATGACTCTCCCTCCCGATCGGATCAGCGGGCCCAGGCCGGCACGGCCTCCGGCGCCGGCAGCCGGATCGCCAGGGCACCGGCACCGAGCAGGGCCTGCACCGCCAGGGTCAGGGTCCAGAACACCGGGAACTCCCAGCCGCCGCCCTGGGCGGAGAACAGCCAGCCGTTGCCGGCGTGCTGCAGGGTCGCGCCGATCATCACCGGGATCAAGGCGACCGCCACCGGCCGGACATAGGCGCCGAGCAGCAGGGCGGCACCGCCGCCGAGCTCGGCCAGGATGACCAGGTAGGCGAAGAAGCCCGGGTAGCCGATGGACTCGAAGAACTGCACGGTGCCGGGAATCGTGAACACGAAAACCTTGAGCGCGCCGTGCGCCAGGAACGCCGTCCCGAGGGTCAGGCGCAGCAGCAGGGCGGCATAGGGAACGGTCTTGTCGTCGGTCATGTCTCTGCCTCCACGTCAGTGGCCCGCAACCGAGGGGGCCGATCGTTGAGGCTGAAGGTAAGATGCCCACGATCCGGGATAATTATGGTACTCTGAGAATTATTATCTCATTCTACACGACAATGGATCGTCTCTCCATCCTGCAGACCTTCGTCGCCGTCGCCGAGACCGGCAGCTTCACCGAGGCGGCCGGGCGGCTCGGCCTGTCGCGGGCGATGACCAGCCGCCATGTCCAGGCGCTGGAGGACCGGCTCGGCGTGAAGCTGCTGCAGCGCACGACTCGGCGGGTCAGCACCACCCAGGCCGGAGCGGCCTATCTCGAGCGGGCCCGCCGGCTGCTGGCGGAGTTCGACGAGGCCGAGCATGAGGTGCGGGGCGAACGGGCGTCGCCGCGCGGCACCCTGCGGGTCAACGTGCCGGTCACCTTCGGACGGCTGCACGTGGCGGCCGCCCTGCCGTCGTTCCTCGACCGCTACCCCGACCTGGCGGTCGAGCTGACCGCCAACGACCGCGTGGTCGACCTGATCGAGGAAGGCTACGACGTCGCGGTGCGCATCGGCCGCCTGCCGGACTCCACGCTGGTGGCGCGCCGGATCGGCACCATCGCCGTGCGGCTCGCCGCCAGCCCCGGCTACCTGGCCGCCCACGGCACCCCGAAGGAGCCGGAGGACCTGTCCCGGCACAACTGGCTCGGCTACACCTACTCCGCCGTCCCGGGAGCGCCGCGCCTGGTTCACGATGACGGCCGCGAGGCCACCCCGCGGGTCGGCGGATCGCTGGTCGCCAACAACGGCGACATCATCGCGGAAGCCGCCGCCGGCGGTGCCGGCATCGTGCTGCAGCCGGACTTCATCCTGGCGCCCTACCTGGCCGACGGCCGACTGGTCACCCTGCTGCCCGGCTGGCGCGGCCCCGAGCTGGGCATCCACGCCGTGCACCACCAGAGCCGCTACGTCGCCGCCAAGGTCCGGGCCTTCGTCGACCACCTGGAAGCCTGGTTCCGGTCGGGCGCCTGAACAGCACGTGGGTCCCGGCTCTTCGCTTCGCTGCGGCCGGGATGAGGGAGGTTAGTGGGCTCCCCCGATCCTCATCCCGGCCGCAGCGGCGCAGCCGCGGAGAGCCGGGACCCAACACGACAACCTCGCGGCGCCGTTACGCCACCCACTCGCTGACCGGGGCGCGGGCCTCGTGCAGCGGCTGGCACAGCACGTCGACCAGGATCGGCCCGCCGTGCTCCAGCGCCTTCTTCAGGGTGCCGTCCAGCTCGGCCGGATCGGTCACGGTCCAGGCCTTCACGCCGAAGGCCTCGGCGACCTTGGCGTGGTCGGTGCGGTTGAAGTCGACCGAGTAGTAGCGCTGGCCGAACCCGGTCTTCTGGCCGGCCTTGATCCAGCCGTACACCGCGTTCGACACCACGATCATGGTGATCGGCGCGCCCAGGCGGACGATGGTCTCGAGCTCGCCGGCGGTGAAGCCGAAGCTGCCGTCGCCCATGACGCTGACCACCTTGGCCGACGGCCGGCCGTAATAGGCGCCGGTCGCCGCCGCCATCGAGTAGCCGAGCGCGCCGTGCGCCCGGTTCGAGAAGAACCGCCGGCCGGTCTGCTCCCAGTCGAGATAGGCCGACAGGTACGGGCACGGCGTGCCCGGGTCGGCGACCACCACCGACTCCTCCGGCAGCACCCGCTGCAGCGACGCCACCAGCCGCTCCGGCCGGATCGGCATCTCGTCGCTCTCGGCGAGCTGGCGGAACGCCGCGTACTTGCGGCGCCTGGCGTCGGCGACCTTGGCCGCGGCGTCGGTACCGTCGCGCGCCACCCCCTTGGCCGCCAGCGCCGTGGCGAGCGCAGCCAGCCCCAGCTTCGCGTCGCCGACCAGCGCGACCTCGGTCGGGTAGGTCGTGCCGATCACCTGCGGGTCGCTGTCCAGGTGCACCACCCGGGTCTTGCCGGGCTCGGGGAACCGCCAGCGCTCGGTGGTGACCGAGCCGGCCCGGCAGCCGACGAAAAACACCAGGTCGGCCTGCATCAGGACCTCGCGGGTCTCGATCACGCCGCCGTTGCTGCCGACCACGCCGAGCGCCAGCGGATGGCCGTCGCCGATCGCGCCCTGGCCGCTGATCGTGGTGGCGACCACCGCACCGAGGGCTTCCGCCACCGCCCGCAGCTCGTCGAAGGCGCCGGCGATCACCGGCCCGCCGCCGACCACGATCACCGGGAACTTCGCCGAGGCCAGCGCATCGGCCGCCGCCTCGACCGCCGCCGGATCCGGGGCGCTGCGCCGGGCCGGCCAGGTGCCGAGCGCCGGGTCGCCCCAGACGTCGTCGGCGTCGACCGGCCCCTTCTGGACGTCGAACGGCAGGCCGATATGGGCAGCCCCGGGCCGGCCGGTGGTCATCGCCCGGAACGCGGCGCGCAGGGTGCGCGGCACGTCCTCGGCCCGGTCGAGCACCGTGTTCCACTTGGCCAGCGGCCGGAACAGCGCCTTCTGGTCGAGCTCGGTCAGCGCGTACTTGCCGCGCGAGCCGACCGCAATGTCGGTGGTGATGGCGAGAATCGGCACCGAGCTCTCGTTGGCCTCGACCACGCCCGGCAGGATGTAGGTGGCGCCGCCGCCCGACGGGCCCTCGCAGACCCCGACCTTGCCGGACACCCGGGCATAGCCGTCGGCCATGTAGGCGGCCGAGCGCTCGTCGCGGGTCAGGACGTGGCTGATGCCGCCGCCGATGCGGTGCAGGGCGTCGTAGAACGGCAGGCTGGTATCGCCGCACAGGCCGAAGATCCGGTCGACGCCGTGCGCCTCCAGGGTCCGCACCACGGCCTCGGCCCCGCTCATCCGGTTGGCCCCGTTCTCGCCTGTCTGACTGCTCATCTGCCCTGCTCTCGACTCGTCGTACGACATGCAACGGCGCCGACGATACGCGAGCCGGGAGCAAAGACAAGGCGGCGGGAATCGGTCGGCGAGCCGGGACGGAACGGCTCGACCGCGGGCCGCGAATCGTTTACGAGAGTATGCGAATCGGTTTTTATGCGATTTCTCTAATTCATTGCTTCGAGCGTAGTCATGCCGCGTCGCCTGCTCCTCGCCGCCGAGATCGTCCGGGACGTCTCCGCCAACGGCTCGGTCAACCTCGATCCCGCGGCTCTGATCGCACTGGCCGAGACACTCGACCGCGAAGCCGAGCGGCTGATGGCCCTCAACAATCTGAATCCGAACATCGACGGCGAGATGCAGCGGATCCTGCCGACGATTCGGCATCTGGCCGCAGTGTTCTGTCCGGAGGCCGAGTCGCCGCTGCGCGACGGCTGACGCCAGGACGGGTGTCGTCCCACCGGCCGTGACCGCAAATCCGCGGCGGTCGGATCGGCCGCATTAATCGGATGTAAAGGAAGCCCCCTCCATTCTGGCCGGGCGCGTCGATCGCGCCCGCGAGCCCTCCCGTTCGCGGTCCGTGACGCTATCGAAGCCCGACACCGACCGAGGACACCATGCCGAGACGCCTGCTGCTGGCCGCCGAGATTCTCCGGGACGTCGCCCGGACGGTGAATGCCGCAGACCGTCCGTTGCTCGAGGCCGCCGCCGACGAGCTCAGCGATCGGGCCGCGGACTTGATCGCTGAAGAGGAAGCGTCCTTCGAGCCTGCACGGGAGATCGCGGCCAAGTGGCCGTCACCCCTCGGCGTCACCGGCATGCTCGCCCGCGCGAAGGCCGACAGAGGCGAAATGCTGGTCCACTGAGCCTCCGTCGGAAGGCCAGGTGCCTCGTATCTTCCACAAGTGCCCGATAGACCGACCTGAGTTCTAATCGTCTCCGCACGATGTGATTGGCGGTTGCCGGTGCGAACCGCGCCGGAACGGTCGCCGCCAGGTCCCTCCTCCCGAGTTTGATAGGGCGATGTCATGCCGCGACGTCTGCTTCTCGCCGCCGAAATCGTCTCGGATGTCGCCGGTTCGTCCGACGACCCGGAGTTCCGCCGGCTCCTGACGGTCGCCGACGATCTCCGGGAGAGTGCCAGGGAACTCGGCGACCGCGCCGGCATCGACATCAGGCTGTGCGCCCGCATGGAAAGCCTGCAGCCGGTGATCCGGCGACTGGCCGCGGCGTTCGACCCCGAGGTCGACATTCCGCTCGACCAAGCGAGCTGAAGCGCCGGCCGCTACCGCCCGACCCTTCCGACGATTCCAGCACCCGGCGATTGTCCGTCTCCGGCGTCGGCGGCACACTGTGCGCCCGGCCAGGAGGAGACGGCATGAACGAGACCTACGACCGGCTGCGCGCCGTCGGCACCGCGACGGTGTCGATGCAGTTGCTGAAGCGCGGCATCCGCCACCACGCGATCGCCGGGGTGAAGCCGCTGGCGCCCGACCAGGGTTGCGTGGTCGGCCCGGCCTACACGCTGCGCTTCCTGCCGCTGCGCGAGGACCTGTCGGACCCGTCGGTGCTGGGCGCCCCCGGCTACGGCCCGCGGGTTGCGATCGAGGAGTGCCCGCCGGGCGCGATCCTGACGGTCGAGGCGCGCGGCGTGGCGACCACCGGCACCCTCGGCGACATCCTGGCCGCCCGGCTGGCCAGGCGCGGCGTCGCCGCGGTGGTGGCCGACGGCGCGGTGCGCGACGGCAAGGGCGTGGCCGCCACCGGCCTGCCGATCTGGTGCCTGGGCGCCGCCGCCCCGGCCTCGATCACCGAGCTGTCGGGCGGCGCCGTGCAGGGCCCGATCGCCTGCGGCGACGTCACGATCTTCCCCGGCGACGTGCTGGTCTGCGATTCCGACGGCGTGGTGGTGGTGCCGGCCAAGATCGCCGATGAGATCGCCGCCGACGCGGTCGAGCAGGACCGCTTCGAGCGCTGGGTGCAGGCCCGGGTCGAGGAGGGCCGCGCCACCATCGGCCTGTACCCGCCCAACCCCGAGACCAAGGCCGAATACGAGGCCTGGAAGGCTTCCGGGAGCGAGACGCCGTGATCGATTCGGAAGCTTTGCTGCGCCGGATGTTCGACGCCGCCCTGGCGGCCGCCGACCCGAAGGTCTGCCTGCCGCCGTTCCTGGAACCGCTGGCCAAGGCGCCGTGTGCCGGCCGCACCGTGGTGATCGGCGCCGGCAAGGCGGCGGCGGCGATGGCCGCGGCGACCGAGGCAGTGTGGGCCGAGCATGCGCCGGACGCCGCGCTGGAGGGCCTGGTGGTCACCCGATACGGCCATGGCTGCCCGACCGACCGCATCGAGGTGGTGGAGGCCGCCCACCCGGTGCCGGATGCCGCCGGGCGCGAGGCGGCCGGACGGATCCTGGAGCTGGTGCGCGGGCTCGGCCCCGAGGACCGGGTGGTCGCGCTGATCTCCGGCGGCGGCTCGGCCCTGCTGGCGCTGCCGGCCGACGGCGTGACCCTGGAGGACAAGCAGGACGTCAACCGCGCCCTGCTGAAGTCCGGCGCCTCGATCCACGAGATGAACGCCGTGCGCAAGCACCTCTCGGCGATCAAGGGCGGCCGGCTGGCCGCCGCGGCGGCGCCGGCGCGGGTGCACGCCTACCTGATTTCCGACGTGCCGGGCGACGACCCGGACGTGATCGCCTCCGGGCCAACGGTACCTGATACGACCACCCTGGCCGATGCCCGCGCGGTGCTGGCCAAGTACGGCATCGAGCCGCCGGCGGCGGTCGAGAAGGCGCTGTCGGACCCGGCGTTCGAGACCCCGAAGGCCGGCGACACGCTGTTCGAGCGGGTCGAGACCGTGATGGTCGCCCGCCCGCAGGCCTCGCTGGAGGCCGCCGCCGAGGTGGCGCGCGCGGCCGGCGCGACGCCGGTGATCCTGGGCGACGCCATCGAAGGCGAGGCCCGCGAGGTCGCCATGGTGATGGCCGGCATCGCGGCGCAGGTCGCCCGCCACGGCCAGCCGGCGGGGGCCCCGGCGGTACTGCTGTCCGGCGGCGAGACCACGGTGACGGTGCGCGGCAACGGGCGCGGCGGGCGCAACGCCGAGTTCCTGGCCGCCCTGGCGGTCGCGGTCGAGAAGCGCTGCGGCGACGTCGCCGACCGGATCGCCGCGGTCGCCGGCGACACCGACGGCATCGACGGCACCGAGGACAACGCCGGCGCCCTGTTCCTGCCCGGCGACCTGGCGCGGGCCCGGGCGACCGGCGTCGACCTGGCGGCGCATCTCGCCAACAACGACGGCTACGGCGCCTTCGAGGCCCTCGGCCGGCTGTTGGTCACCGGCCCGACCCTGACCAACGTCAACGACTTCCGCGCGGTGCTGGTGCTGCCGTGAGCCCGGCGGGCGCGCCGGGGTGGTGGGACGAGCTGCGGGCGGCGGTCGAGCCGTCCGGGTTCCGCCTGAACGGCGGCTTCCACGATGAGGATGGCGGCACGGTGGCGGTGATCGGCCATGCCGGCCCGCTGCTGTGGCAACGCTTCAGCGCCGAGCAGCCGGGTCTTGACGATCCTTGGGGGCCCGACCCGCTCGACCGTTGGACCCGCGCGACCCTGGCCCCGGTCGCCGACCGCTTCGGCGCCACGCTGGTGCTGCCGAACGACGGCCCGCCCTACCGCCCGTTCCAGCGCTGGGCCCAGCGCGCCGAGCCGGTGCACCCGAGCCCGCTCGGCCTGCTGATCCACCCGGAGTACGGCCTGTGGCACGCCCTGCGCGCCGCCCTGGTGTTCCCCGACCGCCTCGCGGCGCCGGGGCGCGCCGAGGGGCCGTCGCCCTGCGAGACCTGCACCGACCGCCCGTGCCTGACCGCCTGCCCGGTCGACGCCTTCGACGGCACGACCTACGCCGCCGACCGTTGCGCCGCCCACGTCCGGACCGAGGCCGGCCGCGACTGCCGCGACCGCGGCTGCCGCGCGCGGCGGGCGTGCCCGGTCGGCAAGGGGTGGGCGTGGGACGACGGGCAGCAGGCGTTCCACATGGCGGCGTTCTTAGGCAACTGACGGCTTCTTGCATCATATCTTCAGCGATATGATATGATGGCCAACATGATCCGGACGGTTCTCGACACGAACGTCCTCGTCGCCGCCCGACGTAGCCGCTCGGGAGCGTCAAATGCGCTGTTGCGGAAGATCGACCGGAGAGCCTTCGCGATGCTGGCCAGCGTGCCCCTGTTCCTGGAGTACGAGGCCGTGCTGACGAGACCGGCGCACGGTGCCACGTCGGCGCGCGATCGGTCGGTAGTCGCGGGCTTCCTCAACTATCTGGCCGGGCTCGTGGAACCGGTCAGGCTGCATTACCTCTGGCGCCCGCAACTCGGCGATATCGCCGACGAGATGGTGTTGGAGACCGCCATCAACGGCCGGGCAGACTGCATCGTCACGTTCAACGGGCGGCACTTCGGGCCGGCCGATCGCTTCAACATCGAGATCGTGACGCCCGGGGCCCTCTTGAGGAGGATCGAATGAGCAAGTCCAACTACGCGCTACGGCTCCAGCCCTCGCTGAAACAGGCGGCGGAACGGCTGGCCGCGGCCGAGGGCACCAGCCTGAACCAGTTCATCAACGTCGCCGTCGCCGAGAAGCTGTCGGCGATGGAGACCGAGGTGTTCTTCCGGGAACGAGCCGCGAACGGCGACCGGGCGGCGTTCCTGCGCTTCCTCGACGAGGCCCGCGACGAGGCACCGGTCGAAGGCGATACGATCGAGGCCGACTGATCCGATGTTCGGGTGCTGGGATGGCAATGTTTACTCGCCGCTCTGCCTCTCTCCCTACGGAAAGGCAATTTTCGGAACTGCCTACACAATCATATACTTGGCCCTTCTGACCGCATGTCTCACTCACTACAGAAAATACAAAGATCGAATTGAAAAATACGAACACATCCTGGCCAAACCCGCGACGCACTCAAAAGCATTGCTCCATTTAAAGCTCGCGTTAACCCCTGATCCGTACAAACCTCTGAGTTTCTCCATCGCGATCACCATTCTCTGGGGATACCTCATATACGAATTGCTCTTTTGAGCCGGTTGGTCTGCAAGCTTTCTGTCCTGCGTACCGTATCAGTTCTCCGGCCCACCCGGATCCCCGAGGCGCCCCCGAACCCTTGAGCGTCGGAAATCGCACACCGCCGTCCGCCTGTTGCGCTACCGTCCCGGCCATCCGCACAGCACTCGGCCCGAGGGAGGGAATCCGGCCATGGTGAAGTCCGACATCGAGATCGCCCGCGAGGCAAGGATGAAGCCGATCATGGAGATCGGCGCCGGCCTCGGCATCCCGTCCGAGAGCCTGATGCCCTACGGGCACACCAAGGCCAAGATCGACCTCGGCTACATCGATTCGCTGAAGGATCGGCCGGACGGCAAGCTGATCCTGGTCACCGGCATCAACCCGACCGCCGCCGGCGAGGGCAAGACCACCACCACGGTCGGGCTCGGCGACGCGCTGAACCGGATCGGCAAGAAGGCGGCGATCTGCCTGCGCGAGCCGTCGCTCGGCCCGTGCTTCGGGGTCAAGGGCGGGGCCGCCGGCGGCGGCTACGCCCAGGTGGTGCCGATGGAGGACATCAACCTCCACTTCACCGGCGACTTCCACGCCATCGCCGCCGCCAACAACCTGCTGGCCGCCCTGATCGACAACCACGTGTACTGGGGCAACGCGCTCGGCCTCGACCCGCGGCGCATCAGCTGGCGGCGCGCGCTCGACATGAACGACCGGGCGCTGCGATCGATCGTCAACTCGCTGGGCGGCGTCGCCAACGGCTTCCCGCGCGAAGACGGCTTCGACATCGTGGTCGCCTCCGAGATCATGGCGATCCTCTGCCTCTCGACCGACCTCGACGACCTGAAGCGCCGGCTCGGCGCCATCGTCGTCGGCTACACCCGCGACCGCAAGCCGGTGCACGCCCGCGAGCTCGAGGCCGACGGCGCGATGACCGTCCTGCTCAAGGACGCGCTGTCGCCGAACCTGGTGCAGACCCTGGAGAACAACCCGGCGTTCATCCACGGCGGGCCGTTCGCCAACATCGCCCACGGCTGCAACTCGGTGATGGCGACCAAGGCCGCCCTCAAGCTCGCCGATTACGTGGTGACCGAAGCCGGCTTCGGCGCCGATCTGGGAGCCGAGAAGTTCTTCGACATCAAGTGTCGCAAGGCCGGGCTGGCGCCGGCCGCCGCCGTCGTGGTCGGCACGGTGCGGGCGCTGAAGATGCACGGCGGGGTCGCCAAGGAGGACCTCGGCAGCGAGAACGTCGAGGCGGTGCGCCGCGGCGTGTCGAACATCGCCCGCCACGTCGAGAACACCCAGAAGTTCGGGGTGCCGGTGGCGGTCGCGCTGAACCGCTTCATCACCGACACCGACGCCGAGATCGCCGCGGTGCGCGAGGAGCTGGCCTCGCTCGGGGCCGACGCCATCGTGTGCAACCACTGGGCCGACGGTTCGGCCGGCACCGTCGACCTGGCCCACCACGTGGTCGAGCTGGCGGAGTCCGGGCGCGCCGCCTTCAAGCCGCTGTACGGCGACGCGGTCGGGCTGGAGGACAAGGTCCGCACCATCGCCCGCGAGATCTACCGGGCCGACGACATCGCGGTCGACGCCAAGACCCGCACCCAGTTCAAGGAGATCGAGGCGCTGGGCGGCGCGAACTTCCCGGTCTGCATCGCCAAGACCCAGTACAGCTTCTCGACCGACCCGAACGCCAAGGGCGCGCCGACCGGCCACACCCTGCCGGTGCGCGAGGTGCGGCTGTCGAACGGTGCAGAGTTCGTGGTGGTGATCTGCGGCGAGATCATGACCATGCCGGGCCTGCCGCGGGTGCCGGCCGCCAACAAGATCACCCTGAACGCCCAGGGCCAGATCGAGGGGCTGTTCTAGAGCCCCCTCCTCACCTCATCCCGGGCGCTGCGCCGCGGCGACCCGGGATCCATGGCCTCCCCCCCCGGCATGGGTCCCGGCTCCGTCCCGCCTGCGGCGGAACGGTCCGGGATGAGGGCGTTTGCGAGGCCCCCGGGAAACCGGTGCAAAAGCGCCACACCCGGCGCCGCACGGCACCTCTCCGTTAAGATATTTTCTTGCGCAAATCGGCGGCTTGCCCCATATACGACGCCATCGAACGCGCTTGGGCGTTTCCGAGTCACGGCACGACCGCGAAGTTGGTTTTCTCCCAATCTGCAGTTTGATTTCCCCGCCGCAAAGGTGCGGCGGGTCGTTCCACGTTTGGGAGATGACCCCAATGGCTACCGGTACTGTTAAGTGGTTCAACGCGACCAAGGGTTATGGCTTCATCGAGCCGGAAGACGGCTCCTCGGACGTTTTCGTCCACATCTCGGCCGTTGAGCGCGCCGGCATGGGCGGTCTGAACGAGGGCCAGAAGGTTTCGTTCGAGGTCGAGCGCGGTCGCAACGGCAAGTACGCCGCGACCGATCTGCGCGCCGTCTGAGCGGACCGGGCTCGGTGATGCGTCCGGCCCGTCGTCTGACGACCGGCCGGGCGCATCCCCCCGCCAACCGCCGAGGAGCGAGTATTGGCCAAGGATGACATGATCGAATTCGAAGGCGTCGTCCGCGACGTCCTTCCCGACGGGCTCTATCGCATCGAGCTCGACAACGGCCACGACATCATCGCCTACACCGCCGGACGGATGAAGAAGTTCAAGATCCGGATCCTGGCGGGCGACCGGGTGACCGTGGAAATGACGCCTTACGACCTGACCAAGGGTCGGATCAACTTCCGACACAAGGACGAGCGCTCCGGAGGCCCAGGCCCCGGTGGACAGCGCCGCCCCCCCCCGCGCAAGCGCCGTTGACGCACCGCGTCCGGCGCCTCGCGCGCATTCGAGGAATTACATGACTGTTCAAGATTTCCGCGGGCTCGGCCTCGCCGACGCCATTCTGCGGACCGCCGCCACGTGCGGTTACGACACTCCGACGCCGATCCAGGTCGGCGCGATTCCGCCGCTGATGGCCGGCCGCGACCTGCTGGGCCTGGCCCAGACCGGCACCGGCAAGACCGCCGCCTTCACGCTTCCCATGCTGCACCGTCTGGCCGCCGAGGGCGCGCGCGACAAGCGCATCCCGAAGGCGCCGCGGGCGCTGATCCTGACCCCGACCCGCGAGCTGGCGGTGCAGATCGCCGGCACCGTCGAGACCTTCGGCCGCCCGCTCGGCCTGCGCCAGGCGCTGGTCCACGGCGGCGTTTCGGCCCGCCCGCAGGCGGTCGCCCTGCAGCGCGGCGTCGAGGTGCTGATCGCCACCCCGGGCCGGCTGCTCGACCTGATCGACCAGCGCGCCGTGTTCCTGGACCGCATCGAGTACTTCGTGCTCGACGAGGCCGACCGCATGCTCGACCTCGGCTTCGTGCGCGACGTCCGGCGGATCGCCGCCCTGGTCCCGGCCGAACGGCAGACCGCGCTGTTCTCGGCGACCATGCCGCCGTCGATCGAGGAACTCGCGGCCAGCCTGCTGCGCAAGCCGGAACGGGTCGAGATCACCCCGACCACGACCCCGATCGAGCGGATCCGCCAGAGCGTGATGTTCGTGGCCCGCCCGGACAAGCGCGCCCTGCTCGCCACCCTGCTGGCGGCGCCCGAGGTGTCGCGCGCCATCGTGTTCGTGCGCACCAAGCACGGCGTCGACCGCGTGGTCGACTCGCTGCGCCGCGCCGGCCTGCAGGCCGAGGGTCTGCACGGCAACAAGAGCCAGGGCGCCCGTCAGACCGCGCTCGACGCGTTCAAGCGCGGCCGCCTGCCGATCCTCGTGGCGACCGACATCGCGGCCCGCGGCATCGACGTC
>Ga0070728_10002444_pt1 | contig 23226 bp, 19 predicted proteins | sample tdDd471_FD_66723 | JGI IMG/M metagenome (GOLD analysis project Ga0070728, IMG submission 66723) | Marine sediment microbial communities from the Atlantic coast under amendment with organic carbon and nitrate - tdDd47.1 | ecosystem: Environmental > Aquatic > Marine > Coastal > Sediment | place... | reverse complement strand
CAATGGCTTACCCAACATCTGCCAGACTCTATGGCATCAACGCTCATCCACAATGATTATAAACTTGATAATACGATGTTTGCATCGGATGATCCCTCAAAAATGATTGCTGTGTTTGATTGGGATATGTGTACATTGGGTGATCCTTTGTCGGATGTTGGGGCGCTATTGACCTATTGGACTCAGCCTGATGATCCTCCTATTGTCCAGATGACCTCCGCCATGCCGATGGGTGATGTTGGCTTTTTGACACGCAAAGAATTAATCCAACGCTATGCCGAAAAAAGTGGACGTGACCTGACGAATATTCGATTTTATCACGCTTTAGGGGTGTATCGCTTGGCAGTGATTATCCAGCAAATCTATATTCGCTATGTACGAGGTCAAACAAAAGATGAACGCTTTGCAGGATTCGGTCAGGGTGTTGATGCACTGGCACAGACTGCAAAACAGATCACTTTGGGCGAATTTGAATAGACTATTTCACTCTTGTGTTGTAGACATCAGCTTTAAGCCAAGTACAATCCAGACTGCTCCAAAAATCATATTCATCCAACGTTCAATCCTCTGGTAAATATGCCGTACCCGATGATTAGAAAAAGTCAGGGCAAGGACAGAATACCATGTTAACGAAATTGCAGGAATCAACATGATAATGATGACTTTGAGTTCAATATTGACGTTTGTTGGTAGGAACGTTGTGAAGAGAAACATGAAGTAGAAAGCAGATTTCACATTTGATAGCATCGTGAGGAGACCACTACGTAAGGCTTGTTGATCTGTAAACGAAGGGGTATCGGCGGATTGAAAATTAACATCGGTTTGTGTATTACGGGCATGGCGAATGAGTTGTGCACCAACGTAAATAAAGTAGACAACACCGATCCATTTAAAAACATTGAATAAAACAACCGATTGCGACAATAATGCCGTAAATCCAAGAAAGCCTGCGATGACATAAACCACTGTCCCGATTGCCACGCCACGTGCTGTGACGATGCCAGCCCGCCGTGAATACATCAATGAATTTTTGACAATGACAAGAAAATTTGGCCCCGGAATAATCACGATTCCCAAATGGATAAAAGCTACCGCTAAAAGCAATAACACAGAGTGCATAGTTACCTTCTTTCGATTGTCGCATAGCGATAAGTAAACAACCGAATGAAATATTTGTCAATCAGGTAGTGAGAAGGGCGTATTTAATGTTGATACGCCCTATGAGTTCTGTTTATTCTACAGTGACACTTTTTGCTAGATTACGAGGTTGGTCAACATCTGCACCACGTAAAACCGCAATATGATATGCCAGTAATTGTAGGGGGATGACACTCACAATTGGGCTAAGTAAATCGGAAACTTTGGGAATAGTAATTACATAATCAGCTTTGGTTGCAATCGTTGTATCACCTTCAGTTGCTAATGCAATGACGATGCCACTACGGGCTTTGGCTTGCTCGATTTGGCTGATCATCTTTTCGTATAGTGAATCTTGTAAAGCGATGGCAAGTACAGGTAATTGTTCATCAATGAGCGCAATTGGCCCGTGTTTCATCTCACCAGCAGGATACCCTTCGGCATGAATATAACTGATCTCTTTAAGTTTTAATGCACCTTCGAGTGCAATCGGGTAATTTATCCCACGTCCAATATATAAGAAATTCTTAGCTGTATATAGGTGATGGGCAAGTTCTAGGATCGCTTCATTCTGTTCAAGGGCTTGTCCTATTAAGTCAGGCAAGCGAGCAATATCTTGTATGGCCTGGATGCGTGTTTCATCAGGTAGTGTGCCACGTAATTGACCGAGATAGAGCGCTAACAATAATTGGTCCACCATACTCGTTGTAAATGCTTTGGTTGAGGCAACACCGATTTCTGGACCGGCATTCATACTGATATAACCGTCCGAAATACGCATGGCTTGACTACCAATAGAGTTGACGATACTCCACACCGTTGCCTGTTTTTGTGATGCTTCTTCAATGGCAGATAAGGTGTCAACGGTTTCGCCACTCTGTGTAATAGCTAAGACGGCTGAACGATTATCTAAGATCGGGTCACGATACCGATACTCGCTCCCATAATCCACTTCGACATATAATTTGGCAAGTTGTTCAATATAAAATTTGCCAACGAGACCACTATAATAACTTGTTCCACAGGCAACTGTGACAACTCTTTGTAGTGATTTTGCGTGTTCCTCAGTAAGATTCAAGTCAGGTAATTGTATCAATTGGTGTTCAAAATCAATTCGCCCACTCAAGGTATTAGTAATACTTTGTGGTTGTTCAAAAATCTCTTTCAGCATAAAGTGACGGTATTCGCCTTTTGCGATGCTGATGGGATTCCAATCGATGTGACGAATTTCTGGTGTAATTGGTGTTTTGTCTAGGTTTTGAATCGTATAGCTTGTAGAAGTAATTGTTGCCATTTGACGACTCTCTAAGAATATCATACTGCGTGTGTATTCGATGATGGCAGGTATATCAGATGCGATGTAATTTTCACCGTCACCTAATCCAATTGCCACGCCACCCGCGTTACCAATTCTTACCGCAACTAATGTATCTGCTTGATGTTTGGACATTACAACAATTGCATGTGCCCCTCGAATCTGTTGGACGGCTTTCCGCGTTGCTTCGGTAATGTCCATTTGTGCGCCATTGTGAGCATATTTTTCAATCAATTGAACTATTACTTCTGTATCGGTTTCGGACTTAAATACGACACCTTCTGCTTGTAGTTCTTCTCGTAGTTCAAGATAATTTTCGACGATGCCATTATGAACGACAACAAAATCGCCATTCATGCTGATATGGGGGTGGGCATTATGTTCGACAGGTGCGCCGTGTGTTGCCCAGCGTGTATGTCCGATGCCGATTGTTCCGTCTATAGGATGATTAAGGAGTTTGTTTTTTAGATTTGATAATTTGCCAACATCACGACAAATATGAATTGCATCTTTTTCATAAACAGCAATACCTGATGAATCGTATCCCCGATATTCTAGGCGTTGTAAACCATCTAGTATACGTTGAGTCGCTAGGCGTGATCCGATATATCCAACAATTCCACACATTGTCTTCCTCCATATGATTGTAATAACACCAAAGCAAATGATAGACAAAATTAATTGCTATTGAGGCATTATTATGAATTTGATTGATTTGGATATTCACTGCGCGTCACTTGTGGCATCCATCACTGGATGATTTTCGTGAGTTGCTTACAATGGAGGAGAGTAATTTGGATGGTGAATTGCATCCCGATGGCATCCGCCGAAAACTTCGATTTTCCCCGTGTGTACGGGTTAGCTCATATCTCTATGAGAACCATCACCTCGTCAACCTATAAAAATAGGCTCAGGCGCTTATTATTCCTCCGCGATTTGTGTCCGCCACCTCCTCTATATTTCGTTATATTCTGTAAGAATAACATAGAACGTATTTGATGGCAAGTTTTTAATCTTCAATGTTAAGAAGTTAAACAAATTCGATATGCTCAGTGGTGGCGTTTTCAATGTCACTGTAAACACCGCGACCATCGGCATATTCTTCAGGTATGGTTATTGCTAGTTGATACATGGCTTCTTGTATCATTAAACCCAATTCTTCACGGGGTATACGAGCCCGTCCGCCTATTTTAAATTTAAAAGGTTTACCGAAATTTAGCCGAACATAGGCACGACGTAACCGTTTGACGCGCGTTAGCCAATCTTGTGCGCCACAAATCGCCGTTGGTACAATGACAACATCAGTTTTACTGGCAATATAAGCGAGACCATCTTTGGCGGGTGCGAGCCCCTCTGGATGACGCGTTCCTTCAGGTGCCATTAAAACCAGTTGACCACTTTTCATCAATTCGATCGTTTGGGTCAGTGCTTTGCGGTCAATTGAGCCTCGATTGATCGGATATGTACCCCATAGCTTGAACAGTCGACCGAGTATGGGGAGACTAAAATTTTCGATCTTGGATAATGAAATCACATACCGAAAAGGGACTGCATATGTCACAGCAATTGGGTCAAGATTTGAGATATGGTTAATCATGAGACACGTTTGACCGTCGCGTGGTATATTCTCTAATCCAGTGACTTCAACTTTACAAAATGATGAGACAACCAAGCGCAAGATTGGATATAGAATACGTCGATTTTTGTCGTATTCTGGTTGCTTGGCGATAAATTCTTCTATGGTTAGGTCGCTAGTCATTTTCCCCCCACTGTAAAATTGCATTACGTATAAGTCAGTTGATGGTCTTCCGATGATGAAAAGATGTATCAATATTGGACTCTTGGAGGACGAATGAAATCTTGAAACCCAAAAATTCACGGTCCTCCAAGATTGGGAGATTACGAACATCGATCCAACGAGGAATAACATCAAGTTTCTGAACGATAGAGATTGCAGCATGAATTTGTTCTAGTGTATTCATACAAATGATCTATCACATTTTCCACACAAGTATCTTAAGTGGATTTGTGTTTTTTCTTGCGCTCCCGACGTTTGCGTCGTATTTCTTTGAGCTCGTCATCAGGTGTCATCATGACCCCAATTTCAAAGTCATCCAATTGATACCATGCCCCTTTACGCAATGTGCCAAGACCAAGTTGTCCGATGTGGGTACGGACTAGCTTGATGACAGGATGCCCCAAAATCGTCGCTACACGTCGAATCTGGCGTTTACGTCCTTCAACCATGACAATGCGGAGTATTGTTGAATATTTACTGGATTCTAGTATCTTGACGGAGCAAGCGGCTGTTCGGCTATTATCGAGCCAAATACCGGTTTCCCATTTCTCGATGGTTTCTTTTGTGACACGTCCTTTGACGGTAACTTTGTAGGTTTTTGTGTGTTCATAGCGTGGGTGAGATACCTTATTGGCGACTTCACCATCATTTGTGAGGATCATTAATCCTTCGCTATCAGCATCTAAGCGACCAATCGTAAACAGATGACCGGGAACTTCAATCAAATCACGAATGGTTGGGCGATTATCTCCATCAGGAGCTTTGTTTGTAGATAAAACTCCTTTGGGCTTGTTAACAACGATGAACAATTGTGAGCGATTCTCAAGAGTGATACGTTCACCATCTACTATAACAACATCAACGGCTGGATCGGCTTGTGCACCGACTTCGATAACTTTTCCATTAACTTGAACACGTCCTTGACGAATGATTTCTTCGCATTTGCGACGTGATCCGAGGTCGGCTTGCGCCATAATTTTTTGTACACGTTCTTTTGACATATCAATTACCTTCTACTAGCGTCATCTCGACGCGCTAACCTGTAAATGATATGCAAATCTTGCTATTGATACTAGGGTAATTTTGTAGGAAGTCCGTTGGAAATCTTAGTTTAGACCGAATTTTGCTCGCCATTGCATAACATCTTGTATCGTTACATTTCCACCACACACAATAATCACTATATTATCATCAGGTTGATAGTTGATTTTCCCTGCGATAACAGCGGATAGACTACACGACATGGCGGGCTCGACTAACAATTTTTCATAATTGAGTATTTCCCATAATGTTTCGACTGCTTGTTTATCTGTGACAGTAACAACGTCGGTAACGTGTTCTTTTACAATATCAAAATGGCGTGTCCCCGGTGTTTTTGAGCCAAGTGTATTGGCAATTGACGTAATTGCAGATAAGGTAGTGATTTTGTTGTTGTGAAAACTCTGTGCCATCGAATCCGCGCCGATAGTTTCTACGCCGTAAATGCGTGTTTTGGGGCTTTTGTGAACAAGTGCTGATGTGATGCCAGCGATTAATCCACCGCCTCCAATTGATGTAACGACAGAATCAACCTTATCGAGTTGTGATAATATCTCGATACCGATTGTTGCTTGTCCTGCCATGACATGTACATCATCAAATGGATGAATATAAGCGATATTCTCTTCTTCTGCGACTCGTAAGGCTTCTGGGTTGGCTTCGTCCCATGCGTCACCAAATAAGGTGATTTGTGCATCTAATTCTTCCAATGCTACGATTTTGGATTTGGGAGTATTTGTTGGGAGATAGATATAAGCAGGTATCCCTAGCTGTGATGCAACATAAGCGACACCTAAACCGTGATTTCCCCCTGATGCGGTAATCACACCATTTTGGCGTTGTTCATCTGATAGCGATAAGATGGCGTTGGTTGCGCCCCGTGTCTTAAATGAGTGGGTCGGGTTCAATATCTCTAGTTTGAAATAGATATTGGTATTGAGTTTACGACTAAAGTAGTCGGATTTGATGAGTGGGGTAGGTGCTAGTGTTTGTGCTAGGCGTGTTTCTGCATCTTGAATGTCTGCATATGGAATAATCATGTTTTAGCTTTCGAATATTGATAGTAACAAATTAGATGGGATTGTTGACAGAAAATATTTGAACTCAGATATAGGTTTTTATTCGGCGACGAATATCTTCTGGCGATATATCTAATTGCCTGAGTATATTAAAGGCAATGCTTTCTTCGTGTCGAACCAATCCCAGTAACAGATGCTCAGTACCAATAAATATATGTTCCATGCGACGAGATTCATCGATAGCTAATTCAAGAATCTTCTTCGTATCAGGTGCTATTTCTAGGGGTTTATCACCATATTCAGGACTAAGCTGTTCACCGATCTCAATTATATGATCCAAATCTACTTTCAAATCCCGAAGAACACGACTTGCAACACCATCATCTTCATAGATTAGACCAATTAAGATATGTTGGGTATCAATTGAACTATGTTGAAGTCTCTGTGCCTCTTCTTGTGCCAATTGTAATACATGATGCGATTTTTCTGTAAAGCGTTCCATTTTGTTATAAAATGGAGGTGGCTGGTCAGTTCTGGTGGTTTGATCCGGAATCTCTTTCAATAGTTTGATTGTTTGACTACGGATGACTCTTGTCGATATACCGAACCGCTTGAGTATATCCAGTGCTTTGCATTCTTCATGTTGAACCAATCCGAGTAACAGATGCTCAGTACGAATATGATGATCTCCCATCCGGCGAGCTTTATTGACAGCGAGTTCAAGTAATTTCTTTACTTGTGGGGAAAGATCAATTTCTGTTGGTGCTTTTTGGTTAAAACGATTAAGAATTTGCTGGAAGAAATTTTGTTGAGATTTTTCTTGCGATGAAAATCGAACTGCGTCACGAACATGACTAAGTTCTAGCCCCAAGTCACGAAGTACATGACCAGCGACACCATATTCAGAACGTATTATTCCAAGCAGAATGTGCTGAGTGCCAATCGTAGTATGCTGGAGACGCTTTGCTTCCTCCTCAGCCAAACTCAATATGAGACGCGAATTTGGTGTAAACCGTTCAATTTTGTTCTCCATCGTCATTTCTCCACTTATGATTCAGAACTCGTTTTTAGCCTCTATACTAAATGTTTATTGGGATGATTTATCAGTCACGATGAATTGCAACGGGATACCTAGCAGCAAGCGTGTTTGTGCGACCAGTGTTGGCATAGCAACGACAAATAGTGTCAAAATTACCATAAATGGAATACTCAACAGTTCAAGCAGGGCTTCTTTGACTGTCATGGGGGCGATGCGTTTTGGACGGACTTGATAATCTTGGTATTGAAATACGATAACCAACAGCATCATGACGAAACTTGAGAGACTTAAGATGATCCATGCAGGATTGCTAGTTAGTAAACCATTTACAACGTAACCAATTTTGTCTGATTCTGAAACTAACTTCTCAACAGTGATAGGCGCGATTTCTGGATGAAATAATACCGGCATTTGTGAGCCGATAGTGAGAATGATCCATCCAGCACCAGCTAATAAAATATCATGTGCGATGCGGAATAATAATTTAAATGAATTCGTCGATGCGACCTGCGGATTTTCGACCAATTTTGCAATCATATAGCCGACTTCTTTACTGCCCCATGCGTGGCGCAAGGTTTGACTATATCGATTTTTGATGGATAGGAAAATATTGTTCCCTGTGGTCGAATCCGCTAGAAAGGGTAAGTAGATCGGTTCGAGTGTTACTTGCCCACTTTGTGCAAAATACGCTTTTATCAGCATATGCCATTCATCGGCAATTACATCTGTATCCCAGTTACCACTGTCCTCCAAAAGTTTAAGGCTCAATGAATACGAGGACATTGGCATTGCCATCCACCATGATGCAGCAAGGTAGGCGAGTTCAAATGCGGTTGCATAAGTATTGACAATACGCATCAGAGGGTTGACTTGCCAAATATTCCCATGATAACGGATTGGTGCTTGCCAGAATGTTGTATGGCGATTGGGATTTGTTGCGAAATGATAAGTTAGGGCTTCAAAGTATTTCATGTGCCAACGGGTATCGGCATCCATGGTTGTTACAATAATGTTGTCGATATTGAGTTTCTGTTTTTCGGCAATTTGTGTGATATACCAGCGCGCTGCCCATGATTGATTGGCTGATTTACATTGCATTTCACCAAGTAGTCCACGCGGATGAATTGTATAATACACATTTGCAAACTCTTGAGCATATTCTTGTTGGAGTTGAGTTGCTTTTTGATAGCTATCTGGATCACCTGCTTCCATCGCAAGGATGATCGTGAGTTGTTCTTGTGCATTGTATTGTATCTTAAGTTGATCGAGTGTACGCCTCAAAATCTCGATGGGTTCGACATAGTTCGGGATGATAACAACGTGGTGAATGTCTTCCCATTTCAGTGTTTTACCATCTTTATGGTCAAGGTATTTCTGATACCAGTCGATTGCTTCCCACTCTTTGATTTTACGAATACCCATACCATTCGCAATCCCAGCCAATAAAAATCGAATAGCAGAATAAAGAGCGACGAGGGCGGCTATTAACATAAGTGTCTTGGGGAACGCAACAGCACTAGCCGTAGAGAACAAAAGCGCGAGCCATGCAATAAATCCCGGAATACCATCTAAAACACGCTCAGGTATAGGCGGTAGTGGTGTTCCCCCCCATATTGAGCGTCCGACATCAGAATGATGTTTGTGTTGTTGATTATTTGATGTATATGGCACAGTTCTCTCGTAATGATAACGACTGACCAAAAGCGAAGTAAGAATAGCATACGCTCAAACACAAGCAAGAGAGAATCTATAAAGGATTATAAAAGTGGCACATTAAAACTCAATTTCGCGTTAATTTCTGCACAATGGTAGAATAAGGTATATAGTTTATTGTGAGTAAAATAAAGGTCAAAAACTATGAACGCAAGTGTGTTGATTGTCGAAGATGACGTTCAATTATCTCGTATTTTACAACTAGACCTCCAGCGAAATGGTTTTCAAGTGGTTGTTTGTTCAACTGGTCTGGATGGATTAAAAACATTTCATGATGTAAAACCTGATTTAGTTATTTTGGATATTGCATTACCATTGATGGATGGCTTAACTGTTTGTCGTCGTATTCGAGAAACGTCTAATGTGCCGATATTGATGATGACAGCTCATGCTGTAAGCGAAGAGGAAATTGCTGAGGGACTTAATGCTGGTGCAGATGAATATATGCTTAAGCCTCTGGGAAAGATTGAATTTCATGCACGGGTAAATGCTTTATTACGTCGGGCGCAAGTTTATGATACTGATAAACCTCAGTCCATTTCAGGTTATGAAGATGACTATCTTTCTGTGAATTTAAAGTCGCGTAAAGTATCGGTTGCTGGTAACGAAATGCGCTTGACCCCTACCGAATTTAAATTATTAGCAACTTTCATCACGCGCCCCGGTGAAGTGTTGAGCTTTACACAATTGTTGGAACATGTATGGGGTGTTGAATATACCAATGAACACCATTATCCGCGGATTTATGTTTCGCATGTTCGGCGGAAGATTGAACCTGATGCAAAAAACCCAACCTATATTCATAATGAATATGGTATTGGGTATCGCTTTGTCGGTGATGAAGCTGGTGAATTAAAACGCTAACCTTTAATATCGCTTCAATAGGTCGTTATTAGGCTTCTGCTACAACTTTTTCGATCAGTAGCGTATAGCGACCTGTTGTTGTTCCTTGCTCTTCTTGAAAATGAGTAGCGATAATTGTGTACGTTCCATCAGCTGGAATTGCAAATCCTCTGATAAAGGAGTTCGAGCCGATTCCCTGTTCATCGTCATCATTTCGTATCAACTCATCACCATTCTCATTGAGAAGAATTAATAGTGGATCGAGTGTTCCTGATGTTTTTTGCATACTGATATTGATGATGTCACCTGCTTCTGCCTCAAACACTAGTGACTCTGCGCTTATGTCTCGCGTGATCTCCCCATTATAATCATCACCGTATTCTAAACGAGGTGAATCAGTAGCAGGGGGTGTGTCATTCAATGCGAGAGTTATGTTAAATTGCCCAGTTGTACTTCCTAATTCTTGTTGGAAGCGTGTTGCAACAATGGTATATGTGCCATCAACTGGGATTTCAAACCTACGAATAAATGAGTTTCGTCCAGTACCTTCAGAGTCATCATCGTTTTCTGCGAGGATGTCTCCATTCTCATTTAGCAGAATTAATAGCGGGTCTAAACTACTGTCTTCATCAACGATTTCCATTTGTATGTCAATGACATCACCTTCATGCGCCATAAAATCATACGTAATACCAAAGTTGTTGTTGATGATTTCTCCAGTTGCTTGGTCACCATAACTTAGTAGATTATCGTTATCACGTGGTGGCGGTGGTGTACCGCGATTGTCGGGTGTTAATGCTAAGGATAGTGTAAATGAGCCTTCAGTACCACCGAGTTCACGTTGGAAGCGTGTCGCAATAATGGTATATGTCCCATCGGTAGGAATCTCGAATCCTTGCAAGAACGAATCGCGTCCTGTGTTGTTAAGATCATCGTCGTTTTCTGCAATTATGATTTCTTCGCTATTCATGAGGAATATGAAAGGGTCAAGTGTACCATCACGGGCAGTCATCTTAATATCAACTCGGTCGCCCATACTCGCAGTAAATTCGTATTGATATTCAAATACATCACCTGCTATTGTGCCGTCTACGCTGTCACCATAGATGATGGGTTGTGGTGCATCTTGTTGCACAACTTCAGCGGTTGGTGGCGGGGGTTCTGGTGTTGGCGGTTGGGTCGGTGGTAGAGGTGTCACAAGTTGAGCGCGTGTATCATCGAGTATATTGATTACCTCTTGTGTTGCATCATCTCCGGCATATAGAACGTAGTTTTCCAAGTCTGGCAGAGCATCTTCGTAATCTCCATCGAGATAGTGCATCATGCCTCGCGCCGCATATACATCAGAATAGGTTGGGTCAATTTCCAAGGCTGTTGCGAATGATTCAAATGCATCATCTACATCACCTAAATCAACTAACATGAGACCTAATTCATAATGGGCTTCGGCATCGGTTGGATCAAGGTCGGTAGCTGTTTCCATATCTTCCGCGGCGGCTTCAAGGTCAAATAGTTCGACTTGGGTGAGCGCACGATTGAAATATGCTTTAGTGTTGGTTGGATCAAGGTCAATAACGACGTTGAAATCTTCAAGTGCAGATTCAAATTCACCGCTGCGATAATAGGCGATACCACGCCCTAGATAAGCATCTTTCGCAGATGGATCAAGATTGATTGCTTCTGTATAACGCCCGATAGCGCGATCATAACTCAGGAGTTCAACAAAGGTGTCACCATCTTCAATATATTCCGTGACTAAATTACTGTCTATTGTTGGAGTATACGTGGGTGTCGCGGTGTCGGTTGCAGTTGCTGTACTCGTAGCCGTGGGTGTATTGGTTTCTGTTGGTGTCGGTGAAGGAGTTGCAGTAGCAGTTGGCAGCTCGGTTGGAATGCGTGTCGGGACAATCGCACCTTGTAACACAGCTGTTGGTGTAATATCGCTAGTATCGCTACATGCACTTATTGTCAGTAACGTGATGAATCCTATCAAAATTAGCAATTTACGCGATTGTATCATTCCCATGCCCTTTGCGCGATGAATATATCTACTCCTTGATTTTATGTGTAGTTGTGAAATTTGGCTAATTTTTCATGCAGATTGTTTGCATTCTATGATTTTGTACCTTTTGCACCCTTTACACCACGTTGTGATGCAACAGCGACTAGATTGGTTTTGTAATCGTACATATTGCGACGTTTGACCGCGTTGGCATCTTGCGCGAGCTTAATTAGTTTTTCGACAACATCAGTTGTAGAATAGCCAACTTCACGCCATAAGTAAAACGAGACAGACCCCGGCATGGTGTTAATTTCGTTGAGATAGACCTCATTTGTTTCGGGCTTTACGAGGTAATCAATTCGTGCAATTCCACGTCCATCAACAGCTTTAAATGCACTAATTGTCATGTCTTTGATGCGTTTTGTTAGTTCATCAGAGATGGGGGCAGGGATGATACGCTCTGCACTTTTCATACCGTCTCCACCACGCAGATATTTGTCTTCATAAGATAGAAAGTCATCCCATGTGACAGGTTGCTCTAGGACGGATGCTTCAAATTGATTACCGTATCCCATGACTGAACAATTGATTTCGATACCATTGATCATTGCAGGTTCAACGATAATGCGACGGTCAAAATTGGCGGCGATGTCAATACTTGCGCGCAATAAAATTTCGGAATCCGCGCGTCCAACACCAATGCTTGAACCGAGTGTTGCCGGTTTAATGAAAAGGGGATATTCAAATTTTGATGTGATTTGTTTGATGATTGCGTCAGGATTAGTCAACCAATCTTCGCGCGATAGATAGACATCATCTAGTACAGGGACATTCGATTGACGTAAAACCATTTTGGTCAAGATTTTGTCATTCGTGAGTGCTGAACCTAACGTTGCACATCCAACATATGGAATATCGGCTAATTCAAATAAGCCTTGTAATGTTCCATCTTCACCATGTGAGCCGTGGATGGCGGGAAAGACGACATCGAGACGCTTGATCTCACTCTTGCTAAAGCGACCCGCTAACGGATTTAAAATCAGCCCATGATGGCGGACATCAGGAGATATAACACAGGATACAACACCATCTTGATTGACGATATTTTCATCTTTGAAGTTATCGAGTTTTAATAATGGATCGCCAGTGTACCATTTCCCGTCACGACTGATGTAAACGGGAACGATTTCATAATGGTCTTTGCGTAAGGCTTCTATAACTTGTTGCCCCGTTACAATGGATACATCATGTTCAACACTACGTCCACCGAAAAGGACGGCTATGGTTATTGGTCTTCTGCTACTCATCGGCATGACTCCTGACTGTCGTTTGATAACGAAGCGATACTATGCAAGTAAATAGATGGATTGTCAATAATAGGCTGTTTATCTGGATCTAATATTGCCTTATGGATTTCTTACAGAGCGTCTATATTTTTCATATAGAGCGGTTTTATTCTATAGATGATCGTTAATTTAACTAAAGGAGATGACATGATGAATAATGCAATTCGCTGGAATCCTTTCCGTGAAATCGCTGAAATGCAACGTCAGTTAGATCGAGTTTTTGATAACGGTTGGAATGATATTGAATCACGATTGGATTCAACTTGGATGCCGATTGATGTAACCGAGACGGAAGGTAATTATACTGTTGTAGCTAATTTGCCCGGCTTAAATACTGAAGATATTAATGTGAATTTTCATGATGGCGTATTAACCATTAGTGGTGAAATCCATCACAAGACCGACAATGAAAATGACCGTATTTTAGTTCGGGAACGTAGCTATGGTAAATTTAGCCGCCGCATCAATCTACCTGTATCCGTCGACCCAGATAACATTGTAGCCGCCTATGACAGTGGTGTTTTGACACTAGAACTGCCAAAAGCAGAAAGTGCCAAACCTCGTCAGATTGAAATCAAGCAACAGAAATTGCTCAAATAAAGATCAAATTTGTTGATCGATAAAGCAAACAAAAGGGAACTGATGAAAACTCAGTTCCTTTTTGCTTTAGTAGGTATCGGGTAGGTCATTTAGGAACAAGACTGTATCGCCTGATTTGAGATTTGCCTGATACCACTCGACGGCTTCAGACAATGTATCTTTAACTTGGACATTGCTCATCTCAAATGACGTTGATTTTATACCCTCGAAAATAGGTTTGGTCTGGTCTCTGCCAACTAAGATGATGTCGCTAGCATATTGTGTTGCGAGTTCACCGAGTTTTCGATTTTCGATTTCGTGCAAGTCACCCAGTTCGATCATCCCCGGTGTGATCAAGAGACGTTTGCCTGTTTGGTACATCCCCAGCACTTTTAACGCACTGATAACCCCTTTGGGATTTGCACTATAGGCATCATTAATAATCGTAATTCCTTCGGCTGTAGTTTGTGTGACGAGACGACTTTCCGCAGGTTGTAAGGTGCGAATGCGGAAGGTGATGTCGCGCAATGGAATGCCCTCATGGTAGGCGACTGCTGTAGATAGCAATAGATTGGTAACGTTGTGTTCACCCACAATTGCTGTTGTGATGTGTTCTTGCTCGTCGGTCTGTATATTCGTGATTGTGAATGATAATCCTGCCAAGGTTTCTTGAATATCAGTGGCTAGCCATGTGATATTTTGTTTTTTGGCTTCTCCAACAGTTAATTCACGGCTGACGGTTAACCGTGTATTGGGATAACCTTGTGCCACCATTTCTTGAATATAAGGATTGTCCCAATTAAATACGGCGACACCATCGGGTGCTAGATTGGTGATAATTTCGTACTTTGCCAGTTTGACGTTTTCGAGTGTGCCAAAACGCTCCAAATGTTGGGGACCGATTTCCGTCACAATCGAGATGTCAGGCGGGGTTAGTTTACAGATGCGTTCAATTTCACCTGCGACATACGCCCCCATTTCGCTGATAAAATATTCTACGCTGTAATCATCCGTTAAATCTCGGTTGATGGCGAGGGATATACCCATTAGGGTGTTATAACTCTTGGGTGTAGCATAGGTTCGATAGCGAACACTCATGATGTCGTGTAAGAAATTTTTAGTGGTTGTCTTGCCATAACTCCCTGTGATACCGATGATTTTGGGGCGGATAGTTTCTAAGACTTGGCTTGCTTGCTTGAGAAACCGATTCCTCTTATAGGCTTCGACAGGGATCATGAGTATATTGCCAAGTATGAGCCATACTGGAGCGAGCAGAAAGCCAATGAAAGCTTCTGTACTAACAATTGCAATTTGTATGATCTGAATATCGGGTAATGGAATTGACGTTGAGGCTAGGTTGAGCAGGAAAAGGAACACTGCACTGACAGCAAATCCTGCTCCGATTATCCGTGTGACACGTTGGGTACGGATGAATTTTTTCTTGATTTCACCTTCGGGCTGTGGGATGCTGGCGATTAAACCCGCAATGATACCGATGAGGGTCGGTACTACGGAATCGGGTGCTTCTCCCATCAAAAATCCGAGTGCTATCCCAATAAACCATGCCCCTATCGGACGAGCAGGAAATAGCCGTTTTACGTCACTGCTGATCCATCGCAGATAACGGGGACTCATATATTCTTCAATTTGATAAAACCGTGCTTGCTTATAAATCCGAAGCCATGTGCCACCGAGCCAGACAATCGCTAAAATCAGCAATAAGAATGCTTGCATGTGTTTTCCTTATGATTTGGTGTTGGTCACGATAGGGCATTATATAGATTGTGACTGAACAATACAAAGGGGGATGGAGTGCAAAATTATCTTGCACTCCGTTTTTGTATTAACCTTCTACGATTTGTTTAAGGCTTTCGAGCGATTTTTCAAGGTTTTGTGTATTCATACGTTCTGTAACGAGTTTATCGGCAATCGCACCGAGTCCGCCACCCTTCATGTTATAGTCGAAGGTGCAATTCACTTTTGTGCCACCGTCAACGGCTTCATAGAGCCAACTTTGTGTCCCAGAAATCATGCCATCCATTTCAATTGTTAGACTTTTCCCGTGTTCGATGGCAAGTGATTTCATGGTCATATCCATCGTTAAGCCTGCTGATTTATATCGAAGCGCGACTGTACCTCCAACTTCTGGAAATACCCCATCAACATCTACAGATTCTACACCCGCGAACCATTGTGGATAGGTGTGTGCGTCGATTGCATAGGTGTCAATCTCATCGGTCGAGGCATTGATGATAATACTTTTTTTAATTGTTGCCATAATCCATGTCCTTTTGCTCAATTCGTCAGAAAGTACATCAACCAAAATATATCACAAGAAGATCATGAAAAATGTAACAATTTAGTCATGTTTAAAAAGGGCATCCATAATGCGAGCCGTTTTATCGGGGAATTCAAGATAGGCATAATGTCCTGCTCCCTCATGGATAATGAGTGCGGCGTCGGGGATGGCTTGCTCTAATTGTTTGCCATGTGCGAGAGGGGTATCTTCGTCTTTATCCCCCCATATTAGGATTGTGGACACTTTAACCCGTTTTGCGTGGTCAAGTAAATCTTGATTGACCACATTGATAAACGTCTGACGCATGACCCCTGATACTTGTTGAAAGTCAGTTGAGCCATACCGCTTGTTATAGGCTTCACGTAGGTTATCTGCCAGTGATTTTGCGCCGATGGCATACAGCCCATCACGGATGGATTGATAGGTTTTGAGCTTGAGTCGAGCATAAAAGGGGGCTTCGGTTTTGATGCCTGCACTGTCTGAGAGAACCATTTTGTTGATGCGGTCTGCATGATCTGAACCAAGAATCAGCCCTAAACGTCCGCCAAAGGAATGCCCAAATAGATATACTTTGTCGAGGTTATGATGATCTAAATAATCAATACAGAAATTCGCATAGTCAAACACAGTATGCGATTCTGGTGGGTCGGCACTTTCTCCAAATCCCGGTAAATCAAACATGTAAGTTTTATATCCAAGGGGTACGAGTTTATCAGCGAGTAGTTGAAGCAACTCAATATTTGCCCCCCAACCATGTAACATCAAGATAGGCTGTCCTTCACCTTGAATGATCTCGTTAATCTCGATTCCGTTGACTATTATTTTGTGTGACTCTACCATGCTACAATTCCTAATTGTTGACATAAAAACAGCGCAGAATATACTCTACGCTGTCGATTAATCGTGATTATAAGATTGCGATTGTTAATCTACAATCGTGACATTTGAGCCACGATTTTTGCCGCGCTCGCCAACAGGTTTAACTGGGGGACATTCCCACGCCAAGTCTTCGGTGGTGGAGCGTTCTTTCGCAAATTTTGGCAAAATTCCACAGGCAAAACATTTATCACGGCAATCAACGCGGGTTTCTCGTTTGATGCTCATGAGATAATCTTCTTTTAGGAACTTTTTGTGGACGGCAACATCAATGTGATCCCACGGGAAAACTTCTTCGATATCGCGTTCACGGGTGGTATAGAAGTCACCATCTAAAGCAAATTCTTCAAACGCCTGTAACCATTTTTTGTGATTATGCTGATCTTGCCACGCATCGAACTTGCAACCTGCTTCCCATGCGCTCTGGATGACTTTCCCTAAGCGACGATCACCGCGACTGAGCCAACCTTCAAATTCTGACCCTTCATAATCGTTCCAGCGTAAGTGCATCCCACCGCCACGAAGTTGTTTCCTGAGCATCGACTGTTTAATTTCGACTTGCTCACGGCTATCTTGTGGCACCCATTGGAAGGGCGTATGTGGCTTGGGAATAAATGTACTCACGCCGACATTTAACGTTGCTTTTTTGCCGAGAATCTTTGTGCCTTCTTTGAGTGTTCGGGTGCATAAGTCAATGATAGCTTGCACATCTTCAATCGTTTCGTCGGGATGACCCATCATAAAGTAGAATTTGATTGTCCGCCAACCACGTGAATAGACATCTCTGGCGGTTTCGATCACTTGATCATCGGGGACATATTTATTGATGATGTCGCGCATTTTTTCGGTGGCGGCTTCTGGGGCAAATGTAAAACCACTGCGACGTGTTCCACCAATTTTTTCGAGTAAATCAGCACTTGAGCTTTCGATCCGCAAACTTGGTAGACTGAGACTGAGTCCCGCATTTTTATAGACGCGATTGACTTCTTCCGCGAGTTCTTCTACCCAAACATAATCCGATGACGACAAACTCAGCAAACTGATTTCTTCAAATCCTGTATTTTTTACGATTTTAGCGATTGCATCCATGATTTCTTGCACAGGACGTTCACGAACAGGGCGCGTTACCATACCAGCATGACAGAATCGGCATCCACGGGTACAACCACGCATAATTTCGATGGGTGCGCGATTATGAACCGTATCGACATTTGGCACGATGAATTTTGTGAACGGTTCAGGCAATGTTAGGACGATACGCTTGAGAACTCGCTTTGGAACATGCGGTTCATTAGGTGTAATCGAGCGAACTGTGCCGTCATCGTTATATTCCACATCATAGAAGCGTGGAACATACATGCCCTGTATTTTGGCGATTTCTTGGAGTTGCTCATAGCGCGGTTTGCCACGCATTTTTTGTACAACACGCGCGACTTCAACAATGATTTCTTCGCCTTCACCAATGACAAAAGCATCAATGAAATCGGTCATGGGTTCGGGGTTGTAGCAGGCATGTCCGCCAGCGATAACCAAGGGATAGGTTTCGTCACGGTCACGACTTCGCACAGGCATTCCAGCTAAATCGAGTAAATTGAGCGCATTGGTGTAGAGTTGCTCATAGGGTAAGCTAATGCCGAGCAGATCAAAATCACGTATCAGACGTTTTGACTCCAACGAATACAATGGAATCTCTTGATCGCGCATGACTTTTTCCATATCAAGCCACGGTGAAAATACACGTTCTGCCAGCATATCTTCTTGTTGATTGATTTGATTGTATAAAATCATTATGCCGAGATTGGACATGCCTAAATCATAGATGTCTGGGAATGCTAATGCAACTTTGACATCTATATCATCCCAATCTTTTAGGATGCTATTATACTCACCACCGACATATCGTCCGGGTTTTTCCACTTGCAACAATACACGATCTAATTTACGCTCAATTTCGTGTGCTTTCATGAATAGCACTCCAAGTTACGATAATTTTTCTAATATCTATCTCAAAAATTATAACGGATGTGATATGGCTTGTATAGCGATGATGAAGTCGATGATAAAGATTCTTGGTACAGTGTATATCTTATGGTTAATGACATGGGTTGGCTATGCTCAAGAATATGAAATAATTTCGGCAGGAAATGTGGAACGTTTGCAATCGGTTCAACATATTAATTATGCTGATTTTGATGCGGATATTGAAATTGGTTGGTTCGCAACAAATGTGACAGCTACGGAATTTGTTGTCTTTGACAACAATAATAATTTATACCATATTTCTGATGACGACGAAGCAATCAATACTTTTCGTTATGTCGATGATACTGAAGAGCAATTATTTGCTGTAATTGACGGAACATTTACCTTTGAAGAATTTTATATCTTGTATACGATTGATGGCAAATATTGGATTAATGATATGCCGTTTGAAAGTGATGGTATTCCTCTTGCGCTAAATAGCGATGCTGAGGCACTTTACGTAGAGGTTCAGATTGATAGCGAACTGATTGTTTATCAATTAGATGAGTCATTGCATATAATTAGTCAATTTACGATCCCCTCAGATAGCGATCAACCCGTCATGCGGGTTGGACGTATTCATTTACCAATGATTGTTCAAGCATCTTTTGACGGCGCAATTGATATATATGATTTTGATAGTGTTCTTGGTGAATTTCAGGTCGCAGATGTACCTGCCGTATTTGGACATATCAATGTGTCTGGTACACACTTTGCTTGGAGTGACCCTAATACAACCTATCTCAATCTACTTGAATTAGAAACAGGTGAAAATCGGATTATAGCAGAGCTAAATGGGCTGTATGCACAATATTATTTACTTTCATATGATGCAAGCCTTGTTCTAGCTATAAACGTTGATTTTGTCCCGAATGTAATTGCGTGGGATACTAGTACAGGTGAGCGTTATGATTTGGGCGCATATCGAGAGTGTGAGCGTATTCCTGATAAAGTTGAATTGAGTGCTGATGGAACAACACTTGTTATTGGGTGTGATACAGGCTTAGACTTATGGCGAATTATTGATGAAACGGAGACGGATTAATGGATGTACATGCAATACAGGTTTTGTTTGATTATAACTATACTGCCCATGACCGCGTTTGGGATTGTGTGATGGAATTATCCCCTGAACAATTTGTTGAAGAGGCAGATTATTCATGGCGATCTATTCGTAATCATTTGGTTCATGTGATGAGTGTGGATAATCGGTGGTTGGCACGTGTTGACAATCGACCACTACCAGACCGCCTCGAACCAGCTGATTATCCTGACCAAGATGCGACTCGTGAAATGTGGAATGATGTGCGTGACAATGTTATTTCGTATGTCACGACCATATCACAAAGCGCTGTCTCGGAAATGCTAGCGATTGATTTACCGCATCGTGGTGGACAATATCAAAATTTACGCTGGGAAATTTTGTTGCATATGGTGAATCATGGGACGGATCATCGCGCACAAATGCTAGCGAGGTTGCATGACTTGGGCGCGATAACTGTTGAACAAGATATGATTCTCTACCTGTGGGAAAAACAGCGTCGTTCGTTATCTTAGCTTGACTAATTCGACAGCGATTTGCCCTGCAACCCGTGAATTATTAACTAACAATGCGATATTGGTCTCCATAGATTGACCATCTGTGAGTTGTTTAACACGGTTAAGGACAAAGGGTGTAATTTCTTTGCCTGTGATACCTTGCTCATCGGCTTCTTGGGTTGCTTGCTGGATGGCTGTCTCCGCAATATCAGAGGGCAAGGCTTTATCTTCGGGAACAGGTACGGTAATCAATACCCCATGTTTGGCTTGTAGCTGTTCTAGAGCATGGATAACTTGCGCGGCTTCCACTGATGTATTGATTTGTTGGTCAATCGGTAAATCAGTGCGTGTCGAATAGAAGGATGGCAAAACATCGGTTTTGTATCCTAGTATTGGAACACCTTGTGTCTCTAATACTTCTAAAGTTAGGGGTAAATCGAGGATTGATTTTGCACCAGACGAGACGACTGCAACTGGTGTACGTCCGAGTTCGATTAAATCAGCAGACACATCTTGAGGATGTCCGCGATGAACACCACCAATTCCACCGGTTGCAAATACCTTGATGCCAGCCATATGAGCAACAATCATCGTACCTGCTACAGTGGTTGCCCCATCTTGCTTTAATGCCATCGCAATCGGTAAATCGCGCCGACTACATTTACGAACGCTTCCTGCTGGAGCTTGTCCCAATTCTTCTATTTGATCATTTGTAATTCCTACTGTAATAATGCCTTTGAGTATTGCGATTGTTGCTGGAACTGCGCCACTTTCCCGAACTGCGGCTTCCATTGCCAAAGCTGTTTCTACATTGGTTGGGTACGGCAAACCGTGTGTGATAAGTGTGGATTCTAATGCCACAACGGGTTGATTGTTTGCAAGTGCATTTTGTACTTCTGAGTTAATTGTGATTGGAAACGTCATTCCGTCTTCTCTCTAATTGTTAATCTATATTGGGCGATATTGTACCATGTTTATGCAAACAAAAACCGACCTACAATGAGGCCGGTTTTGAATTAGATAAACGATGTTTGCTGGTTAATCACGCACGCGGATGGCATCAATATTGAATGTTTCACCCTGTACCCGATTTTCCATGATGATCGTATGTACCGTATCTTGCCCGAGTCCATAGAAGACAACAGGTGTAAAATATGCTGTCTTAATTTTTGTTTTCGGACTCGTTTTGACACATACGCCGTTCTCCCGCTTGATGCATTTATCTTTGATAATTGTATTCTCTTGTGTGAAGGACATGACTTGGCGAGCAATCCGTGATTGCCGTTCTGCTTCTACTGAACAATGGATATTTTCGTTACTGATGAGTAAGCAGATTTGAATATCTTGTGACATGTTACCAACGGTTTGATACAGTATTACTGTATTCCCTTCAGCTTTGAATTGACTGATTGCACCAGCATGATTTGTAGTGGAATCTGTTCGTTCAAAGGTTGAACTTGTGCTATTCGATTCCCAGAATTCTGCTGGCTCGTAGCTGATATTAGCATTTGTGTCGTCAACGATGCCAGGTTGTAGTTCTGACAATAAACCAATATCTGAGAATACATTGATCGCATCAAGGGTAAACAAATCTGTGTTGGATATTTCATTTTGCGGTGTTGTGACCATGACTTGAACTTCATAAGTTGCCAATGGTAATCCATAGAATGAGAAACCATATTGTTCACCACTGCTTTTTGGACGATCCATAATGGCATCCCAGTTATCAGTATCGGTTGTTAAGTTCTCACAAAGAATGCCACCTTCACTGATAAGAATCGGTAAACCATCACCATCATAACCTTGTAGAGCCAGTGTTTCGTCGTCACTATCTAGCGCAGGGAAACTGTTATCTGATGTTTCTAGTTTATAGCATACGCGGAAATCAAGTCCATTGTCTGCAACATCGCTGATGATAGAGAATCCAGTACCTTTGATAACAAAGTTAGCTGCTGCTCCACTCTTTGATGTAATTGCTGCTGACCCGATATATGGAGTCGTTTTGGTCTTTTTAATTCTTGTTCTTGTACATACGCCATTTACTTTCCTTGTACAAATTTCTGTCCTGATAGTCTTCGTTTTTGTAGAACACCATTCATCGGATGAATCACATGTATTGCTCATATTGAGGGTGCCCGGCGTAAAATTAAGGATTGTCGATGGTAGGTTTTCATTATGCAACCCAGCGGCTAATGACCGACTGTTAAACACTTGATAATGATCAATGCGGAACAATCCTGATAACAACGCACTAACGGATACATTGTGTGTACCTGCTACTCCTAGTACAGCAACTTCATTACTTGTTATGCTGACTAGGTCAGATGAGGATACATTATTATATAGTTGACAGTTGTCGGAATCGACCAGACTAAACTCTGTTCCGTCCCACTCCATCTTACCGTTGGTTTCATCCACACAGATGAGTAACGTTTTTGCGAATCCAGATGTAGATCCACCAAATTGGAAGACGATTGCCGTGTCTTCATCAGCGACATCAACCTCTACCTGGAGCAATGCCGCAGGACCCGGGATCGAGGATACTTTCGATCCAACGGTAGGTGCTACATATGTCGTTTTAGTAAATTCACTTGACCCATTGAAGGATTTCCAATCGTCCTCTGGATAGAGGGCTAGATAGTCATTATTACTACCATCTTG
>Ga0070728_10002440_pt1 | contig 23253 bp, 26 predicted proteins | sample tdDd471_FD_66723 | JGI IMG/M metagenome (GOLD analysis project Ga0070728, IMG submission 66723) | Marine sediment microbial communities from the Atlantic coast under amendment with organic carbon and nitrate - tdDd47.1 | ecosystem: Environmental > Aquatic > Marine > Coastal > Sediment | place... | reverse complement strand
TGGAATTTCTAGGCAAAGTGTGACTTCTACATTGAACATCCTTAGAAGAGATCAGAAAATAGATTATGATCGACATTTTATCATCATGAGTTAGTCTTGTTTATCATCAGTATCGAATGAGGTTTCGATTTTCCACGAAAGCCATTTATTGGGTGAAGCACAGTTATAGTCAGTCGCAGAAGAAAATGATATAAAATCTACCTTAAAATGAAATTACTTCTATTTGTTTTTTTTGCCTTCTTCTTCTTAAGCAATTGTCGGCAAGACACGGATAAAAAAGTAGGATATAGGCCAACGATAAAGGAGATTCTTAGCCCTTGCAAAGAGGGAGGAGAATCCAATCTTTTTGTGTCCGAAACAGGGCAGGTATACCTTTCTTGGATGGAGTACCTAAATGACACGACAGATGCCTTGCAGTTTGCGCAACTTGGCAAAGGGGGCTGGTCTAGTCCACAAACTATTGCCACGGGTACGGATTGGTTTGTCAATTGGGCTGATTTCCCTTCGATTGTTGGCAGGAAAGGCCATCCAAATAGTTTGGCGGCACATTGGCTACAAAAAAGTGCCAGCGGTACCTACGATTATGATGTTAGAATATCGCAATCGGCTGATGAAGGTCAAACTTGGTCTTCTTCTTTTATCCCGCATACAGATGGGGTAGCTGCTGAGCACGGCTTCGTTTCTATGCTTCCGATGGACAGCGGCAATATATTAGCCATTTGGCTAGATGGTCGTTTCTCCAAAACACCGGGCGCCGAAGAAGAAGGGAATGGTCACGGAGACGGGGCGATGACACTACGAACGGCTGAATTTAACGAAAAAGGACAACTCTTTGAAGAAGCAGAATTGGATCATCGCATTTGCGATTGCTGCCAGACAGATTTAGCCATGACCTCTGTCGGGCCCGTCGCCGTTTATCGTGATCGGTCGGAGGAAGAGATCAGGGATATTTCCATTGTAAGAAAAGTAGATGGACAATGGACCGCCCCGCGGAAAGTGGCAGAAGACCAGTGGAAAATTGCAGGATGTCCTGTTAATGGCCCTGCCATTGCGGCCCAGGGCGCTTCGGTAGCGGTGGCTTGGTTTACGGCCGCGACCAATAAAGGCCAGGTGAATATCGCCTTTTCTAAGGATGCGGGTCAATCCTTTTCCTCTCCCATTCGCCTCGATGATGGGCTCCCCATTGGTCGAGTGGATGTGGTATGGATAGATACCGAGACCGCACTCGTTTCCTGGATCGAAACAGTAAATTCTGGAGGTGAAATCCGATTGGCTAAAGTGACTTCTGGGGGAAAGATGGGAGAAAGTATTCCACTTACTGCGATTGGTGTTTCCCGACAAAGTGGCTTCCCCATTCTCAAAAAATCAGCTGAACATTTTCTAATGACTTGGACCAGTGTAGAAGAAGAGAGCACCGTCAAGACGATTTCTTTTACTTTATAGTAGTCTTATTTTCAAATCATATAAAACCACCAAAAATGAAGTATTCCTATTTATTCCTGACTGCCGTCCTATTCCTCTTCGGAATGAGTTGTCAACAAAACCAAGCTGAGCAAAAGACCGATGAGACTTCAGCGCATGACCATAGTGCTCATGCTGCCGCTGAAGAAGAAAAACCAGCTAAAAAACCGCTCAGCCCCCGCACCAGTGCAATGGCCAATATCGGAGATAGTCATGTCCATATTGATTATTCTTCACCTAGTGTACGGGGCCGTACTGTATGGGGGGGATTAGTAGCCTATGACCAAGTCTGGGTAACTGGAGCCCATAAAGCCACTTCCATCAGTTTTAGTAAAGATGTAATGATTGAAGGCCAAAAGATAGCTGCTGGCACCTATGGTTTCTTTACGATTCCAGGGAAAGAAGAATGGGTACTTATTCTCAATAAAAATGCCGAACAGCATTTGGCCGATGATTATGATGCGGCCGAAGATGTGATCCGCATCATGGCAAAACCAGAGGTACTTGAGGAACCGGTTGAAGCCTTAACCTATGAAGTTATCCCTGGCGAAGATGGCAAAGGTATCATTAGTGTATCGTGGGAGAAGATTAAGGTGGCCTTTTCAATCCAGAATAATTCCTGAGTTATCCATAAGCGATTTTAGAAATAGATTGATGATTGGTTTAAATTGGGCGGTAAGCTATTTCACGTATGAAAAGAGCAACCGCTTGATTATTAGCAACATTGTCACTAAAAACCATATCAAGATTGATGAAAAATAAAGGCCATTACTACTGAATAACCAAGCCTACAGTCCATCCAAAGTCTAATAAAATAAAAAAACTACAATATGAAAACGATATTATTCAGCCTTCCGGGAAACGAAGAACTCACAGCATTATTAGCAAAAAAAATGGATGCAGAAATAGGGAAAGCCACCTTGCGCAAATTTCCAGATGGTGAATCCTACACCCGAATTTTATCTGACGTTAAAGGTAAATGTGTCGTATTAGTCTGTACGCTGCATGAACCTGACGAGAAACTGCTGCCACTTTATTTTTTAAGCCATACGGCCAAGTCATTAGGTGCAATGTGCACCTGTTTGCTTGCACCATATCTCGCCTATATGCGACAAGATAAAGTGTTTAATGAAGGTGAAGGTGTAAGCTCTGGTTTTTTTGGGAAATTAATTTCTGGTTTTGCCGATAGTATTACCACCATAGACCCACATTTACACAGAATAGGTTCGCTAGGCGAAGTCTATAACATTCCCAATAAAGTGATTCACGCAGCTGATGCTATCTCGAAATGGATAGAGGAAAACATTGAAAATCCAATCCTTATCGGCCCCGATTCTGAAAGCGAACAATGGGTTTCTCAAGTTGCAAAAAATGCAGGGGCACCTTTTATGGTATTACAAAAAGTGCGTCATGGTGATCGAAATGTAGAGGTCTCTGTTCCTAATGTGGATAAATACAAAAACGCAACACCTATTTTGGTAGATGATATCATATCTACTGCAAAAACAATGATTGAAACCGTAAGACATTTAATAAAAGCAGGACTGAAACCACCGATTTGTGTCGGTATTCACGCTGTATTTTCAGGAAACGCTTACCAGGATTTATTAGATTCTGGAGTAGAAAAGATAGTTACTTGCAACACCATTCCGCATTCTTCAAATGCAATTGACCTTAGCGATATAATGGCAAAAGAGGTGAAGAAATTAATGCATCATATATGAGAAAGAGATGCCACCTACAATGCCATTTATGCAACGACCTATTGTTTCAGAGATTGTTTGGGCAAGCATGATTAGCCGAAAGTGAGCAAATTTTATTTTAAACAAGGCAGATTTTGCAGTCCAATGCGGGCAATTGGACGAAAAATCTAACGCTGGATAAAATAAAATTGGCCGCTTGGAGGCAATTTAGGCCTGCCCAAACATGCTCTCAGGCTATCCCCGTTGAAAAGGTGACAAAAATCACCCCTCTCTTTATCAAAAATCATTAGCCTACTAATAGCTTGTTGGTAATTTGCAAGAGATTTAAATACTTTGACTCACAAATCCATAAAAGTGATTAAAGCCTTTATCCATATAATAGTCGCCTTTTTAGTATTCTTTAGCTCATCAGGCTTATGGATAAATAAGCACTATTGTCAGGATAAATTAGTAAAAACAAGTTTCTTTTTCAGTTTTGGAAGTTGCTGTGGAGCAAAAGCATTGGAATCCTGTACTCCTAAAAATGGAAGTTGTTCCAAAAAAGAACATAATAATCATGAAGAAGAGGAAGAAGGCAAGGGCTGTTGTGATAATAAAGCAGATTATGTCAAGCTTGAAAATGATCAGCAGATTCTGAAAGCCGAATTTAAGCCTTTCAAAAAAATGAGTGCTTGGTCCGCTATAACTCCAAGTGCTCTTATTCAACTTCCAATATTAGATAAACGTACCTCGCGATTTTACAACCACTCCCCTCCTCTCCTTGTTTTTGACCGCCAAGTGCGGTTGCAGACCTTTCTATGTTAGCCTTTCCTTCCCTAGGACCTGTTTGGCCCAAGCATTTTCAATAAATGGAAATGTATCTACTCTTTTCTCATTGCACAGGAAAAGACTCTATTTCCTCGAATAGCTTAAAAGCTCATTCTAATATCATCATAAATGATGTCAAATAGGGTAGTAGATAATAGTCAATTATACTTGTAAAGGTATACTTGTTGAACAGGCCCCTTCTGCGATAGCCAGCGTACAATCTATTTTCCGAGTTAAAATTTTGAGAAGATGAAAAACATGAAGATCTTCTGGAAAACCAAACAGGTATTCCAGCTAGCCTTAGTTGTTGTATCAACTCTATTCATAAGTCCGATTAACCAGGTCTTTGCACAGGATAATGAATGGAAAGCACCATCTACAACAAACAACATAAAAAATCCACTCAAGGGAAATGACCAAGCCACTCTAGTTGGCAAAAAACTATATAGCCAATACTGCGCCATTTGTCATGGCAAAAAGGGCAAAGGTGATGGAGTAGCAGGAATGGCTTTAAAGCCTCGCCCAGCAGACTTCACCAAAGATTTCATTCAAAAACAATCAGATGGTGCCATCTTCTGGAAAATAACTGAAGGAAAACCTCCAATGGCAGCTTATAAAACAGTGCTGACAGAGGAACAACGCTGGCAACTAGTCAATTATATCCGGTCATTGGCTAAATAGTATTCTAACATTTAAACTCATAGATTATGAAAATCAAGTATTTAATTTTCTTTACGATCCTGCTGAGTATTGGATTAGGTTACCCAATTCTTGCTCAAGAAATACCATCGTCTGATGAAGTCCAAAAGCTAAAACAGGAGATTGAAACACTTAAAAGTCAAACAAATTTTAATAAACCTGGTGTAAGTCGATTCCTATTAAGGGGATACGCCCACTCTGGGATGCAAGTAACAAATGAAGCATTTAGTTTCGTAGGAGGTTCCTTTAATCCCTTATTCATTTATAAACAATCTGACCGATTACTCTTTGAAAGTGAATGGGAGCTAGAACTAACTGGCGGTGAAGTGGAATTCGGGATAGAATACGCCAATATGTCTTATCTATTGTCTAAAACCTTGACTTTTAGAGCGGGTAAGATACTGGTCCCATTTGGGATTTTTGTACCTAATCTTCACCCCGCATGGATTAATAAACTCCCTACAGGCCCACTGGGAGCTGGACATGATGGAATTTTGCCAACCAGCGATATCGGACTAGAGTTAAGGGGTGGATCCTATGTAGGCAACCTTAAAGTCAATTATTCGCTATACGCCATAAATGGCTCACAATTGAACGATGGAATAGATGAGCCCGAAGAAGCAGGAATACTACATCATGCGATCCTTCCTGATAATAACAAGGGAAAAACAATAGGTGGTAGAGTCGGTATTTTTCCATTACCAAATTCCAGTCTTGAATTAGGCTTTTCTGGCATGTATGGGAAAGTAGGAGCGGAAGATTCCGATTTGGAAGATGTTGCAGCACTTCATTATGCTGTTGATCTCTCTTATGTAAGGACCATCCCATCATGGAGTAGTGTAATCGACTTAAAAGCTCAATATACCGCTGTTAATGTTGATGACGCCAACTTTCCCAGTCATGAAAACCCAGATGATTTAATCACTTTTGATAATAAGAGCACTACTTGGTTCGCTCAACTTTCCCTACGTCCTGCCTTACTTGAAAACAAGTTTATTCGCAACCTGGAGTTCGCCGGGCGTTATTCGACACTCAAAACGCCTGAGGGCTCAGAATGGGAAGCAGATAACAATCAGATCGATATTGGCATCAATTATTGGGTAGACTGGCGAACCTTATTCAAAATAAGTTACCGAATCAGTAATACAGGGGAGAATCATCAAGAGGAAGAAGAACCTGGACACGGAGGAGGAACGATAGGAAATACCTTTTTTATACACTGGGCTATCGGGTTTTAACATATATCTAACTATCAAAACCAATCAAAATGAAAAAGATACCAATGATCATAGCTTTTTTCACTGCACTCACAGTAGGCGCTCTCATAAGCAGTTGCGCTACAACCAGTAGTTTGACGGAAGCCAAATCTGGGGCACAACTCTGGGGAGAAAATTGCATACGCTGTCACAACGCCCCGTCGCCAGAAACATTCAGTGATGTTGAGTGGGATGTAGCGATTATGCACATGCGAGTTAGAGCCAATCTGACAGAAAATGAGGCAGTAAAAATCTCAGCTTTCTTGAAAACAGCCAATTAATTCATTCACAACAGAGGCCGGTTAGTTCAGGACCAAATTTATTTTTTTCAAAGTAGATGGTCCTGGATCACTCAGGTCACACAAAACAACGATTATGAAATCAATCCATTTAATATTTGCATTTATGTTACTCCTTCTGTCTGCCTGCAATATGGAAAATCACCTCTTTGAGGACATGCCGGAAAGGGATGTCATGGCCTTAGAAGGAATGGAGGAAGCCTACGAAAATGCACTAGTATATAACGATTCTCTAATGTACTGTACCACGGGGCAAATTAGTTGTGATACCGATATGCCGTTTTATTATGATGACCTATTCCATCAATTTGATGAAATGTTTACGCTTCATCATAACAATTACAGCCATAACAATACGGATGATGATCATCATCATGAACAGGGGCATAATATTCTACACGGCTGGATGATGAATGGCCATCATATGGATGAAAATGAACATGGCTATGAGCATGATATTGGTTCTTTTGAGATAATGACTGTGCTAAGAGAAAGTCACGAAGATATTCATCCTAAATAATCGATTTATCATCCTAAATCTAAGAAAATGAAAAAAATTCTTGTGCCAACTGACTTCTCAGATTGTGCTGATAATGCAGCAGTAGTTGCGTTACAAATTGCTCAAAAAGCTAGTGCTCAGATTGATTTCTTTCATAGTCTGGTGACACCAATTGATTGGGTGAAACTGGCTATTCAAAAGGAAAAACGTTACCCTGAAACAAAGAAAAAGATTAGTCGGGCCAAAAGTGCGTTGCGAAACTGGGTGAATGATGCCCAGCAGCTTGGACTGAAAAGTGAGTTAATTCTAACCTTTAGTCAAGGTACGGAGTCCATAGAACTGCAGGCACAAAGTCACCAATACGACCTTATTGTGATGGGATCACACGGAGCTAGTGGATTAAAAGAAGCATTAATCGGTTCGCATACGCAAAAATTGGTGCGTGAATCTTCAACGCCAGTTTTGATTATTAAGGCTGGTGTTGAAGAATTTAAAGTGGAAAAAATAGCATTCGTATCAACTTTTGAAGAAGACGTGCACCATTCTTTCAATCACATTATTGCTTTTGCCAACTTGATGGAAGCTCACATCAAGTTACTGTATGTAAATGTTCCACGGCATTTTGAGGAAAGTAGAAAGAGCGAAGCAAAAATGCGAGATTTCCTTGAGAAGTGTCCTCGTGGGACTTGTAGCATTAACGTTTATAATGATACCTCTCCGGAAGCCGGTTTCTTTCACTTTTCAGAAGATAGAAATATAGATTTGATTGCCATTGTAACGCATGGAAAGAAAGGACTGTTTCGTTCCAGTCTTACTGAAAGGCTGGTTAATCATTCAGCTCTACCAATCTTAAGTGTTAATATTTTAGTCTGAAAATATGAATCGAAGACTTGAAAACTTAAAATCAATTGCCAAAGAATTCTTGGTATTTTTTAAATCCACACTTCTGCCAGAAATCGGTCTAGTTGTTGCCGGAGTAATCATGTACTTATTCTTGATCACTGTCTTGAGTCATGAATACCAAAGTAGACTGATGACGGGATTTGTTATATTTTTTTCTCTTCTGAAAGTTGGCTTTTTTTCGCTCACTACACTGTACAAAATCGAACATCACCTACTGCACAATACTTTGTCCTTTTATCGTTGTTTAGCATCATTTGGATCAATTGTAATTTTATTGATTCTTTCTTTTTCAATAGATTATATCTGCCTATCTGACTGCAATTTAGAAGCTTTCTCTGGACTTGATCATACTACTTCGATTATCATCAAGTTTTTTGAATTCAATTACTTCAGTGTGGTAACCTTTGCAACTATCGGATTTGGGGATATTGTCCCCCGCTCAATAGGGGCGAAATTTATTGTCATGCTTGAAATTACAACAAGTTTCTTCATGGTCGTTTTTATTCTATCTAATTTTTTTAACCTGCATTTGCAGTACTCAAATTCAAGAAATGCTAATAATAAATAGCGTTCCAAAATATCTACAACGGACTACCTCATTCAACTTAAAAATCTAATACAATGAGCCCATTTACTATATATGAGCTGGCTATTAAGAATATGGTTTGCTCCAGATGTCTCAAAGTTATTCGTCAAGAACTAGAAGGCTTAGGGGTTGAAGTGCTTGAACTTGAGTTAGGAAAATTAAAATTCAAGTTCCCCAATAATAAGATTACACTTATGCAAATCAAAGCTGCATTAGAGAAGGACGAATTTGAAATCGCAACGAATAAGGAAGAAAAAATGGCTGAGATGATAAAACTGATCTTGCTTGAAACGGTCAATAACTTGCCCATCGACAGACAGCAAAAGTTATCTGTACACCTTAGCAAAGAGTTGAAAAAAGATTATTGGTCACTAAGTAAGGCCTTTTCCAAAAACGAAGAGGTTACTATAGAACAATATTTCATCCGACTTAGAATAGAAAAGGCAAAAGAACTCATCGAATACAACGAACTGAATTTTTCTGAAATTGCATATGAGCTTGGATACAGTAGTATTAGCAACCTTTCCAGACAATTTAAACAGGTATCTGAGATGAGTATGACCGAGTATAAACAGCTAGACAATAGAAATCGTATCCCTCTCAACAAAATTACACAAACTTTACCCAAGATAGGGCAAGCAGGGACGGTAAATAAGTTGTAATTTTATAGTAGTTAATAATTAGGGATTTAGCAATAGATAAGGTAGGCAAGAAGGCTTAGCCGTTTTGGTGGCAGACTAGGCGAGAGAACCGATTATTGCCAAAGCTAAATGAGGGCTCGAACAACGACGCCTGGCAGCAAAAGAGCAAGCCGAACGGGTAGGTTATTTATTGCTAAGTCCCTTAATACCCACTGACATCCTTTTGATTGAGGAAGCTACTTGCAAAGAGGTATTCAAATACCTAGATTAGGTTTATAGAAAACAAATTATTGTTTCATTTTGTAGCGGTTATTCCTGTTCAATTGTACTCAATTGAATGAGTCATTCATTTTACCTTATAAAAAAAAATGATGAAAAATATGAATATGATCTGGATGCTCATCGGCTGCACTGTCCCACTGCTGCTCATCTTTTTAGGGCCAGCATTGGGATTGAGTCAAGGAAGCTCTCTATTTCTATTTATACTAGGGATGTTTGCCTGCCACCTGCTTATACCACATGGACATGGAAAACGTCAGCCACACCATCATGTATCAAAAGAAAGAGAAAATGAACACCATCAACATTAGAAAATTTGGCCTAGCAGTTGGCATGACTGTCATGTTACTCTATTTGGGTTGCATTCTTTTAATGCTGACTGTAGGGCAGGAGGGTACTATTCAGTTTTTCAATAATTTATTGCATGGATTAGATGTGTCTTCAATTTTGAGACCTAAGGTACCCATCACATCCGCATTGTTTGGATTGGTTCAAACATTTATAATAGGTTGGTTACTTGGAGCCAGTGTGGCGGGGATATATAATTTTAGTACCAGAAATGACGACAAATAAATTACACATGGTTCATCTGATCAATTATAATAATAGTATTGTCAAGTGTTATATTATTCGGAGGAAACTGTTATCCCAAGAAGAGATGAGTCTAATGAGTGGGCGGCCCATACCGCTAGTTTGTACTAGAATTTCAGTTTCTTCCTTCTTTTATCGCTGGAAGTCCCAACAAGTTGTTAACGTCCTAAGTTGATGACTGACCTTAGATGAGTAGTCAAGTATTTATAGGGTTTCAGATAGGATGTTTCGGAAGCTTCTGCTAGTACGTAGGTGCTGTTGCCGCATTATTGTTTCGGGGTAATAGGTATTGCTATCTGCTTGCAGGTTTGGCTATGATGATATGAATACTCTTGGTGGTGAACAATTGAACTTTATGATAATCATTACAGATATGGAACATTAATGTCTCTGGATAAGAAATAATTTTAGCACAATCATGAAACAAATAGTAGCTAAACTAACTATCATATATCTATTGACTTCAGCAACAATCATATTTGAAATTAGCCTTTCGCGCTTATTTTCTTATATGTTGAGTTTCCATTTTGTACTGATCATCATAGCCTTTTCCATTTTAGGACTAGGAATCGGGCAGATCATTTATGCCAACTATTTTAAAAGCATAGAAAAATCCTTAAACCGTTGGTACGCAATGATGCCGTTGAGCATGCTGGCTAGCTATTTGTTATTGATAATTCTCCCAAAAACGGAGCTTTTTTCTTCGGCAAATACCGGCTTGTTTTTCTTTATTTTGATATCTATCATCCCCTTTATCGCTATCGGTATCATCTATGCGCTTTTATTTGAAACCAGCAAGAAATACACATCTTTACTCTATGGTATTGATTTAATAGGGGCCGCTTCAGGAGCCTTGGTATCCGTATTCTTGCTGAATGCCTTAAGTTTAACAACCGTTGTTGGAATAGCCATCCTCCTTTTACTGCTAGCTGCTGTTATTCATGCCATAAAGATAAGCCATGTTTATGCTAGACCTCTGTTGATTTCCTTTATTGTAATTGTCCCTTTATTCTGGATAGGCCTCAGGAAGTTTGATTTCAAGATTGCAATAATCAGCGATCCGTCAAAGGATATGCTTAGAGTGACTGCAAATCCAGCCATCAAAAGCAAAATTTTAGATAGCAGATGGAATGCCTTTGGAAAAACCGATCTGGTTCAGCTCAACTATCCTGACGGTTCCGAATCAAAGGTCATGTTTATCGACGGAGCTGCGGGTACCGATCTGATCGATATTGATGAATTAATCCAGGATAGCGCAAAGATGATCCGAGAACTTACGAGGTTTCCGGCCTTATTCTCGATGGACTTCATGGAATCAGATGAGAAAGATACAGCTTTAGTTATCGGTCCAGGAGGGGGAATAGATATAGCGGCCAGCTGGTTTATGGACTTTGATTTCATCGAAGCGGTTGAGGTCAATCCGTCCTTTGTGGAGTTAATGAATATTTACAATCGTTCCACTTTTGTGGAAAAAGAAAATATTGAAGTATATGTCAATGAAGGTAGAAATTTTGTCCAAAATCGGAAAAACCACTATGATGCTATTCTGCTAACTATTCCAGTGACTAAAAGTGGAAGAGGAGCAGATTTCTATGGTCTGACCGAAAACTACTTATTCACCGTCGAGGCCATGTCCGATTACCTAGATGGTTTAACTCCCGAAGGAGCCTTGATTCTCACCATGCATGGGAAACACGAAGTCTATCGCATGCTTTCCAATTACCTAACATTACAAGAAAGAAATGGAATAAGTGCAGAAGAAGCCCTGAAACAGGTTTACATCGTATCCAATGGAATGAACCCAGTCTTGTTGATAAAAAAACGCCCAATCCAACAAGAACAAGCAAAAATCATACATCTTGCAGCCCACCAAGTCGGCTTAGACCAGGATATATTCTTTTTCCCCTATGTCCCTCAGGTCAGTATTGATACCCTAATTCGTGGAAATTTCAATTACGAGTGGTACATGTTTGATCAGTTACTCCATGGTATTTCAACTGGCAAATATACGTCTGACAAACTTTGGGAAGCCTCTGTGATAAACCTGCGGCCAGTATTTGATAATGCTCCCTATTTCTTCAATTATAAGCGTGGGATTCCAGATTCCTTGATGCTTCCACTATGGTTGGGAATTGGGATTGTGGCCTGGTTTCTATTTAAATGGAAAAGAGGATGGCAATTGAAGGAGAGCTCCGGACAATACACGGATAACTTGCGAAAGAGATTTGGACTTTTGACTGTCCTCGTTTTTCTACTGGGGTTTGCCTATTTTTTCATTCAAGCCTACATGTTTCAGATTTTGAATTTGAAACTTTCCAGCCCTGCCGAGTCTTTTTCCCTACTCTTGTTTACCTTTTTGCTTGGCAACGGATTAGGCAGTCTTTTGACCAATCGGTTCGAAAAACACCTAACAATGAAGTTAATCATTTACTCCTTGACGATAATCGGGATTAGCCTCATTACCATTTATTTACTCATTCCGGTTTTCGATGCTCAATTGTCGGAAATTGGTATTGCAGCCATGTTGCTGTTACCCTCTTTTTTCATCGGTATTCCTTTCCCTATTCTCCTCAAAATGGCAGCAGGTTTTAAAGATCGTAATACTATACCCATTATCTTAGGGATTTCAAGTGTAGCTGGCGTAGCTGCTTCGATTTTCGCTATCATCCTGTCCATTCTTTTTGGGTATGAACTTGTGTTCTTCGCTGGGTTGCTAGCCTATGTTTTGATAATACTTGGTGCTTCCAAATTAGGCCGCACTCATGTACTATCGAGGGGGCATACACCGCCCAATGAGATAGGGATTGGAAATCAAGGTCCTAGCTTAGTTTGAACGGACGATAAGGTTGCACTTTAGTATTTGAAAATAAGGGGGCCGATTGGCTAACAGATAGTCACGAAATTAGAAACCCCTCTTTCGGTGATAAGATGTTCACTTGTGGAGATATCGTCGAGATCATTCTTAAAAAATAAGTTTTCCTAATCATAAAATAATAAAATAATGAAAAGTACAATCTTATTCTCCTTCGCCATGGGCTTCCTATTGTTGATTGGTTGTACTCAACAAGGAGAGGTTAGCTCAATGCTCAAAAATGCTGAAACGAAAGACGAGGTTTTTACAGTGATTTTAGACGACCACGAAATGATGAAAGATTTTATGAAAAAAATGATGGATAATAAACACGCTATGATGATGATGCAAGGTGATCACAATATCATGGGTAAAATGATGGAAGATGGCAAGATGATGAACATGATGAAGGATAAGCCGGAGATGATGCACAACATGATGAGCAAGATGATGAAAGATAGTAGTATGATGGGGCACATGATGCAGATGATGACCCAAGAAGATATGATGAGCGAAGAATGCCTACAATCTTGTATGAAAATGATGAAAGACAAAGGCATGTCTATGGACACCGGAGAACAAGAAAAGGAAGATAATGACCAAAATTAGTCAATCATGATGTACTTCTGGATAATTCTAGTGGCGATAGCCATTATGGTAATTTGGAATTTCAATAAAAAAAACAACAAGATTCGAGACTCGGGCTTCGAGAAGGAAGATCCGGTTGATATTCTCAAGCGCCGCTTTGCTATGGGTGAAATAGATGAAGAGGAATATGAAGAACGCAAAGCTGTACTCGAAGAAGATGAATATTTAAAGTATAACCCGTAGGGGCTTTGTCATTGGCTTCTACATAAAAAAACTAACATTATGCATTTCTACGAAGGTTATCATTTTGGGGGTATGCACTTATTTTGGTGGGTTCTATGGATGATCCTGATTATTTGGATATTCTTTACCCCCTGGTCTATCCCCGGCGAAAGAAGATCACTTGATCATCCCCTCAGCATCTTGCAAAGGAAGTATGCGGCTGGTGAGATGTCTACTGAGGAATATGAAAAACGAAAGACGGTACTGGAAAGAGATAAAATCAAATAAATTCTTTATTGATATCACATAGAGGAGCTTCTAAGAATGTTTAATTCTGATAATCACCTGGAAGATAAAGTCATAATTTGAAATATGAAAGTAGCGATATATAGTACACATAATTTTGAAAGAGACTACTTGCGCAAAGCAAATAACGAAGAACATGAGCTAATTTATTTGGAGGTCGGCTTAACGGAAAATACCGTACCCCTCGCCAAGGATTGTAAGGCTATAAGTATTTTTACAGGGGACAAGGCAAATGCTTCTATTCTCGAGAAACTAGAAAAAATAGGTGTTGAATCTCTGGCTCTTCGTTCTGCTGGCTTTAATCATGTAGACCTAACTCGCGCTAAGGAATTAGGAATCCGTGTGGCGAGAGTGCCCGCTTACTCCCCTTATGCTATTGCCGAACATACAATTGCCCTTATGCTGACGCTCAACCGCAAACTTATCCGGGCACACAACCGAGTAAGAGAATTAAACTTTTCTTTAGATGGTTTGGTAGGTTTTGATATGCATGGAAAAACGGTCGGGGTGATTGGCACTGGCAAAATCGGTAGTGCTGTCGTGCACATACTTCATGGTTTTGGCTGCCGAATCCTCGCCAATGACCAACATGAAAATGAAGAACTAATAAAGAATTCTTCAATTACCTACACAGATTGTGCTACCCTATGCAAGGAGTCGGACATTGTCACTTTGCACATCCCGCTCTCTGCCGATACTCGATATTTAATCAATCGAGATTGTATCTCGACGATGAAACCTGGCGTGATGCTCATCAATACAAGTCGAGGGGCCTTGGTTGACACCAAGGCTGTGATTGATGCACTAAAGACCAGGCAGGTCGGTCATTTTGGGATGGATGTATATGAAGAAGAAGAAGGACTCTTTTTTGAAGATCATTCCGAAGATATACTCCAGGATGATGTAATAGCTCGATTGATGACTTTCAATAATGTGTTGATTACGAGCCATCAAGCCTTCCTAACGCGCACCGCTCTGACTAATATTGCCGAAACGACGATTTACAATCTTGATTGCTTTGAAAAGAAGGAAAAAAATGAGAACGAATTATTCATCTAGAAAATAAGACTATGCACGGAGTTGACCACGATGGTTATGCCTATGGGTTTTGGACAACTGTCCTGTTCGTTTTCTTGGTGTTTATGTTTATCATATTTAGTTATGTAAAACCCAAGGAAAAGTTCGAATGGCGCTCAATGGGGCTATTTATCGGATTTTTAGCAGCCCTCTTTACAGAAATGTATGGGTTCCCGCTTACTATTTACCTGCTGACAAGTTGGTTGGGAAGCAACTATCCGGTTCTTAATCCGTTTTCTCATTCCAGCGGCCATTTAGTATTGGTTTTTCTAGGCCTATCGCATTCAGCCGTGGCCATGTCCATTCTCCATATCATTAGCAATGGCATTATTTTCTTTGGAGTATATCTCATTTATAAGGGCTGGCAAAAAATATACAAAGCGACGGATGAGCTTTTGTTAACAGACGGTATTTATGCTCATGTTCGACACCCGCAATATGTCGGCATGATGCTCATTACAATCGGATTTTTAATTCAATGGCCAACGATCATCACTTTGGGCATGTGGCCTATTTTGCTGGTCCTATATTACCGCTTATCGAAATACGAAGAGAAGAAATTAGTGAAAAAATTCGGACAAGAATTTGAAGCCTATAAGAAGAGCGTTCCAGCGATTTTCCCGCGATTCCGAAAAGGAAATAAGGTCAACCCTCTTGCTAAACCTTAAAATAGATTATGGTGAAATATATAAAATATTTTGAAGAAATCAGCATAAACGATGTACCACTAGTGGGTGGGGAAAACGCCTCTTTGGGTGAAATGTGCCAGAAGTTAAAAAGTAAAGATGTCAACGTACCGGATGGCTTTTTTACCGTCTCCGATGCCTACTGGCTTCTACTGGACGAAAATCGGATCAGAAAAAGCCTGAGTGACATCCTTGCTCAACTCGATACCAACGAGTTCTCTAATCTCAGCTTAATTGGCAATCGGTGCAGGCAGTTCCTGCTTTCTGCAACCCTACCTGAAAAATTGAAAAATCTATTTTGCTGTATTAGGCTGCTTCATAGTACAAACTAATAGCTTATTTGGATTTTAACTTTTTGATTTTCTAATTTTAAAATAGCGCAAAATGAAAAAAATAAAAGTAGCTGTAAATGGATATGGCGTGATTGGAAAACGCGTAGCCGATGCAGTCATGCTACAGCCAGACATGGAATTGATCGGTGTCTGTGATGTAGCTAAAGATTGGCGAATAAAAGTAGCCAATCTTAAAGAGATTCCAGTATATGCCTTCAATTTAGAAGCTGCAGACAAAATGCGAGGTGCAGGTATCGAGGTTGTAGGGACACTCGAGCAATTGCTGCAGCGAGTAGATATAGTGGTAGATTGTGCACCAAAAAAATATGGCGCTGAGAATGCCGAAAAATACCAAAAGGCAGGGGTGAAATTTATTGTACAAGGTGGTGAAAAGCACGAAATAACTGGGCACTCCTTTGTGGCCGAATCTAACTATAGTTCAGCAATTGATAAGGAGGCCACCAGAGTTGTATCTTGTAATACCACCTCAATTGTCAGAACACTGACTGCGCTAAAAAAAGTAGGTTTACTCAAGACAGCTCGTGGTACACTATTACGACGAGCAACCGATCCCTGGGAAAGTCATTTGAATGGCATAATGAATACGCTGGTACCGGAAAAGGATATTCCTAGTCATCAGGGGCCAGATGCCAAAAGTGTGGATCCCGATCTGGATGTCATAACTGCTGCTGTAAAAGTCCCTCAAACACTAAGCCATCTACACTATTGGACAATACGTTTGACCCGCAGTGCCTCTAAAGAAGAAGTACTTGATGCATTTCGTGCTTCTTCTCGAATAGCACTTATCAAATATGAAGACGGCCTCTCCGCCAATAATGCAGTAAAAGAATTGATGCTCGACCTGGGAAGACCGCATGGAGACATGTACGAAGTGGCCCTTTGGGAGGATATGCTCAGGGTAGAAGGTGATGAGCTTTTCTATGCTTATCTCGTAGATAATCAAGCCATTGTTATCCCTGAAAATATTGATGCTATCAGAGCATTAATGGGATATAATCCTAGCGCTGAAAGTTCTATAGCTACGACCAACAAGGTTCTATTTATTCATCCTGACTTTTTTTTACACTCTTATATGATATGAAAGAGATAAAAGCATTTATACGATCCAAAAGAGCAAAAGCTGTTTGTACAGCCTTAAGAGCCAACGGTTTTTACAGTATGACACTTACTGAAGCTGAGGGGACGGGTTTGTACACTGACCCAGCGGAAGATTTTCCCACTTTCAAATTTCCATTTATGCATAGCCGGGTGGTGAAAGTCGAAATAGTGTGTCCTGATGCAGAGATGGAAGCCATTATTAAAATCATCAGAGATAAAGGTAAAACCGGACATGCAGGAGACGGAATAGTCTACACACTTGATGTTAGACAAGTATATAGGATAAAAAATGACCATACTGGTATTTGAATAATTTGATTTTTGCGTGATTCAACTTAATGGGCACTCTCCATTTTCAATAGCTTATTAGTCTTATTCACAAATAGTTTGATGGGCTAAAAAGGAAAGAGGTTGCTTCCACTAAGGGCTAATGCACCAAGGATGTATTAATGCAAGTTGATACAATACGCACACGGTGACATAGCTAAAGTATAACTGAAATGAACGAAAAAAAATTAACTGATCCAATCCTAATTACTAAGGCCTCTGGCGAACAGGTACCCTTTGCACCGGAAAAACTCAAGCATTCACTGCGTCGTTCAGGAGCTAATCAAGAAGTAATTAAAAAAATAGAGGCAAAGATACAACACTTGTTATACCCTGGAATAAGCACGAAGGAAATTTATCGTATGGCTTTTTCCTTGCTCAAAAAGTCTTCCAGACATACCGCTGCCAAGTATAAGCTTAAAAAAGCAATAATGGAGTTAGGGCCTTCAGGTTTTCCTTTTGAAAAGTATGTGAGTGAAATCTTGAAGTACGAAGGCTATAAGGTGCTGGTTGGACAAATAGTTCAAGGGCATTGTGTCCAACATGAAGTAGATGTTATTGCCCAAAAGGACGAAAAACATTTCATGATAGAATGCAAATTCCATGGTGATCAGGGGCGGAAATGCGACGTAAAAATTCCCCTTTATATCCAGTCTCGTTTCCTGGATGTCGAAAAAACCTGGCAACAACACCTGCAACATACCAACAAATTTCATCAAGGCTGGGTAGTGACTAATACTCGCTTTACAGCAGATGCACTTCGATTTGGGACTTGCGCAGGCTTGTATCTACTTTCATGGAATTTTCCGAGTAAGAATAGCCTGAAAGAACGCATCGACTCCTCTGGTTTGCATCCACTAACCAGTCTAACCACCTTAACTAAAGGAGAAAAAAAAGCGCTGCTTGAACGCGGTTTTGTGCTTTGCAAGGAGCTTTGCCAAAATGAAAACTGGCTGGAAGAAATTAACATAGAAGCCAATAGGAGAAAAAAGATATTAGCAGAAGCAAGTCTTTTATGTGAAACCAAAATTCATTCGTAATGAGTAATCATCTTCAAGTTCATTTCCTTGGTGCCGCTGGCACCGTCACAGGTTCCAAATATCTAATAGAGGTATTTGAAAAAAAAATTATGATTGATTGCGGCATGTTTCAGGGCTTGAAAAAGCTACGCAAGCTGAACTGGAGTTACCCCCCCATCGACATAACTACTATTGATGTCGTTTTACTCACCCATGCACACCTTGATCATACAGGCTACCTGCCAAGACTAATCAAAGCAGGCTTCAAAGGAAAAATATATGGTACTGGGCCAACGCTCGATATTGCAGAAATAATTCTGCGAGATAGCGCAAAAATCCAAGAAGAAGAAGCAGCCCAAGCGAATAAAAAAGGATATGCCAAACACCGTCCAGCAAAGCCCCTGTACGACTTAAGGGATGTGGATCGAACACTTATCCGCTTCGAGGAAATTCCAATCAATGAATGGTTGCCACTTTCGAAAGACATAAAAGTAAGATATCAGTACAACGGACATATCTTAGGGGCTACCTTCATCGAAGTTGATGTTGGCGGGAAGCGGCTAGTTTTTTCAGGTGATGTCGGTCGTGAAGAAGACTATTTGCTTTATAAACCTCAAAAACCCGAACGAGCTGACTTGCTTTTCCTAGAAAGCACCTATGGTGATCGCCTACATCCTAAGGGTGATATAGAACAGGAATTGCTTCAAATCATCCGCCAAACCTATGAGGAAGGAGGTACTCTGATCATCCCAAGTTTTGCCGTCGAACGCACCCAAATGCTCATGTATTTACTTTGGCAATTTCGAGAAAAAGGCCTTCTGCCTGATATACCGGTGTACATGGACAGCCCGATGGGCGCCAATGTATTGCAGGTATTTCACCGTTCTGCTAATTGGCACAAGCTTCCAAAAAAAGATTGCGATAAAATGTGCGATCATATCCAGATTGTTAAAAGCTTTCGAGAAACATGGGAAATCATCGACAATAAACGATCGAAAATCGTCATAGCGGGTAGTGGTATGGTAACAGGGGGAAGAGTACTCACCTATCTTTCCAAATATCTCGACAAACCTGAAACAAGAGTATTACTGGTCGGTTTTCAGGCAGAAGGTACCCGAGGTAGACAATTATTAGAAGGAGCGCATGAGGTAAAGATTTATGGTCAATACTACCCGGTCAAGGCAAAAATCATAGCCTTGCAAGGACTCTCTGCGCATGCCGATCAACTGGAATTACTAAACTGGCTTAAGGAAATAAAAAACAAGCCTGAAAAGGTTTTCATAGTCCATGGCGAAGCACATGCTGCGGATGTCCTAAGAGTAAAAATCAAGGATGCTTTCGGATGGAAATGTACAATCCCAGAATTGTATTCGATCGAGGAATTTGATGTAGAAACTCGCAAAACAGTAGAAAATGAAGATGCTAAATAAAAGCGCTACCTGCCAATAGGTCTATAAAAAACCAATAATGGCACACATTCTAAAAATATCGTTCCTATTGCTGCTGTCATTGCTATTCGCAAAAGAGACACAAAGTCAGGAGGCAAAGGATATCGTCGAAAAAGCCGATAAAAAGCGGATGGGCAATACCAGTCAAAGTACCATTTCCCTCTCCATTATCCGCCCCTCCTGGCAACGGGAGATAGATTTAAAAGTATGGACAAAAGGGAGTGAATTTCTCTTAATCCTCCTTACGGTGCCAGCGAGGGATAAAGGTACTGCCTTTCTGAAAAGAGGAAAAGAATTCTGGAACTGGATACCTAGAATTGAGAGGAATGTAAAGCTACCCCCTTCTGCAATGGCGCAAGCCTGGATGGGGTCGGATTTCAGCAATGATGACTTGGTCAAGATGTCTTCTATGGTGGAAGATTATACGCATAACCTCCTTGCCGAAGATGAGATAGATGGTAGAAATACTTATAAAATTGAAATGATACCCAAGGAAGAAGCGGCAGTGGTCTGGGGAAAAGTAGTCACCTGGATCGACAAGCAAATGTTTCTCTTTCTAAAAACAGAATATTACGATGAAGATGGCGAATTGATAAATACGATCTATGGTAAGGCCATCAAAACGATGGGCGGCCGTACAGTAACCTCAAGGCTGGAAATCCGGCCTGCCGACGAACCTAAGGCTAAGACTATTTTGGTCTACCGAGATATGAAATTCGACGAACCCATTACCGATCAATTCTTTTCCTTGCGAAACATTAAAAGAATCAAGTGATATGATACCGCTATTGGCCTGGAGAAATCTCTGGCGTAATCGACGACGCACTATTATTACGATAGCCTCCATTTTGTTTGCTATCGTATTTGCCAATATGATGGATGCCTGGATGGTTGGGGTGAATAAACAGATGACCGATAGCATGGTAGGAATTTACAGCGGTAACTTGCAAATTCAGTTAAAGGATTTTTGGGAAGATAAATCCTTGCATAACACCTTCATCCCTTCCACAACATTAACCAATACGCTGGATGATCTGCCAGATGTGGAGGGCTACACCCAACGCTTGGAATCTTTTGCGCTGGCTTCGGCCGAAAATCTAACTCGAGGCGTGTTGGTCGTTGGTCTTCAAACGGAAAAAGAAAAGAGCGTCACCCAGCTGAACAGCAAAATACAGATGGGAGAATATTTCCATGGCCATCCTGGCGATGCCATCATTGGTAAAGGCTTGGCCAATTACCTTGACATCGAGCCGGGCGACACGCTTGTGATGCTTGGTGCTGGTTATCACGGTGCCAGTGCAGCTGGTAAATATCACATCTGTGGGACTATTCGCATGGGGTCACCGGATTTGGATAACAACCTCGTGTTTTTGTCCCTTGCAGATGCACAGTTGTTTTTTGCGGCCTATGATAGAGTAACTTCAGTACCCGTTTTCCTCAAAGACGAAACACAGCAAGAAAACCTAAGCGTACAATTGAGAACCATCTTGCCGGAAAATCATGTCATTCAACCCTGGCAAAAAATGATGCCTATGGTCACCCAATCACTTGGATTGGTAGATGCCATGCGGGTCATTGTATTGGCCCTGTTGTACATCCTGATTAGCTTTGGCATACTCGGCACCATCATTATGATGACCAATGAGCGACTGCGGGAATTTAAGGTCCTGCTCGCGGTCGGAATGAAAAAGAGTAAAATGGCTATGATGTTACTTCTAGAGTCAATAATGATAGCCTTGATCGGTGCCGTTTTAGGTTTTTTGGTGAGTTATCCGGTTGTATCCTATCTGAAAGTGCACCCAATCACTTTCAAAGGTAGAGTAGCGTCAGGCTGGGAGTCATTTGGTATCGATCCAGTGATGCCCGCTGTTGTTGATTTTTCCATTTTCATCCTGCATACGCTCATTATTCTGCTCGTTGCCATAGTGCTATCTGTGTATGCGCTGCTTAAAATTCGCCATCTGGAGGTGGTGACAACAAAAAGATAACTAGTATGGGAATATTAATAAAAATAGCCTGGCGTAACATTTGGCGCAATACAACCCGAAGCCTTGTGGTGATCTTTTCATTAATTATCGGCATTTGGGCTACCGTATTTATCCTAGGAATATCTGATAGCCTCCACGCTGAAGCTTTAAAAGAAGGTATCGAATATAAATATGGGCATTTGCAGATTCACAGCAAGGCTTATAAAAAGAGGCAAGAGCTAGGTAACACGATTCCTAATGCAATGAAAATACTCGAGGACATTCAAAAGTCCCCCGAAGTGAAAGCTGTTTCGGCCAGAGTCTTAACAGCAGGCATGATAGCTTCTGCTGGCTATTCCTCCAATGTAGAAATTAGAGCAGTCATGCCAGAGCAAGAAGAAAAAACGACCTTATTAAAAACCCGACTGTCAGATGGTGAGTATCTGGATGTAGACCGGCGGAATGCCATCCTTATTGGAGAGAAACTCGCCAAAAAGTTAAAAGTGGCCATTGGTAAAAAGGTGGTGCTAACTTTTGAAAGCCCATCGGCCGATCTGGTTTCCACTTCTTTCAGAGTGGTTGGAACTTTCAAAGCTACTCAAGTACGAGAGGAAGAAACAATGACTTTTGTTCGACTCGACGATTTGGCAAGACTAGCAAGCATACCCGGACAGGCCAATGAAATCGTGGCAAAAATGAATGACATCGACGTGTTGGATACCTACATCGACGATTTGAAAAGCCGCCTGGGAATAAATGAGTTGGTGATAGAAGATTGGCAACAAGCTGCCCCGGATATGGCAATGGTTTCCGATATGATTTATCAAATGGATATCGTCATGATCACCATTGTGCTTATTGTACTCGCATTTGGCATTGTCAATACTATGCTCATGGTGGTCCTGGAAAGATTTAAAGAATTGGGCATCCTGATGGCCGTAGGTATGAATAAACTCAAAGTCTTCTCCATGATTGTTTTTGAAACCCTTTTCCTATCTCTAGCAGGGGGCGCAGGAGGGATGCTATTAGGCTTCATAACCTTAGAATTAGCATACCGAACAGGAATCAACCTAAGCCTTTTTTCGGAAGGTTTATCGGGCTGGGGCTTCCAGGAAATTGTTCATCCGGAATTGGAGTTTCGGGTTTACGGCATCATCACTGTGGCCGTTATTCTCACTGCAGTATTGGCATCTTTTTATCCAGCCTTGCGGGCTTTGTCGCTTAACCCGTCGGAGGCTATTCGCAAAGAAGTGTAAAAAAGATATTTTATGAAAGTTATTGAAACACATCAGCTTTCAAAAGTTTACAATCCAGACACGATACCAGTATATGCTTTGAACGGCGTAGACCTAACGATTGAACGAGGAGAATTTACTGCCATTGTGGGGCCGTCCGGCTCTGGTAAAACCACCTTGCTCAATATCATAGGGGGGGTGGACAATCCATCTTCAGGTGCTGTCATTATTGAAAAGACGGACATCACTGGGCTAAAAGGCAATCCATTAATCAATTTCCGGTTACGAAATATCGGTTTTGTTTTTCAGGCCTACAATCTTATCCCAGTGCTAACAGCCAAGGAAAACGTGG
>Ga0070728_10002438_pt1 | contig 23257 bp, 20 predicted proteins | sample tdDd471_FD_66723 | JGI IMG/M metagenome (GOLD analysis project Ga0070728, IMG submission 66723) | Marine sediment microbial communities from the Atlantic coast under amendment with organic carbon and nitrate - tdDd47.1 | ecosystem: Environmental > Aquatic > Marine > Coastal > Sediment | place... | reverse complement strand
TTTGTATCTTTATGCGACTAAGTGCGGGACCCCGATGCTTCGCATCGCCCGCATTATCTTTATGCGACTAAGTGCGGGACCCCGATGCTTCGCATCGCCCGCATTATCTTTATGCGTTTGATCTAAGTGCATCAGCCGGTTGTAATTTTGCAGCATTTCTTGCCGGCAGCCATGCTGAAAGCAATGTGATGAGTGATAGAAGTACCACGACTCCCAGCATCTGTATGGGCACTATTGGCATGGAAAGGTGTCCTTTTTCCAGAAAGAACAGGAGAGGGCTATCATCGGAAAAGGGGATAAACCCTATACCGATACTTACGACGATGGCCATTCCGATTCCAAAGAGAGCCCCTTTCAAAGACAGAAACAGAGCTTCGAGAAGAAAGATGCTTTTGACATCTTTTTTAAGCATGCCGACTGCTCTCATAGTGCCTATCTCTTTTGTTCTTTCAATTAAAATCATTCTGAAGGTATTGATTAATCCCACCATTGTAATCGTGAGCAAAACAATGAATAGACCCGTTGCGATACCATTTAAGATAGCCACCAGCTGAATGACGACATCCATATAATCATTGAGAGTCATAATGCTGAATCTGGTCCCTTCCCATTCTTCATCAGATGTCTGAGTGCTGTCAAAGCTCATCATGCGTGAAGGTCCATTGTGCTCATCGGACTCGTCTTCTGTTTCCTCTTCCATATCGAGGGGAGCCAGTTCTCCTATTTTTTCTTCCAGATAGGACGCAACCAACTCCATTGACTGTATATCGTCGAGCTGTAGATTCAAATTCTGATATTCATCATCGTCCAAACCTAAAAGAGGATTGAAATAATGGATATCTCCATAAGAGGAACTGATTCCGAAACTGCCCGTATCTTTGATAATGGCACCGATAGTAAACTCGGCCACATTTTTCTGGCCTGTTACTGTATCAAAGCGGAAAAGAACTGTTTCTCCTACTAAAACACCGAGTTTCTCTGCAACAGAATCGGGTAGAATAATGGCTGAAGGATTGGATATCTGTTCCAGTGAACCTTCATTGACAACCAGGGTCTCCAGTAGATCCCTTTCGCTGTCCCAGTGAATCCCTGAAAATGAAAGCCGTGTTGATTTTGAACCGAAAATGATCTCTCCCATAGCAGAAGAACGTTTGAACACACCGGTTATTTGCTCTTCAACAGCGGGAAGAACTTTGTCCAGTATCTCAGTATCATCTATCCTGTTGACCACACGGCCGCTATCGAGAACTTCCTGGCCTGAAATATAGACATGACCACCAAGCAGGGACGTGAAGTTATTCTGTGTATTGTTTATTATTCCCGAAGTCAGGCTGTTAACGAGTACTATTACCAGAACTCCGAAAGCTATAGCTCCCACAAGGAGATTACTTCTTCTTTTTTGTCTCTCTACATTCCTGTAGGCTATTGTGATTATTGACATAATCTCTCTCTCCTTAATTTTTCGACTATATGCGGGACCCCGATACTTCATATCCGAGGTTGCATGGGCGAGCAGCAAGTTTACTTGTGACCAGCCGCCCGCAATATCTTTACTCACTCATCGCTGTAACGGGGCTGATCTTCAAAGCCACGGAAACGGGATACAAACTGGCGATGATACCCACAAGGGTAATAACTAATAATGACGAGCCCATGGCGGTCAGCGATAATACAGGCCTGAAAACAGTTCCACCGAGTAATACCTGCATAAACATATTAGTGGCTGTAAATCCTATAGCTCCCATAATCCCCACGATAATGGCTCCAAGGGCGATTCCCAGCAAACCGAAAAAGGCAGAAATTATAATGGTCTCCCAGGTGATCATCATTCTGACGAAACCCTTTCTCGCACCGATGGCTCTCATCGTTCCAATCTCTCCGATACGCTCTGTTACGGAGATAACCAGTGTATTCATAATGATGATGACCGCTACGACCGCCACTATGAGAATCAAAATGTTAAAGGCTATTTTCATGGTATTGGCGAGCTGCGCAGACATTCCCGCACCGTCTATCCAGTCCCAGGCTTTCGCTTCAATTTCCTGCTCTTCAAAATAACTATTCAATTTTGCAATTGTCTTATCCGTATCTTTTATGTTATTCAAGCGGACCATCATAAAGTGCCATCCGTCGGGATTGGTGACGTTATAGAAATCTCTTATTGAAGTGTCGCCGAGAATGGAATCCCAATCATCAATAGCGAAATCTTTTTCATCATTTGAAGCATCAGAAAAAAGAGAATCATCATCGCTGCCGAATAGATCATCCTCATCGACACTGCCCATAAGGGCTTCTTCCTCACTGGATAAATCTACTTTTTCCAATGTGTTCAATGTTATTCCATTGAGGATTCTCATATTTTCAGGATCTACATAACTGACCATTTCAAGCTCAGGAGAACTTCCTGTCAGTTCATGGATGCCATAAATTGTCAGTTCCCGGATTTTTGTACCCGAAGTACCGTTCATGGCGGTAATCAGAACATTATCTCCCGGTTTGATCTCTTCATTGGCAGAATCGCTAAGGCTCTGAGCCACTTCTTTCGACAGAATGATTCCCGGTTCTCCCGCCTGTAAAAACCGGCCCTCTAATATGGTTATGCCATCGGGGAAAGAGCCCATATAAGATTCCGGTTCAACACCGAAAAGGATGGAAAAACCTTCGCCCTTGTCTTCCCATTTTATGGAAGCCAGTCCATCAATCTGCTCAGATGCACTGTGAACCTGTGGCAGTGATTCTATATATTCTTTAATCTCATTATATTGGGGAATTATGGGTGTTGCTGCTTCCATGTCACCACTCATCATGGGCATAGTCAGTGATGGAACTTCCATTTCCGATGATGTGATAATTATATTACCCGTATAATTGGATATATAATTATCCTCTATCCCTTTTGATGCCGTATCGATAAATGAATTCCCAACAACAAGAATCGTGATTCCGATCATAATCAGCATACCGATAATCAGAGACTTGGTTTTATGCTCCAGAAGATTCCTGACGGCGATTTTTAATAAAACGTTTTCCATGGAATCCTACCCTAATCTTTCGTTCTTAATAATCAACCCGTCTTTTAATCTGATGACATGGTCTGCAATATCGACAATAGTCTGGTCATGTGTCGAAAAGATAAAAGTCGTACCGATGTCCGTATTAACCTTTTTCATCAATTCGATAATCGCTTCGCCCGTTGCTGAATCGAGGTTGGCTGTCGGCTCATCGGCCAATACTATCTGCGGTTTGGTGACAAGGGCCCGTGCAATTGCCACTCTCTGTCTCTGCCCACCGGAAAGTTCATTCGGTTTGTGGTCTCGCCATTTTTCAAGGCCGACTTCGCTTACCAGGTAATCAATCCACTCTTTTCTTTCGCTTTTTGTGCCTCTTGTTGATTTGTCGAGCAACATGGGAAACTCAATGTTCTCATAAACGTTCAAAACGGGAACAAGGTTGAAACTCTGAAATATAAATCCCACGACTCTGTGGCGAAGTCTTGTGATATCATCATCTTTCATACCGCTTGTCAGAGTTCCATCGATCTCAACGGATCCACTGGTCGGTGTATCAATACAACCGATCATATTTAATATTGTTGATTTTCCCGAACCGGACGGTCCCGCTATTGAAATGAAATCACCTGCGGTAATATCAAATGAAACTCCATTGACCGCGCGGACTTCTGTTTTTCCCAAAGGGTAGATTTTATGTACATCTTTTACTGATACTATTGCCATATTTTTTATTCCTCCCGACTATGTGCGGGTTTTTATCGCCCGCAATATCTTGTAGTGAATATATACAGGGGGAATGAAAATAGACATGAATGAGATCTTAAGAGAAATAACAGGTTGTTATATCAGGAAAATCGGATAGTGATGATTCCGTTTCTCTGAAATTGGCCTGCTTCCAGGAGTTCGACATGCCCTTAAGCGGGAAGAAAATGATAGGCACCATACAAAAGACCTTGGAAAAGGATTGGAAAATAGACTTCTAAAGGAGATGTAACATGGAATATCATTTTGAACTTCATCAGGAAGATGAAGGCTGGTTCTGGGCTGAGTGTGTTGAATTAAAAGGTTGCCTTTCCGATGGAGACAGGGTTGAAGATCTGAAACTCAGGTTGGAAGATGCGTTGAATCTTTACTTGAATGAACCGATTGGTTCTAATATGGTGTTCCCTCTCCCAGATAAAAAATTAGATGAAAATACATCATTTCTCCGTATTCCTGTTAAATCGAATGTCGCTTTTGCCATGCTGATCCGACAGTACAGAATCTCCAATCGGATGACTCTCGACCAGGCCAGGGAAAAGATCGGGCTTAAAAACAGGAACAGTTATGTTAAATTGGAATCTGCCGGAAATCCTACTATGGATACTATTTCTATGGTTATTAAGTCATTTCCAGAGATAAATCTTAATGAGTGTTTTTCCAGATGAGTCATGTCTGATACATTAAGTTCAAAAGCGTGAAAAAACTATAAATAACTATCATTTTCACGATTATAGACCCATAACAGTGAAAATTAACTATAATTGAGGTATGCCTAAAGTTTTGAGTATCTACAAAAAATAGATAAGCTGAGAAAGCGCTATTACGATTCTGCTTCAGGAAAAGAAAATCTGCTTGTTCTTATAATGGAAGCAGAGGTGGCTGAACAGGTCTACAATTCCAATGCAATTGAAAATAGTACTTTGTCTCTTGATGAAACTGAAAAAATACTGCTTCAAATAGATCTGGACAGGTATATTACTGAAATAGGGAACCACCAGAGATACAGGTAATAGTCCGATGAATGTCCAGCGCAAAATGAATATTATGATGAATTGGGTCAAACAATTTCTTCAAATGTTGTTTTAAATTTCATCCCGTTCTTCCTGCACAGTATCTGGATCAGCTGGCGCCCACCGAGAGATGTAGAAACGGTTCCCGTATAGGGAGCGCCCCACTGACTGACTGTGTAGAGATTTTTCAGTCCCCGGACTTTCATTTTCATTTCCTGGTCTTTAAAGTTGCTTTCCGTCAGATACCATCCGTCGGGGGATCCGCGCCAGTTTCCCGTGTAGCGTTCATAAGTAACGGGAGTGGGGACGTCGGTCATTTCTATGGCAGCTTTGAATCCGGGCCAGCGGACCTCGAGAGTGTCGGCTGTCATTCGGGCAATCCGCTCTTTCTCTGCTTTGTATTTCTCTTTGTCCCGGCTCAGTTCCTTCCAGTAATCGTAATCCGCTCCGTACCAGACTTCGATGGCTGATTTGCCTTCGGGAGCAGTGGATTTATCAAAGCAGTGGGACATTATGGTAATCCAATCGAACTCTCTGTTCCCGACTTTTACTGGTTTCTCCGTTTTGTATTGTATGGTATGGGGTTCCTGTGAAAGATCCATATTAACGCCGAACATAACGTGCACTATAGGCGCTACGGGTGTCCATTCTCTGTACATCTTTTTTAATTTGCGATCCATATATTTCTCGTTCAGAATGTCAAAGTGAAGATGATGACCGTCGGCGCACCAGACCACATCATCGGCAAGATACTGCTCGCCGTTTTCCAGTTGAATTCCTCGGACACGACCTTTTTCCAGAATCAGATCTGTCACCCGTCTTTTATAGTGAATCTTCCCTCCCAGCTTTTCATATCTCTCTGCCATGCCGAAAATAACTTTTTTTGAACCACCCAGGGGGTAGCCGGAGTAGGAGACGCTGCTCTTTATTATGCCGCTGAGGAATGCCGCGGGGAAACCGGGCATGGGCCATCCCGGAGAATCTATATGATACTGAACGGCCCGGGCAAGGAATGGATCGGAAAAGCGGGAAGCGAAATCCTGCAGTGTTACTCCTGAATACTTTTTAAACAATTTAATAAGGGGTTTCATAGAAGCTATCATCTTGAATTTCTGTGAGAGACTCATCACTTCCATGGCATCGAGAGGCATATCCATTATGGGGCTCTCTCCATATATCATATCGAGGTATTCTTGAATCAGATCCTTATCCTGCGGAGAGATGGCCAGCACCTGTTGTTCAAACTTCTGCCGATCTGCAGATAAATCAAGGCTCTTGCCTTCTCCTTCGATATACATACAGCTGTCGTGATAGTGGAATTGGTGATTATCGCTTATCCCCAATTCATCCCACAATTGTTTCAGGGCGCCTTTTTTAGATCCCGATAAAAAATGCATGCTCGTATCAAAAGTGTATCCCTTTCTGGTCCAGGCCGTGCAGAGTCCGCCGGGAATGTTGTGCATTTCAAATATTTCCGTATCGAATCCATTGAGCTGTGCGTAATATCCAGTTGAAAGTCCGGAAATGCCCGCTCCCACAATAATCATTTTTTTCTTCATGATCTCTGATCCTCCCGTCGGTTATTAACAGTTGCTATTACATTTAAACTAGGCACGGTCGAAGGAATTTTCAATTAAAATAATGTTAATAAATTATTAATGTAAATGTAATCTTTCAATCCACAGATCATAATCTTAGGGACTGATCAGAGTCCCGGCAGCTTCACCGTTTTTAGTAATGACGACAGATTTATGGATAAAAGATCTCTCATTCTAATCTGATCAATAAAGCTAAAAGGCAGACCATGAGTGTTGATTATAATTTCTGAAATCCCTAAAAATTAACAAATTAAATACTCTCTGAATCAACAGACAATCTACAAAATCAGTAATATAATATAAGTAATGAACATTTTTTAGGGATTGAATATGTTATGTAAAAACCATCTGAAATATCTTATCTTTTTGTTAATTCTATTAATACCATCGTGCAGAAACTGGATCCTGCTTGATACGCAGAGAGTCACCTTTGCTTTTGTCCATGATGATGACACCGTATACATCGGAGATGACATCATAGCGGAAGTCCGGGATCATGATGCATCGGGCGTATTGCTGGAAACTTTACAGGCTCCATTGGTTTCCTATCCCAATGCCCCGGGAGTCTCATGGGCGCAGCTGACAACACTCGAAGAAGTAGAGACCAACCACAGATATCATCTGACATTTTTTATTGATGTCGACTCATCAGGAACTCTAACCACTGGTGATCAGAGTGGAATCCTCACTTTTGATGTCATGGCCAATGCCATATGGAGTGAAAATAAGTTTTTTGAAGATGAACTGTTTCAGGAACCGTAACATAAAATTTGAATTGCTCTGTATATAAATCAGATATATCATAAATAGATGTTAAGCAATACCGTTGAACCAATATGAATAATAGGCCAAAAATCGGCATAGGTGTCATTGTCATCAAAGACAGAAAAGTCCTTCTCGGTAAAAGAAAAAATGCTCATGGTGAAGGATCCTGGTCTTTTCCGGGAGGCCATCTCGAGTTCAATGAATCATGGGAAGAATGTGCAGAACGGGAAACCCTCGAGGAAACGGGACTTAAAATCAGCAATGTTCGCTTTGTTACAGCAACAAACGACATTTTCCAATTTGAAAAAAAACATTACATCACACTTTTCATGATCGCTGACTATAAATCGGGAGAGCTTCAGATATTGGAACCGGATAAATGCGAAAAATGGGAATGGTTCGAATGGGATGAGAGAACACTCCCTGATCCCTTATTTCTTCCCATTCAAAATTTACTGAAACAGAATTTTGTTCCTTTTTCCACTCGTGAAGAATATGATTTGTATGTACATAAATTAAGGAATCCTTAAGGAGAGGAAGACTGATGATAAAACGGTACAGCCTGATCCAGAAACTCCATCTTTATTTCTGAGAGTCTTTCTACAAATGTCAGTGTATTTGTAAGGATGAGATTGTACGAAGTTGTATCAAGCCTCTCTGAACCCAAAGTATTGAGAGGGATCAGTGAGGAGTGAGTCAAAGAGATAATAGGATTAGCAATCTGTTGATCTATTATACCTTCTATGATGGCCCGGTAGTGGAGATAGGGATCAATTCCATCTCCCGGTTCAGGAAGATCAGCCAAAAGCCGGGTCAATTTCTCGTAGACTTTCACATCTTCTTCTTTATTTAGAAGATTTATCGAAAAATCGCCGGACATCTCTCTGATCTTGACGGAATACTGTTCGATTTCTATATCGATGGCATCTCTCATCTTATTGAGGTGAATGGCAAGGGGCTCTTCAGAAAAACAACTGACCGGAATGATTATTCCGACCAATAAAAGGATTTTAATCGATTTGATTCGCATATTTAAACAATACTCTTCATACAGGCTTTTGTAAATCAATGGACATTATCAACAGTAATTGATTATATTCACAGTATCTATGAAACAAATTTATTTAATAATCTTTATTATCTCATTTTTAAATATTTCCCATATATATTCACAAAGTGATATCAGCTTAAATGTTCTGAACCAGACTCTTCTTCAAAATGATAAAAGCATGAATCGCCTTTCTTCAGGAAAGTTATTATGGACAGATAGTCCTTCATCACGGGCTATATATGAAAGATTAGAATCTCATATAAATTTCTTATCAATGAACATGAGGAATAACGGGGATATGATCTCCTATTATAGCATCAGAGAAGGATTTCTAGAGGCCATAGGCTCTACATTGCAGAGAATCAGAGAATTGATACTCAAAAGATCCAATAGCTTTTACAGTTCTGATGATAGAGAGATTATTGATTCTGAAATATACATCCATTATTCTGGAATATTGAAGGAAATTTCCTGGGCTCAGTTTAATACGATTCCCATGTTCAGCACCTGGATGGAAGACGAGGATCTTAAAAATAGATTTAAAGAAGGCAATTTTTACACCATTTCAGGCATAGACAGGATTCTGCAATCAGTCTTATCGGAAAGGGCAAGAATAGGAGCCATTGTTAATACACTGAACCATAAACTTAAGGGATTGGCTATCGAACAGGAAAATACTATTTCTTTTCAGAGTAATGGCGATACTGATTTTGCTCTTGAGCTATCTAATATGATGAGAAATGAAATATTATTCTTTTCCAATTTATTTTTGTTAAAATTTCAGTAAGGGATTAAGGAACAAAAAACCCACCATGTTAAAGATGGTGGGTTTTAATGTTCTCCTTTTAGTCGAAAACCTGACGTTTTGTATAATGAGTATGGAGTAGTTCATGAGCTTTCTGACTGTTAGGCTGACCAAGAAAATCTTGATAAATTGTCTTTATAGATGGATTATCATGAGATTTTCTATATTGTTTACCTTCATCTTCTTTAATAATCGCCCCGAAGCGCAGCTTTTTAAGTTCATCGGTTGATCTTCTCGGCTGCCCACCTCCGGAAATGCATCCTCCGGGACATCCCATCACTTCAATAAAATGATAAGGCGATGTTCCTGCTTTCACATCATCCATGAGGATTTTAGCATTTCCCATGCCGGATGTCGCTGCAACCTTTGCAGTTACACCATTTAACCAGCTGTATTCAGGTAAACAGTTTTCAAATAACAGACTTGCTTCCTGAATACCTTTAATATCCATAAGATCTGTAACATGAAGTCCATCCATCGGTAATTCCGCACCGGTTACCAGCTCGTATACTGTTCTGATTGCGGCTTCTGTTACTCCTCCGGAATTGGCAAAAATATCTGCAGCGCCAGTTGATCGTCCTAATGGATCATCGAAGTCTGAATCGGGAAGATTCACAAAATCAATTGTGTTTTTGCGGATTAATTTCCCAAGCTCCCTTGTCGTAAGTACAAAATCCACATCCTGATGTCCGCTGGCTCTCATTTCCGGCCTGGCAGCTTCATATTTTTTAGCTGTACAAGGCATAATGGAAACGGAAATGATATCTTTTGGATCTATGTTTTTCCTTTGGGCATAGTAGGTCTTAATTATTGCCCCCATCATCTGCTGTGGAGATTTAGCTGTTGAAACATTTGGAATGAGTTCCGGGAAATAATGTTCCAGATACTTAATCCAACCGGGAGAGCAACTTGTAGTCATAGGCAGAGAAACACTGCTGTCTTTATCGACCAGTGCTTTTTTCAATCTGGTTAAAAGTTCTGTTCCCTCTTCCAATATTGTTAAATCTGCTGAAAAATCTGTATCAAATACAGCATCAAATCCAAGCAGCTTCAGTGCTGTAACCATTTTTTTGGTAACGAGAGTTCCCGGGGGAAGTCCCTGAGTTTCTCCCAGCGCTGCCCGGATTGCCGGGGCAGTTTGAACAACGACATGTTTAGTCTGATCATTCAGTGCTTCTCGTACACTATCAATATCATCTCTTTCATAAATTGCATTTACAGGACAGACTGCTACACACTGACCGCAATTAATACATACAGTATCGCCGATTTTCTCAAATGCAGGTTCGATCAGAGAACTGAACCCTCTTTCCATTATCCCGATAGCATCAACGCCCTGTACTTCCTGGCAAATTGTAATACACCGGCGACAGAGGATACATTTGCTGTTGTCTCTTACTATAGACCTCGAAGAATCATCAATAGTTTCATCACAAATATCAGTTTCAAAACGATAAGCATCAACACGGAACTGATTAGCCAGTTCCTGAAGCTCACAATCCATACTCCTGTCACAGCTCAGGCAGTCTTTTCTATGAGCCGACAGTATTAATTCCAATGCGGTTTTTCTGGCTTTGTGAATTTCACCGGTGTTGGTATTAACAACCATGCCATCCATAGCCTGCAGTACACATGCGGCTAGAAGGCTAGGTCTTCCCTCAACCTCAACAACACACATACGGCATATGCCATGTGCATGAATATCCGGCAGATGGCAAAGTGTCGGAATGTTGATTCCGATACCTTCAGCAGCCTCTAATATAGTTGTTCCAACCGGCACTACGGTTTGGATTCCATTAATAGTTACTTTAATTTCTTCAATCATAATAATTTCCTCCCCGTTCCTAGACTTCACACTCGCGGAAATCACACCGCAAACATCTTTGTACTTCAGCCTGAATTTTATCTTCCCAGTTTACACCGCGGTTAACCAACAGAAAATTCTTAATTCTATCTTCTGCAGCTGAATACTCGACTTCAACTCTCTCTCCTTCAACAGGATCTATATCAGAATCAAAAAAGACATCAGGAGACACTGGTTTTCTCCAGGAGAAATTTCTGATTGCTCCGGGATTCAATATTTTTTCAATAGAAACGCTGACTTCTTCTCCCTGTCCGATGGCTACGGCCAGATTTGCAAGTCCGAGAACATCTCCTGCGGCAAATACTTTTGGATCAGAAGTCTGCATGGTGACCTTATCTGCTTTTATTGAACCATTTCTGTTTTTATCAAGAGTCTCAGCAAATGACAGGTCAATATTCTGAGATATAGCCGGAACCAAATAATCGCATGGATATTCCACAACACTTTCTTCACCATCCATTGGTGTCGGTCTTTTTCTTCCCGATGAATCAAATCCGCCTAAAGATTGTTTTCGGCATCGAATGGCTTTCACCTTTCCATCTTCTACAATAATCTCATCGATATCGGTCAACTCGACAGGATTTATTCCCTCTTCTATCAATTCGGAAATTTCCTCTTCTTCGGCAGGCATCTCATCAATGGTCCTTCTGTATGCCAGAGTAACTTTATCAGCTCCGAGACGCAAAGCAGTTCTCGCGACATCAACTGCAGTGCTTCCTCCACCGATAACGACAATATTTCCTTTAATTTTATTTAGATCCTCATGTGCAACCATCCAGAGAAAATCTGTTCCTCCGATAATTCCCTCGGCATCTTCATTGGCCATACCGAGCAGCTTGCTTTTCCATCCACCGATTGTGATTATGACAGCATCATGCTCTGCTTTAATCTGATCCATGGCAATGTCTTTGCCAACCTGCGTTGATAATTTACAGTTAACACCCATTTTTAAAATGTTATCAATTTCATTGTTAAGCATTGCCTTGGGATATCTGTACTCGGGAATTCCGTACATCATCATACCGCCAAGTTTTTCCTGACCTTCAAAAATTGTAACATCATGACCTAATCGTTTCAGAAAAAATGCCGCTGTTAATCCCGCAGGACCTCCTCCGATTATAGCGATATTTTTCTGCTGAGAGGCAGGTCGTTTCATTATAGATGGCATAGGATAAACACCTTGTTTTCCACCTTTTTCAGTCATATACCGCTTCACTTCGCGAATGGCCAAAGGAGCATCTAATGTATCTCTCCGGCATTTTGTCTCGCAGGGATGTGTACAGGTTAAGCCGCAAGCTATGGGGAAAGGGTTTCTGTCAAGATGTGAAATAAGAGCTTCTTCGTATCTTTTTTCTGAAGTTAATGCAACAAAAGCAGGAACGTTAACACCGGCGGGGCAGGCGTTCTGACAAGGAGCATAAACCAATTCGGCACAAACACCTGCAGGACATTTTTTATCCTTTATATGAGCTTCATATTCTTCCCTGAAATTCTTAATGGTAGATAATACAGGATTTGGTGCAGTCTGCCCCAAACCGCAAATTGCGGTAACTCTGATATCTTCTCCAAGACTGATGAGTTCTTCGATGTCTCCCTCTTTGCCCTGACCATTTGATATACGGTTTAATATATCGAGCATCTGTTTTGTTCCTATCCGGCATGGCGGGCATTTTCCGCATGATTCATCCTGGATAAACTCCATAAAGAATTTTGCCAGATCAACCATACAGGTATCTTCGCTCATAACAATTAAACCACCAGATCCCATCATGGCTCCGGCCTGTTTCAGTGATTCATAGTCAATTGATACATTGAGCATGCTTTTAGGTAGACATCCACCTGATGGACCACCGATCTGGGCAGCTTTAAATTCTTTATCTCCCAGGATTCCACCACCAATATCAAAAACGATCTCACCGAGTGTAATCCCCATGGGGACTTCAATTAATCCCACATTTTTAACGGCACCGGCCAAAGCGAAAATTTTGGTTCCTTTCGATTTCTCTGTACCAATGGCATTCAATTTATCAGAACCCAACCGGATAATCGGCGGAATATTTCCAAATGTTTCAACATTATTTACCAGTGTTGGAGATTCCCAGACACCTTTTTGAGCAGGAAATGGAGGTTTTGGCCATGGCTCCCCTCTCAATCCATGAATTGAATTTATCAATGCAGTTTCTTCACCACAGACAAAAGCTCCGGCTCCCATTCTTATTTCAATATCAAACTCGAAAGTAGAATTGCCGATACCTGTTCCCAGAAGTCCACAGGATCTAGCTTGTTGTATAGCAATATCAAGTCTGTCAATTGCCAGTGGATATTCAGCTCTGCAGTAGATATAACCTTTGCTGGCACCTATGGCAAATCCTGCCAGTGCCATCCCTTCAATGACAGTATGAGGAGCATCTTCCAGTTGGCTTCTATCCATAAAAGCTCCGGGATCTCCTTCATCTGCATTACAGACAACATATTTCTTTCCATTCACAGACTTGGCATTAGAGGCAATCTGCCATTTGAGGCCGGAAGGAAAACCACCTCCGCCACGTCCTCTCAAACCTGAATCCATAACTGATTTTACGACATCTTCCGGTTTCATGGTTGAAACAGCTTTGAGCAAGCCATCATAACCGCCGACAGCGATATATTCCTCAATTTGCTCCGGATCAATAAGCCCGGCATAATTTCTGGCAAAAATCTCCTGTTTACCAAAAAAAGGGATATCTTTCATTTTGAGAATCGGTTTATTTGAATTGGGATCGTGATATACTAATTCCTCAACAGTTTTGCCCTTTTTTAAGTGACTCTCTACAATTTCAACAGCATCTCCAGGAAGAATTTCTGTATACAGTACACCATCAGGGTATATCATAACTAAAGTTTCCAATTCACACATGGCGTTGTTTCCGGTTTTTATAACCTCAACTTTTTTAGAAAGCCCTTTGTCTTTTTGTATTTCCCGGTTGATCGCTTCGGCAACGTCTACACATTCCTGTGAAGGGTGACCTGTTCCACCGCATACCAGAATAAATTTTCTGTCTGTTTTCGCCCCGATGGTTCTTGGAAGCATTTTTTCTTTATTAGCTTCAACAATCTTTTCAAGTTCTTTTCTATTTTTAATCACACTCAGCATACTGCCACCTCTTCCTTGTATGATTTTAGAATCTCATTTAATTTATTTGATTTTACTCTGCGGTGAGTATCATTATTTACCATAACAACAGGAGCCAGCGCACAAGCGCCTACACATCGGACAATTTCCAGAGAATACATTCCATCTTCTGTAGTCTCTCCGATCTGAATCCCTAAATCTTTTTGAAGTTTTTCAATCAATGCCTTTCCACCACGAACAAAGCAAGCTGTTCCCAGACAGACTTTGACAGAATATTTACCTTTGGGAAAACGATTAAAAAAAGAATAGAAAGATGCAACACCTGCAACTTTTATTACAGATGAATCCAGCTTTTTTGCAACATACTTGATAACTTCTTTTGGAAGATAGCCAAAAATACTTTGTGCTACATAAAGAGCATTAATCATGTTTCCTTCCTGATCCTCATACAGTTTCAGAATTTCATCAAAATGAGCATATTTTTCTTTCTCTGATAATTCCTCGCAATTGCATCCCTCGGTCGCAACCTTTAACGGGTTTAATAACGACATTGATTTACCTCCTGTGTCATTTCTAATTTATATCTATATATAGATAAATAGTTATAGTTATATACTTATAGATAAATAATTATACAAGAATAGCATCGCCAAATTATTCTGTAAAGAAATTTTATCGGTTTGTGAGTTGTGCAATTTGAAGTGATTTATTTTATCGGAAATATTGAAAAGGTTGTAAAGGAATTACTTCAATTGACTATTCGAAGAGCAAATTTCTATCGGAGGAAAATAGTTTTTGCCAAATAAGCTGCAAATGTGTTTCGATGTTCCTGAATGGTCAAATCTAAACCACAACATTGTTTAAAATATTCCGGACGTAGAAAAGCTTCATGAATCGAGGCAACAATACTCCAGACAGCAAACCTGATATTTTGATCATCACTGTCTTTCGTGACCTCTTTTACAATCATATATATACCGTCCCAGGTCGTAGCGCTATTATCGTTAGCAGCTGGGTAAGTAAAATCGTTCAGAATTGAAATCTTTGCTAATTTGGGATTTTCATAAATAAAATCTAAAGGGCCCTGAATTACTCTTGAAAGCTTTTCTATGGCGGATAGTGATTTGAATTCCCCCTTCTTAAAGGGGTTAAACGGCTTAATAATTTTTGTGTCAATATACAATTTTACTGCCTGTCGAATCAAATTATCTTGTGACTTAAAATGATAATTAATTAAACCTAAACTTAAATCGGCTTTATTTGCTATTTCACGAAATGAGGGAGGTTTAAACTGGTCAGAGTTTTGAGTAGAATCTTCCAGCATCAGATTTATAGTAGTATTTATGATTATATCTCTAGAGGTTTCCTTGTTTTTCACAAAATAAGAATATCACACCATTGAACACTGTTCAATGGTGTGATAAATTACATTTATTATTGAACACTGTTCAATGTGCTTTGATAATTAAAAGGAGATTTAGTATGAAATTGGTAAAATCTATAAAACAGTTTATTCAGGAACATCCGGTGGGTGTATATTTTTTTCTTGCATACGCCATAGTCCTGATTGGCAGTTATTTTTTGGCAGGATATAAAGCACTAAGAGGTGAAGTTTTAGATGATATAGATTGGGCAATGATGGGTCTGGCGCAGTTTGCTGCTCCTATCGTGTCCGTTCTATTTGTTGCATTCATTGTCGATGGAAAACGCGGTATTAAAGAAGTATTCAGAGGGATGAGGAATTGGCAAGTTGGAAAATGGTATTTAACTATATTAATTTTTCCTGTTTTTATTTTGGTAATCTTACTGATACTTTCTGCAACAGTTTCATCTGCATACATTCCAATTTTTGGAATCTTTGGATTTGTTGGGGTTGCTGCGGGTTTCATTGAAGAGGGTGGATGGATGGGATTCGCCTTTCCCAGAATGCGGGAAAAGTATGGAGTAGTGCGAACAAGTTTCTATTTAGGCTTTTTTCATGGTATATGGCATCTACCATTATGGTTCTTTACTATGTTCTCAGACCTCGGTAATTATTGGTATCTATATTTCACAGGATTTGTTGTGATTCTCATTGCCTTAAGGATTATAATGGGATGGGCGCACTTAAAAACAAAAAGCCTGCTACTATCGCAATTGATTCATGCAAGCTCTTCAGCTTTCTTAGGGACTTTGGTTCCCCATTTCATTGAGCCAAAAGATTGGGCAATCTTTTATATTGTATATGCTTGTTTATTATTGGGATTCGCTCTGACTCTAATACCAAGAATGGCAGATTCTTCAAAACAAAGATTTCGAGGGGACTATGTTAACTACCCTATAGCGTAGTGATAAAAATGAAATTAGGACTAAAATTTCAAAAGATCCAGAAGTTTCATAGTTTATTCTTTCCAAAGTAGGGTCGTAGATGTTTGATCAGTGTAATCCGCATTGAGTCAGCATATGTTCGAGAGAATCTCTGATCCTTAGTGAGTAAATCCTTACAGTTTCTCTGTGTTTACTGATCGGGCTGGGCGGATTTGGTCCCTATTCGCAGTCTCCTGACTGCTCTTTCCGACCCCCCGATTTCCGCTGTCGTCGACATCCCTGTCGACTGATCCTCCCTATCGGTCGGCGCTGCAACCGGTTCAAATCCGCCCAGCCCTCAATTGATTTAATTACATATTAGTTTTTAAGCAAAAAAAAAGACTGAACAAATTCATGTTCAGTCTCTTCAAAACGATTCGGGCTGGGCGGATTTGAACCGCCGACCCCATGTCCCCCAGACATGTACGCTAAACCCCTGCGCTACAGCCCGTTTATTCAAAAAACTATAGCACAATTCTTCTTCAGTTTTCAACAACTATTGAAAAATAATTCCTTCCGATTTACACAGAAGGGGAGTCTAGGTCTCTTTTGGGTCTTTTCTCGATGGCTAAACTGACCTTTAACTGCCGTCCGTCAACTTCCTGGCTGTTGATATTCTCCATGGCAGCTTTAGCCTCGACTTCACTTCCCATTTTGACAAAGGAAAAACCTCTGAATTTTCCCGTGTATTTGTCGCTTACCATGTTAACTGATTCAACAGTCCCAAATTCTGAAAAAATTGATTCCAGCGCTTCCGCTGAGGTTTTGTAGTTGATGTTACCTACATAAAGCTTATTACTCATTAAATCAAAATCCTTCCTTTTTTGATTTTGCAAGCCTTTATCCCCAAGCTTGCTTGAGTATGAAGGCTATGTTTCATCGCGGCTTTGCCGCAACCTATCAAAACACAGATACTTCGGGCTTGTCCCGTAGTTCTTTATTGTTTGTATAAGTTTAAGAAGCCAGAGTCGGAGTAGTCAAATTATTTATTAAAATTAAAGCATTTTTTTATGGATTTAATTCTATGGAGCGTATGGAATTGCTTTATCGGCCTTTTTTCTGATGATGTATCCTTCGTGCAGAGGTGTACTAGTTGTTATAGTATACTGCTTGCCGTGATCAGCCTTTTCAACAACTTCTCCATTGACATCAAAGAGCTGCAGATTTTCACATTTTACATATAAAAGGTCGGGTCCGATAAACTCTATTTCATCTGTTAAACGGATCTGGTTTTTGACATCGATTGCCCACTGGCCGTTCTCCTGCTGTTCTCCGATTGAACCGAGAAAGGTAAACTGCCGTTCGTACATTTTTGTTGTAGACTCTTCAATGTCTTCTTTATCAAAATAGAATCCTGTTGAAAATTCTCTATGGCTGACTTTGAATATCTCTTCTCTGAATCCTTCCAGATCCGGTACAACTATACCGTTTTTGCTATCTATCATTTTCCTGTAGGCTCTTGTTATTACTGCGGCGTAATAGATTGATTTCATGCGGCCTTCTATCTTCAGAGAATCTATTCCGGCGTCTTTCAGTTCCTGTATGTAATCGATCATACAGAGGTCTTTTGAAGACATGACAGTTGTGTAGTTATCGCCTTCTTCGATCGGGTAGTATTCTCCCGGTCTTTCCCTCTCCTCGAGAACTTTATAACTCCAGCGGCATGAATGGGCGCACGAACCCTGGTTGGCCGAACGGTCAGTCATCATTTTACTCAGGAAACATCTCCCCGAGTAGGACATGCACATGGCTCCGTGAACAAAGGTTTCCAGTTCGACTTCCGGAACGGATTTTTTTATTTCACAGATATCCTTCAGAGGAGTTTCTCTTCCCAGGATCAGCCGGGAGAATCCCAGGTCTCGATATATTTTAGCAGCTTCTCCATTGACGCAGTTCGCCTGGGTTGAAAGGTGAACTTCTCTGTCGGGAAATCTCTTTTTTAATAATTTGAGAATGCCGATATCGCTGATGATAAATGCATCGAAAGGGTAGTCGGCGAATTGATCAATTTCTGCTTCGAGCTGACGGATATCCTTATTGTGAAAGAAGATATTGAGAGCGCAGTAGAGTTTTTTATCACCTTTTATTTCTTTTATGTATTCCACTTCATCACGACCGAAGTTATCGGCTTTGGCTCTGAGTGAAAAGTTTTTGATTCCGATATAGGCAGCGTCTGCACCATATTGGTATGCGTATTTAAGTTTTTCTATATTTCCTGCCGGGGCAAGTAATTCCATAATTAGGACCTTCTATTAAAAATAAGTATACTGAATATATACTGTAAGTGATATATAAGGTCAATGTTTATATATTCCATAGACAATAATTTCAGTATATAATTAATGCTTAAACAACTTACAGGCTGGTCGGGAGAATACTCCCTGCTCGCCTATGCAACCGTAGGAGATACATATGAGTGATAAACAAATGACTGCAGATGAGGAATTAAGCGCAAAAGAAGCGGAGTTAATGCGTGAACTCGAAGAGTTTAAAAAAGAGAAGGAACGGGTGCGGCAGCTTCTCGGCAGTATAGGCGGTTCGTCAAAAAACAAAAGAGAGCATATCATCAATATGATTTTTCTTGCCATCGTTGTCACATTCTTTACTCTCGAATTGACTACTCACTTTCTGCCCTCGGCAATATCGCTGGAGATCGGTGTTCTTCTTGTTTCCATAAAAATAATCATGCTTATACACAATGCGAACAAGGCTAATCACTTTTCATTCTGGATTTTAAATTCTATTGAATTCCGTGTGAACGAGATTAATAAACGAACTATAAAACTTGAAAAAGAGATGAAAATAATGAAAGGCGATGATGAGGGGATCTGAGTCCCCTTATTTTAGTCATTATCTATTTTGTGTTCATGCATTTTTGAGAAGAACTCTCTTTTCCAGTCTTCTTTGTTTTCTTGTCCTTTGAAATGATCGTTTTCTTTTCCTTTTAATCGCCGATGGAAAATCCCATTTTGTCTTCTGAAATCTGAGTATCCCGACTTGATAAGGATATGAGCCAGCAATAGGAGTCCCCAGGCTTGTATATAACTTATTTCTGCAAGACCGAAAATCTCAGGCATTAACCAGTTCCACAAGAGCATGACAATAAAACCAAAAAGCAAAGCAGCTGCTGCAGCTATTATCAGTCCGATTATTATCCGGCCGACTACTTTGAATACATACATATCTTTAAATCTGTCTTTCATATCATTATCCTTTTATTTCCATGCTATAAAAATATATGAACATATTAAATTATTGTATTAATATTTATTTTTTTAAATAATCAGACAAAATAGTTCGAAAATGAAATGATACAAAGGAATTTTTATTATATGCCAGAATACAGGATATGTCAGATCTCTGATATCCATATTACTTTGAAGAAAGATAAAACAATCGAGGGGATAGATGTTATCTCCAATTTTGATAGAATTCTCAAAGATATGTCACTCTTCTCTCCTGATCTGGTTGTTCTTACAGGAGATCTCTGTTTTACTAAAAATGATAAAAAAGTATACGATTTTGTTAAACAAAAAATGGATAACTGTGGTTTCCCCTATCTCGTTATGGCTGGAAATCACGATAAATCAGCACCTCTCGCTGAAGCTTTTTCTTATAAACTTACAGAAAAAGGGGATCTCTATTATATAAAGGATATAGAGTATTACCGGTTGATTTTTACAGACAGCTCACGACATAAATTAAGTGCCAATCAGTTAGATCACCTCAAAAGAGATTTAGATACAGATTTGCAACCGATTTTATTCATCCATCATCCCCCTGCAATAGCCGGTGTTCCCTTTATGGACAGAAAATATCCTCTGACAAATATGATTGGAGTTCAAAGCGTGCTGGCCAGGTACAAAGGGCGAATTCCTGTTTTCTGCGGTCATTATCACAACGAACGCAATTTCAGTAAAGGCAATCTCGATATTCATATGGCTCCCTCTACTTATTTTCAGATTTCCGATAAATCGGTACATTTTAAAGCCGCTTCCACAACAACTCCCGGCTGGCAGAGTATCGTTCTTTCAGATCACGTCGAAACAGAAGTACATACTTTGAACTTGTCATAAAAGGTCCAACCCGTTTATTCTATTCTCATTATGGAAAAAAAGTTAAATGTAATTAATGCAGGCCGTCTCTCATATCTCGATGCTCTGGACCTCCAGTTAAAAACGCAGAAAGAACGGCAGGAAAATAAAATTGAAGATACAATAATTTTTGTGGAACATCCTCCTGTTCTTACAACAGGTCGAAGGGATCAGAGCCATAATATCTTTGTTAATCCCGATGAGGTCGGCGCGGAACTGGTACAGACCAATCGCGGAGGAGAAGTGACGTATCACGGACCAGGGCAATTGGTCGGATATGTCATTCTCGATCTCGATGTATATAAAAAGGGGATCAAGAGTTTTGTCTTTGATCTCGAAGAGGTCTTTATTCAGCTTCTAAAAGAGGAATATTCCATCGATTCCGGTCGTGATGATAAACATCGGGGAACCTGGGTGAATGATGCTAAGGTAACTGCTATAGGTCTGGCTGTTAATAAAGGGATCACCATGCATGGTTTCGCCTTTAATATAAATACCGACCTTAGCCATTTTAAATGGATTGTACCCTGTGGAATTGCAGATAAAGCTGTAACGTCTCTGGAAAAACTGACAGGAGCCGCACTGGATATGGATCTCGTACAGGCTCAGGTCTTGAAACACTTCAAACGCGTGTTTAATTATTAAAGAATAGGGTGATCGGAGTAAGGAGACGGGAGGAAGGAGACCGGAGACGGGAAGAGTATACCGAGAAATTCTTCCATTATCCCGTCTCCTTCTCCTGTCTCCCCCAAAAGGTCTAAGTACCTACTCCAAATACTGAAAACTAATTCAGCACTCGGCCATACTCAGCAATTTCCTAAAATACCAACTTAAAAACTTCGTCTACGGTTTCAACCGGGTGAAATGTAATTCCCGTCTTCACTATATCCGGTATATCATCGAGGTCTCTTTCATTCTGAGCCGGGATGATTATATCTTTTATTTTACTTCTTCTGGCAGCTATGGTTTTTTCCTTAAGACCGCCGATTGGTAATACTTTTCCTGTTAGAGATAATTCTCCAGTCATTGCCAGCTGCTTTTTCACTTTCTGATCAGTAATCAGTGATAGAAAAGCGGTAGCCATGGTAATTCCAGCAGATGGGCCGTCTTTCGGGGTGGCACCTTCAGGGATGTGCAGATGAATGATATTTTTTTCAAAGAATTCTGGTTGAACATCGTATTCCCTGCATATGGATTTTATATAGGATAGTGCAATATCAGCAGATTCTTTCATAACATCACCCATCTGGCCGGTTAGCTTCAGACCACCTTTTCCCGGTAGTGAAATCGCTTCTAAAATCAGAGTATCTCCTCCGAAGTTCGTCCAGGCCAGTCCCACAGTCATTCCCGGTTTTGTAATCTGCTTGCTCACATCTTCTCTGAAAGGCGGCTTTTTCAGATACTCTTCGAGATTTTTTTTCTCGATCACGTGGGGGATTTCACCTTTTTCTAGTACGACTTTATGAGCTACTTTCCTGTGTATTCTGTCAATTGCCTTTTCAAAAGATCTCATTCCGGCATCTCTTGCATAACCGTCGGCTATGGCATGGAGCGCCGTTTTATAATATCGTATGTGTTTCGATTCCAATCCGTGTTTCTTCAGCGATTTGGGTATTAAATACCGCTTGGCGATCTCAATTTTTTCGTCTTCAATATATCCGGCCAGTCTGATAATTTCCATTCTGTCCATAAGCGGACGGGGGATAGTATCGAGAGTATTGGCAGTACAGATAAAAAGGATGTGGGAAAGATCAAATGGGAGGTCCAGGTAGTGGTCGCGGAATTCTATATTCTGTTCCGGATCAAGAGCTTCCAGCAATGCAGACGAAGGGTCTCCCTGGTGGCTCGAAGCCAGCTTGTCTATTTCATCTATCATAAAAACAGGTGATTTGGTTTTTACTATTTTTAATCCCTGAATGAGTTTACCCGGCATGGCGCCCACATATGTTCGCCTATGCCCTTTTATCTCGGCTTCATCCCGCATCCCGCCTACGGAAAAGCGAAAGAATTTTCTGTCGAGAGCTCTGGCGATTGATTTCCCGATTGATGTTTTACCAACTCCCGGAGGTCCCACGAGACAGACAATGGATCCCTTTGTATCATTTTTCAATTTTCTCACTGACAGATATTCGATTATCCGCTCTTTGACATCATCGAGGCCGTAGTGATCTTCATCTAGAATCTCTGTTCCTTTTTTTATATCGATTTCATCAGCTTTCACATCTCCCCAGGGAAGAGTGACAATTGTATCGAGGTAATTTCTGGTAACAATAAACTCCGATGAAGATGGATCCATGAGAGCGAATTTTTCGAGTTCCTGTTCAACCTGTTCTTTGACCTCACCTTCGAATTTAAAGGCATCAATTTTTTCCTTGAATTTCAGGTGTTCAGAACTTTTCGAGTCGATTGGTTCACCGAGTTCTTTTTTAATTGCCTTGATCTCTTCTCTCAGAAAGTAATCGCGCTGGCTTTTTTCAATTTTATCATTTATCTGTGCAGTAAGTTTTCTCTGAATTCTCAAGAGTTCCTGTTCTTTTTTTATATATATTAGAACTTTCTCCATTCTATCTTTGATATTGACTAAATTGAGAATTTCCTGCTGCTGATCGCGGTCGATATTCAGGATTGAAGTTATAAAGTCGGCAATTTTTCCCGGATGATCGACATTGACCATATTGAGTCTCATCTCTTCAGAAAAGAGAGGATTGTTATCGGAAATTGTTTTCATTTCAGCAATAAGCGACCGGGTCATGGCTTTTATCTCATCGGGATCTGCCGATTCGATATCATCGAGATATTCGACATGGGCTGAGATCGGAGAGTTGATATCTACAAAACT
>Ga0070728_10002437_pt1 | contig 23259 bp, 25 predicted proteins | sample tdDd471_FD_66723 | JGI IMG/M metagenome (GOLD analysis project Ga0070728, IMG submission 66723) | Marine sediment microbial communities from the Atlantic coast under amendment with organic carbon and nitrate - tdDd47.1 | ecosystem: Environmental > Aquatic > Marine > Coastal > Sediment | place... | reverse complement strand
GGGGGGGTATGCAAAGTGTCAACCGATCAGACAGGATTTTCATTTATTGCCCTTGCACAATTACATTCAATTTGGTATATATGTTTAGCACTCTCAACACAAGAGTGCCAACAATTCGATCTGAAAAGGTTAACAAGATAATGAGTGCGTTAAATTTACCCATCACAACCGATACTCTCGAACATTACATGGTGCAGGTAAACAGGTTCGACCTGTTAAGCACCGAGGAAGAGCACGATCTGGCCGTCAGGCACATTCAGGATGGCAACATGGATGCCGCCCATCGCCTGGTCTGCGCCAACCTGCGTTTTGTTGTCAAGGTTGCCAACGAATACCGTGGTTATGGACTGCGTTTGCTGGATCTCGTTCAGGAGGGCAATGTCGGCCTGATGATGGCGGTCAAGAAATTCGACCCGTCTCGCGGTACGCGCCTGATTACCTATGCCGTCTGGTGGATTCGTGCCTACATTCAGAACTACATTATGCGCAGCTGGTCTCTGGTCAAGATCGGCACAACCCAGATGCAGAAAAAACTTTTCTTCAAACTTGCCCAGACCCGTAATGCCCTGTTCAACCAGACCGGATCGGAGGATGTTGAAGATATCGCCCGGGAACTTGATGTTAATCAAGAGATCGTTGTCGAGATGAGTCAACGTATGGGTCGCCGCGATGCCTCCCTTGATGTCGAGTTGACCGAAGGCGAAGGTTATACGTTGCTCCACACTCTGCCCGACAAAGCAGATAACCAGGAGACATTGCTCCTGGCGGACGAAGAGCGCAGACTGAATGTAGAGAAGACGGAAGCTGCCCTGTCAATTCTGAACCCGCGTGAACTCAACATCATCAAGCAACGGATTCTCGCTGATCCCCCCTCCACTCTGCAGGACATTGCCGAGCAATACGGTGTCAGTCGTGAGCGCATCCGCCAGATCGAGCAGAATGCCCTGCGAAAACTGCGCAAGGCGATGACAGCGGAGTCCAGCTGAAAACAACGTCAATCATCGAAGAAACGATTGACAAACTACTTGCGATACCGTTATCTAGAGGCCTCAAGATCAAGCAGCCTGCGTGTTAATCAATCTCATCATCGGGGTCAGTCAGAATGCACAAAACCATCATCCCTTTTCTTGTCCTGGCACTCTTTCTTATCCCTGCGTGCTCTTCGAAGCCAGATGTTCCAGTAGAGAAAAACGCTGGTTTTTACTTTCAGGAAGGGGAAGAATTTTATGAAAAAGGGCTCTACAAGGATGCCATCGCCTCTTGGGAAAAGGTCCGGGACAGTTACTACTCTCCGGAATTGAACACGCTGGCTGAGTTGAAAATTGCCGAAGCCTATTTCCTCGGCGAAGAATATATTGAGGCGGCCGTTGCCTACGAGGCATTCCTGCAGAATCATCCCAACCACCCCCGCGTTCCGGACGTTCTTTATCAGGTCGGGCTCGCATACACTTACCAGATGTTGGCACCAGACCAGGATCAAACCTCGACCGTTTATGCCCTGAATGCTTTTCAGACACTCAAAGAGCGCTATCCAAAGGATCGACGCATCGGGGAAGTCCAGATATATATCGATCGCTGCCTTAACATGCTTGCCGCAAGAGACCTGATTGTCGCGGACTATTACCTGCGTACAGGGTATTATTCAGCTTCAATCAATCGCATCGAAGGGCTGCTGGCGAAATACCCAAGTTACTACCAGCGCGACAAGGCATATTACGTTCTCGGCAGAGCCTATTCTTTCATCGGCGAAAACGAGAAATCGATCACGGCATTCAACACATTATTCGACGACTACACAGGCAGCGAATACATTTCTGATGCCCAAAAATTCATTGAAGAAAACTACTGACTTTTGCTGACATAACCTGATCAATAGGCCCGTCTTTGCAGACGGGCCTGTTTTGTCTGGAGATTCTGTTGTCACCTGACCAGGGGCACATACAGTATACAGTATATTTTCCCTTGACTTGCAGGAATCCCCATACTATAAAAATGTTCTATTTTTAGTAAGTGGATACCTGAAATCCACGGCATGGGATCGTCAGGCTTCTACTGGGTCGGTTCCCTTCATCAACCCGGTTCAACGAGGATCCTTGTAGATCCAGACTTTATCTGGCACAGTCATCGTCGGGACTTAAGGACGCTGTTTTAATTTTACCCTTTCCCCGGCAAACGATTCTAGATTCGGGAATGTTCCGAATAAATTCCATCATTGGAGGAGAGAGATGTCCGATTACGGCACACTGGAAAGTCGCGTTCGTCGCAAGTCGCTGCTCAACAAGGTTATGAAGCCTGAAGACACCATTCAATACTTCAAGCCCGGGCAGAACCTGGTCTGGTCCGGTTTCACCCCGGCCGGCTATCCCAAAGCTGTTCCTATCGCCCTGGCCGACCATGTCGAAGCCAACAACCTGCAGGGTCAGTGGAAGTTCAACCTTTTCATCGGCGCATCCGTCGGTGCTGAGACTGAAGACCGCTGGGCAACCCTGGACATGATCGATCGCCGCTGGCCTTACCAGACCGGCAAGAACATTGCCAAGGGTATTAATGCTGGCAAGATCCGCATGGGCGACAAACACCTCGGTCACTTTGCCCAGGATATCAGCTACGGCTTCTATACCGAGAACGGCCGTTACGATATCGGCATCTTCGAAGTTTCCGCAATCAATGAAGACGGCGGCCTGGCCCTGACCAGCTCCTGCGGCATCGTCGCCGAAGCGATCGGCCTCTGCGACAAGATCATCCTCGAAGTCAACACCGGTCAGCCTTCCTTCGAAGGGATGCACGACATTCACATGCAGCAGAAGCCGCCAAATCGGGCTCCCTTCCTGATCACCGCAGCTGACACCCGCATCGGTACTCCGTATGTCCCCTGCGATATGGAAAAAGTCGTTGCCGTGGTCGAGTCCAAGCATCGTGACAAAGGTCGCGCCTTTGCCGATATGGACGATACATCCGAAGCGATCGCCGGACACATCATGGAGTTCTTCGCTCACGAAGTGAAGCGCGGCCGCCTGCCTGAAAACCTGCTGCCCCTGCAGTCCGGTGTCGGCTCGATCGCCAACGCGGTGGTCGGCGGCCTCGCCAAGGGTCCTTTCTCGAACCTGACGGTTTACACCGAGGTTTTGCAGGACACCATGCTCGACTTCATCGACGGCGGCAACCTGAACTTTGCTTCGGCCTGCTCTCTGTCCCTCTCTGAAGACCCGGGTTTCCCGCGCTTCTTTGACAACTGGGACAAGTATGCTGACAAAGTCATCATGCGCCCCCTGTCGATCGCCAACGCTCCTGAGCCGATCCGTCGTCTCGGTTGTATCGCCATGAACACCCCGGTCGAATTTGACATCTACGCCCACGCCAACTCGACGCTGGTCGGCGGCACCCGGATGATCAACGGTCTCGGCGGCTCCGGCGACTACCTGCGCAACGGTTACCTGAAGATCATGCACTCGCCTTCGACCCGTCCGAGCAAGACCGACCCGCTCGGCATTACCTGCGTCGTACCGAAGGCCCCGCATATCGACCACACCGAGCACGATCTCGACGTGCTGGTCACCGAGCAGGGTCTGGCTGACCTGCGTGGCGTGGCACCGAAGGATCGCGCCAAGTTGATCATCGAGAAGTGCGCTCATCCCGAGTACAAGCCGATCCTCACGGATTACCTGGAGATGGCTACCAAGGATTGTATCGCACGTGGCGTCGGTCACGAGCCGCAACTGTTCGACCGGGCCTTCAAGATGCAGCAGAACCTGACTGCCAACGGCACCATGAAGGTCAAGAGTTGGGACATCAAGGTCGATCTCTGCGAATAATTTCGACCGCTGCATCTGCCTGCTACAACCAAGGCCCCGCCGTTTTTCGGCGGGGCCTTTATTTTATTCAGAGGAGTAAATCTAACCCGCGTAGTCGCCCGGCACAGCAACCCGATCATGGCGGTCAAGGACAGCCTGATAAATATCGAACTGGAGCAACAACAACACAACCTTTTCGGTGGCTGCACCGGCTTTGGCTGCGGTGCCGCCTTCAATTTTGTGTCCCTGTTGCCGGATGGACAGGTTCACGCCTGCCGAAAGTTCCCTTCCCTGATCGGCGACCTTAACAGGAACACACTTCAGGAGATTTACCATTCACCGGCCGCCCATAAATATCGTAAGGGATGCCAGGAGTGCTCTGCTTGTCGACTGCGCCTTGTGTGCGGTGGCTGCCTGGCTGTGACTCACGGATGGGGGCGTGATCCCTTTCAAGAGAGAGATCCCGACTGTTCTATAACGTAAAAACGGGCCGGAAAATTTCCGGCCCGTTTCTATTTTATTTTTTCACGCCACGCGTCTCGCGCCACACATCACCGCTTTACAGTGAGTCAGCATTGCCCTTCAGGTAAGAAGCAACACCAGCCGCATCAGGCTTCATCCCCTCTTCCCCTTTGCTCCAACCCGCCGGACAAACTTCACCGTATTTCTCGGTGAACTGCAGAGCATCGATCATGCGTAGCATTTCGTCAACATTACGACCAAGCGGCAGGTCATTGACCACCTGGTGATGGACCTTGCCGCCCTTGCCAATCAGAAAAGAACCACGGTAAGCAACTCCGGCGTCCTCAAATTCGACATCGTAAGCCCGACAGATCTCGTGCTTGACATCTGCCACCAGCGGATAGACGACCGCACCAATGCCGCCTTCATCAACCGCAGTATTGCGCCATGCTATATGGGTAAACTGGGAGTCGATCGAGCAGCCGATGACCTGCACATCACGATCCTCGAACTCTTTGATCCGCTTGGAAAATGCGATCAATTCAGTCGGGCAGACGAAAGTAAAATCAAGCGGGTAAAAAAACAGCACGACATATTTCCCACTGTAATCGGCAAGTTTAAAATCAGGGTTAATGCTGCCATCTGCCATGACGGCTGTTGCGGTAAAATCAGGGGCCTGTTTGCCAACCAAAACGCTCATCTAAAAAACTCCTTTCAAAGAAAACCGGTTAGTTACATCAAATTTCGCCCTAGTTTACCGGCTTAGAAAAAGCTGTCAAGGTAATAATAACCGATTTAGTCATTAATTTGTTGCAGAGCAAAAATGGGCCAAGGACACCGGATAAACGCAAGAAAAATGAATCTGTCTTGGTTAAGAGTTTGCTCTTTTGCGTTATTTCTTTTTGCTACGCGGATGAGCCTTGTCATAGACAGACAACAACTGGTCAACACTGACCTGGGTGTATTTCTGCGTAGTGGAAAGTGAGGCGTGGCCAAGCAGCTCCTGGATGGCACGCAGGTCGGCACCGCCGTCAAGAAGATGGGTGGCAAAGGAATGGCGCAGTGCGTGAGGGCTGATATCCTTGATTATCCTGGCCTTGATCAGGCGGGTTTTCAGATTGCGTTGCACACTGCGGGGGGTCAGGCGTCCACCACGGGCATTCAGAAACAGGGGGGTATCGTCCCCGGGGGCGCCCCTGGCTTCGAGATAGGCGACAAGGGCTTCATGGGACTTGCGACCGACCGGCAGGATTCTTTCCTTGCGTCCTTTGCCGATCACCCTGACCAGCTTTTCACGCAGATCGAGCGAACCGACATTGAGTTCTGTAAGTTCGCTGACACGCAGGCCACTGGCATAAAAAAGCTCGACAATGGCACGGTCGCGAAGATCGAGCAGGCTGTTGCCGTAGCCGCGTTCCATAAGCGCAGTCGCTTCATCAACCGACAGCGTCTTCGGCAAGTAACGGTTCAGCTTGGGGGTCGATAACCCTTCGGCGGGATTGCCGGGCAGGTGCCCTTCGCGGACCAGGTAGCGGAAAAATGTTCTTAATGCAGAAAGCTTGCGGGCGATCGATGTTCTCTGGTTGCGTCTGTGCAGTTCTGCCAGGTAACGGCGGAGGAGAAATGTGTCGATTTTCAGCAGAGCAGCTCGATCGGAGCCACCGTTATTGTCGAGGAAGGTTTGGAACTCACGCAGGTCACGTACGTATGCCGCCCTGGTATGCGGTGACAGGTTGCGCTCATCGACAAGATAGCCGGTAAAAATATCGATCCATTTCTGCATGATCCATCCCCGTGTAAAGTTACCATAGACTTCCCTGCTGCATAAACATTTTCTGCCCTGCCAGCAAGTTGCCTGTTTGCTGGAGTCTTTCGAAAGTCGCAAGCGCCTCGACCCGGTTCATGCTAAATCGTTCGTCTCCATATTGACGCCCCCGACCGCATGGGATAATCTTTTCCATATGACAACGATCCTCTCTTTATTGCTTATCCTGATAAAAATGACTATCAGCCTGACCGCCCTGGCGGTCCTGCTGAGCTATACCGTTGCATGGTACGAGCGTGCCAATGCACGGCCCGATCTCATCGAACGACGTTTCACTTGCCGCGGCGTCTGTATCGCGATCTGGTTAATGCTCCAGGAGACAGGCTGTCTGCTGCTGACCATTATCATGCGGCCGTTTGGCTGGGCTGCAGCCAAGCTACCGGAAGCCGGGCAGTCCGAACGTCCGCCGATTATCCTTCTGCATGGGCTGTTCCATAACCGCAGCTGTCTTTTCTGGCTGCAATTCCGCTTGCGCTCAGCCGGTTACCTGCAGACCATAAGTCTCGGCACCCCGCCGTGGCGCGACATAGAGACCTTGACTGAGACCCTGGTAAAAAAGGTGGATGAATTGCGCATCAAACTGAAAGTTGACAAGGTCATTCTGGTCGGACACTCCATGGGTGGAATGATCGCCCGCAACTACGTCCAGAATCGCGGAGGGGCAACACATGTCCACGGTATGATCACTCTCGGGTCTCCACACCATGGCTCCAAACTAGCACCTTTTGCTATTTCGCAAATGGGCAGGATCCTGCTGCCCGGCTCCGAGTTCCTAATCAAATTCAACAGCGTTCCATGGCCTGAACAAGCTAAAGCCGTCTCAATCTATACCCGCTACGACAATATTGTACTCCCCGCAGAATCGGCAAAGATGCCTGGTGCACAAGTTGTGGAACTGGATGGCATGGGACACACGTCCCTGCTCTTCCACCCTCGCTCTCTGCAGGCGGTGATCAATGCCGTAGATCAAATCGCGTCATGAGAACCCTGACGGTTAAAAGTCATAAACAGGTTGAACTGATCGACATTACCCACGATGTCTTCAAGACCATTCTGGAGGATAATATTACCGAAGGACTGGCGGTCATATACACGCCTCATACCACTGCGGCGATCACCATAAACGAGAACGCCGACCCGGATGTCAGCCGTGACATCATCATGGGAATCGACAAACTGATTCCACTGCACGATGATTATTACCACCTCGAGGGGAACAGCGCGGCCCATATCAAAAGCAGCCTGTTCGGTGCCAGCGAAACATTGATTATCAATAACGGCAAACCTGTGCTCGGAACCTGGCAGGGCATCTATTTCTGTGAATTCGATGGCCCGCGTCAGCGCCATGTTCATATCCAGACTGTCGGCACATGAGTCTGCCCGTCTCCTTGCAGTCGCTAGCGGATTACGATCCGGGACGTGTGAAGGAAACCCTGCAGCGTCTCCTGGAGCCACTTGGCGGAATCGAAAATTTTGTCAAACCGGGGCAGAAGGTCCTGATCAAACCCAACCTGCTGGCCGGCAAGAGCCCTGAAAAAGCCGTTACGACTCACCCGGAGATCGTTCGACAGGTTATTTTACTGGTCCAGAGTACCGGCGCTGTCGTGACAGTCGGTGACTCACCCGGGCTTGGCAAGCCGGAGAGTGTGGCTCGCAAATGCGGTATTTACGAGGTCGTCGAAGCAACCGGGGCACGTTTTGCAGACTTTGAGGAATCCGTACCGGTTAAATTCGGTTCCGGAACCTTCCACCGGCTTGAGGTTGCCAGGGAAGCTCTCGACACTGACATCATTATCAACCTGCCGAAGCTCAAGACCCACCAGATGATGGGATATACCGGGGCGGTCAAAAACCTTTTCGGGCTTGTGGTCGGCATGCGCAAGGTTCGGCTGCACCTGCAGGCCGGCACAGACAAGGCATTTTTCGCGCTAATGCTTCTGGAGCTCGCTGAGCGCTTCGAGCCGGCATTGTCGATCATGGATGCGGTGGTCGGCATGGAAGGCAATGGACCCGGCAACGGCGATCCCGTGCAAATCGGAGCATTGCTCGCCTCGGCGCACACCCTGGCCCTCGATACGGTTGCCACCGCCATGGTCAACCTGCCAGGAGAGCGGGTATGGACACAGAAAGTCGCCCTCGAAACCGGGCGTCGCGGAGTCTCGCTGGCTGAACTTGACCTGCACGGCACTCCTCTTGCGCAGCTGCGGACCAACCGTTTTCGTCCCGCAAAAACATCCGACATCAACTTCGGTCTGCCGACCCCGCTGAAGAATCTGTTGAAAAATGCACTGACTGCGCAACCGGAAATCGGCCGGGAATGTTTACTATGCGGCCAATGTGTCATTCATTGCCCGCCTCAGGCAATGAACATGGATGAGCATGGCGTTCGTATCGATTACAGCCGCTGCATTCGATGCTTCTGCTGCCAGGAACTTTGTCCCCATGCGGCAATCACAACCCGGCAGGGAGTTCTACTGCGTCTGTCAGAATTCATCAATGGTCGCAGAAAAGAATAGGATAAAGTGAGCGATTACGGATTAAGTGCCCGGTCAAAGCAACTGGCAGAGTATGATTGCGGGCAGGGTGTAATCAAAGCAACGCAATTACGAGGGACGGCATGAACTTCACAAGAACCTTGATCACGACGCTTTTGGTCTCAGTCCTTTTTGCCTGTGCCGCCCTGCGCCCGGCTCCGCCCGAAGTACAACTGACCGGTCTCGAGATTACCGATTTATCTCTGAGTCACGCGAATTTTCTCGCCAGACTGCAACTTTACAATCCCAACGGCGTCAGCCTCGACATCAAGGGTTTGAAATTCACCCTTTTCCTGAATGATGTCCGTGTTGCCGATGGTCAAACCGCAAAATCGCTCACCATTCCAGCCGAACAGAGAGGTGAAGCGTCAATCCGTCTTTCGAGCAGCCTCTTCAACCTCTACCAGTTGACCCGCAAATTACAGGGCCAGGACCAGATTGCATTTCGAATCGACGGCGAGGTCACAATTGGCGGGCTGGGAATTCTCAGTACAACGATTCCGATCGAACGTGAAGGCGTCCTGCCTTTGGCCGGGACCCTGAATCAGCTGCGGTCTGACACGCGCTAAAACCGGTTATCTGTCCAGATTCGTGAGATCTACCTACGCAGTCTCCAGAAAAAATACAATAAAAATAGAATATAAATACAAACAGTGTTTTAAAAAAACCTTTTTTAGTTTATATTTAAAAAAGTATTTTACGAAATAGCCCTTATTTATGGCTGTAAGAGGGGGATAATATGCTGTTTGTCTGGGATCAAAGCTACGACACAGGGATTGAAGAAATAGACCGGGACCACAGGGGCCTGGTCAAGCTGATCAATGATCTTTACGAGGCCATGCAGGACGGCAGCGGAGGGGCGCTGCTGCTGCCGATCTTTTCAGCATTGAAGCATTACACGGAGACGCATTTTGACCGGGAAGAGAGATTTATGGTGGACTGCGACGCACCGGACCAAGAGCAACACTTCCAGGAGCACAAGCAGATGATGGCCAAACTGGCCGACCTGGAGAGCAGACATCGTCAGGGCGAAGCAGCTATCTCCCTGCAGACGTTAACCTACCTTCGCGACTGGCTGAAAAATCACATCTGCGTTGTCGACCAGGCCGTGGCCGATCATGTGCGGGAGAAAAGCCCCAGCTGATTCCGGCGAGACAAAACGGGAGGGCCAAAACGGCCCTCCCATTTTCATTCCTGGCGATCGACAGTCCGTCGGGTCACACCTCGTAAACCAGTACGCGAATCAACCCGCAGGTATTCCCTGCTTCAACCGTTGTTGAATCACTGACCGACAGGACCCTGGTGATCCCGTGTTCAACGATGAACTGGTTGACGCGTGCATCCAGATCATCGAGCTCCCGTTGCGCCTTAAAAGGCTGCAGAGGTTCGCCGAAGGTCTTGATTTTGATCATAACAACCTCCTTCAGCAGCCAGGATCAGACCTGAACCACCTCTTTGACTTCAGGAATCTTTTCCACGAGGGTTCTCTCGATACCCATTTTCAGGGTCATTGTTGACATTGGGCAGGAACCGCAGGCACCAGTCAGTCTGACACTGACAATGCCATCGTCAGTAACATCAACAAGTTCGACGTCACCACCATCAGCCTGCAATGCAGGGCGAATCAACTCCAAGACTTCCTGTACCTGTTCTTTCATTGTTTTATTCTCCTTGGATAAAGCATGTAGTGATTAAAGTATACCTGCTTTGTATACTTCTAGTAAACGGGTCGGGTAATTTTAACAGAAAAGGCGTAAACGGCCAGGAAACGATCCAGGAACTACTATTCAGGATCAGGCTTGACCGGTCAACCGAAAGGAATGGCCGCAACCGGACGACTGCACAGCAACTCCGGGGTTCCGACGTCCTTGCCCTGGACGAGAATCTTGAAGGTCTCCCCCATACCGGTCTCCGGCATGATCAGGTTTTTCAGTGTCAAACGCAGCGCCCGGGCTTCATTCTCATCGGTTGCGGCGGCCTCCAGGCGAACCAGTTCCTCGAAGAAACCGAGGCCAAGCAGGAAACGGTACTGCTCTCCGAACCACAGAGTCTCAAGCCCTGCCTCGCTTCCTGCCTTTTGCAGCGCGGTAAAATCGACATGGGTTGTAATGTCTTTTTCCCCGACACTGTCGTAAGGGTTGTCGTCCGCCTGATGGCGATGATAACACATCAACGTTCCGCTCCTCCGGTGAGGAGCATAAAGCTCTTCGGCCGGATAACCATAGTCTATAGTCATGACGAAACCCTTCGTCATGCGCTCGCCAACCTTGCGCATCCACTCCGGTGCCAGCAGATTTGCTTCAGCCCGGGTACCCTCGAACGGCTCGTGGCCAAGCCAGGCGAAATAATTCGATAGTGTTTGATTGCACTCATCATCCAGTGCTTCCGAAAAGAGCTCTCCGTCGCTGTCAACAAACACTTCCTGGATCTTTCCGGCTCGTTTTTCAATCACGTGCACCGGAAATGCATCGACCAATTCATTCGACAGAAAACAACCTGAGTTTATCGTCCACTCATTCTCACCGGACCATCTGACCTTGCCGGCGTGACCGGCAAGATTACCGGCCTGACGATCGCGATTATCCTGGCTGACCTCGACCAAGGTATAGCTCAACCGGCCATAAATCTCAGGGGCCTCTTCCGCAAGGGCATCCAGGATATCGAGAGCAAGGTGTCCCTCTCCGGCACCCTGCTCAACGACTTCGAAGACTTCACTTGACAGGAGACCAGCCATTTCAGCAAGTTGACGTGCGACCAGGCGCCCGAACAGCGCATTGACGCTGCTTGAAGTGAAGAAATCGCCTGATTTACCAATCCGCTCGCGTGGGGCCATATAATAGCCGTACTGCTGATGATAGAGGGCTTGCGCCATAAACTCGGCAAAGCTGACCTTGCCAGTCTGCAGAATCTGCTGATGCAGGAGAGAGGCAAGTTGCGTTGTATTTGGTTGCGGAGGAATCTGTTCGTTCATAACGGCATTCACCTTTAGAAAACAGGCGGCAGTTTAACGCAGCCATCCCGGCGGTACAAGAGGGGATTATCTACTGGAAGCAGCGGGCAAAGCGATTTGACGGAGTGCCAGGGGGTCGTTGGTAAACACTCCAGCAACCCCGGCCCGAAACAGGCTCCTCGCATCCGCAGGGTTATCAACTGTCCAGACATATACAGGCAGTTTCGCCCGTTGGCATGAGGAAATCATCAGGCGACCCACCTGCCCTGCTTCGGGGTGGAAGGCGACTGCTTGCAGCCCGACCGCAAGCCTCACCGCATGACGCCAGTTGCCGAAGGCAAAGAGAACAGCAATCGGTAATCTGTCGTCAGCCGCGCGCAAACGCACAAGCAACCTGTAGTCAAAGGAAGAAACCACGTAATCGGCATCCGGATAACGTTTCAACAATTCGAGAACAGCCATCCCGGCATCAAGATCCTTGATTTCCAGATTGAGGAGCACCTGGCCACCGAAGGTTTTCAACACATCCTCAAGCGCAGGGATTGATTCTCCCGAAAACTCCCTTGAAAACCAGAGACCGGCATCCAGCGCCTGCAGCTGCTGCCAGGTCTTGATTCTGACCTGGCCCTGGCCATCTGTGGTTCTCTCCAGCGTCTCATCGTGGATAACCACAGGGACTCCATCACGAGAGAGATGAATATCCAGCTCCAGTCCGTCTGCCCCACACTCAGCTGCAGCGGAAAATGCCGCCATGGTATTTTCCGGCGCCAGCGATGAGGCCCCTCGATGGGCCCAGAGGAAAGGACGATTCATATCTGTTGTGCTTTCACGGATCGGTAATGATACTGAAGGAAACCCTCAAACACGTTGGCAAATACAACGAGGACTTCAAATTTACTCAAAACTATGACCTATGGTTGAGAATTTCCAAGCGATATCGGGCAATAAACCTGCAAGAGATTTTATACAGTGTCCGTCGTCACGAAAACCGTGTCACGTTAACTCGTTTGTATGTGCAACTTCATCGAGAAGATAACCTCTATGATTTGCAAGCCTCTGATTAGGTTCCAAATAATGCAGGTATTATTTTAGACGTTGGGACTTAATCAGAGGCTTCCTAGTACGGGCATTCAGCCAGAACGTATTCGGCAAATACTTCACGGCTACGTCTTTCCAAGCTTGATTCATCATCTGGGATCAATTCCACTTTCTTAAAAACACCAGCCTCAACAAGACGCTTAGTATAGTCAAGATTAATATCCCGAAATTTGGCTTTATACATTTCGGGATTATCAAGTTTGTAGAATTTGCCCTCCTGCAAAATGGCATCGATGGCGGACTTTAAGGCATCGCGATCTCCCTTGTTATAGCGAACATAGCCTGTATCCAACTCAAACATGCTCAGGAGGTTGTCGTACTTCGAGGAGAATCCAACTATACCAACAGATCGCCCCGACATCAGTCCCCAGTATGCAGTATGGTACGAGTTCGTTACGATGTGGCTTGTTTGGCTGAAAACTGCACGAAACTCACGTTCCGAATGCGCATTGGTGCCTATGACGAAGCCATCATAAGCATCAAGCATTTTCAGGGGCTCTGAACCGCTAGCTCTCGGATCAAAATTTATTAGAATTCCTGTCCGTGATCCCGGTGCGATCTCGTTGATAGAATTGAAGACACTTGAACAAGGACAAAAAGGGATATCAGCTGCGGCAAAAGTACAATCCCGAGTCGCAGTATAATCCAAGGACTCGGCTAATCTTGTCATTTTTTCACCGTCGGCAGATTCCTCTTTAAGACTTAAACCAACGCCCCAGCCAACGGTTAGGAGCTTATCCAGATCAAGAGATGGTATTTTTTTTACTAGTCTATTGTAACTCCCATATGTACCGCCACCAATAATAACAACTGGTCGTCCGCTATCCATGGGAGTAAATTTGAAATAGTGACGAGGACTGCTCAAATAGTCTCCAAGATTGAATATTGATGTCCTATGATGGATAAAGGCCAGGCGATCACTATCTGAAAGCTCATGGCCAATTGTACCGAGTTGGGTGGCGACACGGTACGAGGAAACAACTGCTTCAGGTTTGGACGACTTTGGGGAGAGATTTTTTAGAATCTTCAACATCATTTGTCTCCGTTGTTGTATCTTGGAAAGATAGACCTTTAAGGCTCCAAAACGGCTCCGACACCCGACAATATCTAAGTAAAGGATGATGTCGCTGGGTATTTCAATGCATTCTACCAGCTCAATTATTCACAACCCGATATCCATAGAATCTAAGCAGGGTTTATCTAACGTTACTCTGGAATATTATGTGACGTCTACTTCTATTCTGCACATTATCGAGGCCTTGAATGAAGATTGTTATTTTAAACTACACAGGAAACAGAAGAAACTGGGGTTGTCAAACAACAAGCCGAAATCTGCTCTCTTTTCTTCAAACTACATTTGCTCATGTCGATTCGTTTGACATCGAAATGATCCCGCTGCCGGCTGAGCATCCTGTAGACAAATTGGTCGAGAGAACTCATGGGAAAAGAATAGAGAGCATTTACAGACAAAATTCACCGCCCCTATTGGATCTAAAGTTTCTTGAAGACCTGGTGAGAATGCGCTTTGGACAATACGCAGACATGGCTCAACGCGCCGATATGCTTGTTTTCCAGGGTGAGGGATCTATTGGTCCAGTCAACCACTTTCGTGGTTTACGCCTGTTTGCATTACCTTTTCTGGCAGCCCATTCATGGAAGAAGCCAGTTTACTCAATGAATCAGACTCTATATGCGACAACGCATAAACATGGAGAAACCCTAGCGTCCATATTTCGCCCGTTCAAAATGGTAGCTGTACGTGAAATGTGCTCATATCAGTTTGCCAGAAATATTGGTCTTTCTAACACCGTATTGTGCCCGGACATGGCATTTGCCGAAGAAGTATATGCCGGGCAGAGCAATTCAGAGAAACCATATTTTTGTGTTGTTGGTTCAGCAGCCCTCAAGCTGTTTAACCTTCAGACACTAGGAAAATTGATTTCAAGAATCATTGAATTAACCGGCCTTGAGCCGCTCTTCATCTATCCGAACAAGAAGGAAAAAAAGATTTTCGATAAACTTTTCCCTGACCATAGGTCATTTATTTCAAGTGTTCACCACAACATTACTGATATCCTTCCAGTGTTAAGCTCTGCGAAATTTCTGATTGGTGGGCGATATCACTCTGCCATCACCGCCCTCACACAGGGAACCCCTGTGATTCTGCTTCCGGGAAACACCTTCAAATCCGAAGGAATCGGTCCGATGCTTGATATGAGTATCGCTGTCCATGATGCGAAGGAGATTGTCGCTATCGAAAAAGAGGTAAAACACATAATCACGGAAGGAGATTTATTACGAATCAAGATAATAGAGGCCGTAAACAGGAATAAGCAAAAAATCGAATTGTTGTCTCAATACTTTGTTGAACTGACCGACAACACCTCTCCATCACAACAATACAGCGACCCAAAATACTCTCCACTTACGCCGGAGGTCTGTGAAGTAATTGATTTTGGCAAGCACCATAAAATCTACAAAAAACAGAACAGTAACCTTAAGTACCGCTTCAAATTTTTCGCTGGCGCAGCCTTGAAAACATGCATATCAGACGCTGTGGATGATGGATCAATTGAACGCACGTTTACAAAATTTACTGTAACTTAATTATTTGCAAGTGTTCTTTCTCAAAAGCCAGTGAGTCATCTCTATCTCACCTTATCAACTAGAAACACAAACTTAACAGGAAATCACACTCAACATTCACCTGGAGACATGTAATTATCCCCGGGCTACCGTGAAATCCCTTAATCCGGCCCCTAATTGCTTCAGTACCTCGTCCCATTGGCGCGGGACCTTCTGGTGAATCAACCTCAAGGAGCGATACCATCGTCCTCCTGAACCCTCGATCGGCCAAGCCCAGTAAGAGGGTACTGATAGCAGACCAAAAGTGACTATATCTACAGCAGAGGCAATATGCATCACTGAATTATCGATTGTGATCACTGCATCCATTTGATTAAGCTGTAACGCAATTTCATGAACAGTGCCAGCCGGGTTGATCATGTCAAACCGAATTCTCTCACCAAGATACTTTGTAAGAGTCTCTTCTTCGGCTGGTGTAATGCCATGTTGAGCGGAGCAATATTCCAAATCGAAGTCCGCGAGAAACTCAGCGAATTGAGCTAGAGGTATATTTCTATATAGGCCTTGTCTTTTATTTGTGGTTTTCCATGAAATACCTACTTTAGGTCTGGCGCCAGTATTGGCAGATGGCGTGGACTCTGTAGAAAGCTCAATAGTCTCCGCTGCAATAACAGAAAAATCCTCCTCAGTGGAGACCACATACTTAAGCGTATCTCGTGCCAGGACATACTGCTGGCACTTCCCGCGTAAAGTACTCATATCCTCGTTTTTAGCTACCACCAAAGTACCCGGAAAATTAATACTGACTATCTCATACAGCCTTGGGTCAACTGCCAGAATAAGTTGGAGGCCAAACTTTCGCTGAAAAGTCTTAACAACTTTACATGCCAGGAGTTCCCCTCCCAGGCTTGAACGAAAGTTGAGCCAGACAAGAACCGGTTGATTATCTGAACTACCTTCCCTCCATTGAGTCAGCTCTAGTCCATCTACAACTTCATGTGGCTTATTGGAATTCTCGACAAAAATTGGCGCAGAAGCAGAGTTGAGAGCCGTCTTCTTTTGCTCCGGTTTAAAATATGCACCTGGATAGGCTGGCCACCCGCGATCGACAATGCCAAACTTGAAATCAATCCAGTCGGTCATATGTCGTGCCTTTATGGAGTACTTTCCCGGTCCGATCCTTTTATAGTAGCTTCCAGCACGATCATACATGCCATCATTAAAACAGGACGTGGCAATTTCCAGATAGAGATAATTTTCAAACTCGACACCAAACCGTGACAAAATCCTCGCAATAATTTTTGACAAGGGAGAATTCACGAATCTCTCCCGAAATCCATAAAAATATGACCTGACCCCACTCACAACAATTACTCCATAAGGCTTTATCTGGCACAAACCTGTTTGTAATCCGTCCCGTCTCTTACACACAACCGATGTCAAAAATAGCGATCCAACAGTTGAGCCCATACATCACTGCTCAATCTCTCCTGTAAACGGATTCATCTTGATTTTCCTGCCGAAAAGCAGATGATCTCGTAGACGGTACACTAAATGATAAATAGCAAACATCCCAGGTATCCGGTGCATGAGCCTGATCAAGGTAGATTCGAGGGTTGCAGCCCGTCCGCTTCCCAGGGGAGTGCCTGCAAGGAACCTCTCAATCTTTTCTGCAAGCTGTGCGGCATTATCTGTTCGAAAAATATGGGCGTGCCTGCCTGGAACCCAGCCTATACTAGGCTTCCGAGGAAATCTCTTGCTCCATCCAGACCTTTCCCAGCCGATATTGCGGAAGGTACGCAATTTACTCTGCTTGCCGAACAGGAACATCAAACGTCCCTCAAAATCGGAAAGAGAGGGGTCCGAGTGTTCAAGAAGGCATAGAGCTTCGACCTGTCGACCAGACGCAATGAGAATTCGCGCAACCCTGACGGCGATCCATCCTCCCTTACAGTTGCCTCCGATCAGGTAAGGTCCATTGGGTGCTACCGACAGAATCTCATCCACATAATGCTGTGCAAGCTTCTGAAGCATCTCTTCTGTTGTTGTAAAGAGGCGGCCACCGGAATATAGACCATACAGCGGCTGTTCCGGGTTAAGATGAGGCGCAAGCCCCCCCATCTCCTTTGCAGGGTTGTTGAAACACCAAAACAGCGGACGCAATCTCCCATCACCATTAGCTATTTTCATAGCAGAGCCGGAATAGGCAACCGAGATACTCCCCATTGCCATAACGGTGGTAAGTGAGCGTCTTTCCGTGGCTGTCAGGCAGCCCTCACCTTTCTCTTGCAGGTCATCGGGCTGAATAGTTTCGGCTTCATCAACCAAGCGTGCCATTTCACGAACGGTTGAAATTCCGGTCAACGCACCCTGTGGCAATGGCCGACCTAAATCTTCCTCAACGGCTAGATAGAGGCGGACACCAGACAATGAGTCCCCCCCTATCGCAAAGAAATTGTCATCAAGACCAACTTCTGGGAGGTTTAGTTCAGAAGCCCACAGCTTCGCCAATCGCTGTTCCAGGGCGTTTGTATCACTATCTAACTCACTCGTTACACTGGCAGCTTTTGACTCTGCTGCTTCAGTCAGTGCCAATCGATCGATCTTACCAACTGCGTTACGCGGCAACCGATCCTGAATGAACAGCTGCTGCGGAACTTTAAAGGAGGCAAGCCGAGTTGAAAGAAATTTTAGGATCTCTATTTCATTCGTAGATGCATCAGATCGCAGAACGATGGCAGCCCCCACATCCTCTCCTAGTGTGCGGTGCTTCAGAGCAAAGGTGGCTGCTTCGTCGATCTCAGGATGTGTAAGTAGCATGTCGTCAACTTCCTGCGGGTTCACCTTCTCTCCACCACGGTTGATAATCTGCTTGACGCGCCCGACAAGAAACAGTTGGCCGTCCTCGTCTAGATAACCGGTATCACCGGTAAAAAACCAGCCATTCCGGAAGGCCTTAGAGTTGGCCTCCACATTATTTTCATAGCCGGCAAAGATGTTATCACCGCGAACCACAACCTCACCTGTTTCGCCATAGCCAAGCGCTGTGTCGTCTGGCCCCAGAATACGTATTTCATTGCCACAGGACGTTCCTACAGAACCAGGTATACGTGCCGCAGGAGGTAACCTGGTCGAAGTGATCAAAGGACCTGCTTCAGTCATCCCAAAAGTCTGAATCACCGGAACGGAAAACAACGCCTCAACCTCTTCCATCAACCGCGGTGGTAGTGCTGCAGCAACCGAACGAACAAGTCGAAGCGTGTTCGGTTGTATGGCAATATTGTTTCGTTCGGCGTGGAACACAAGCTCCCGAAGTGTTGTTGGAACCCCCTGGAACCAGGTCGGCTTGGCGTCTGCCAGCAATCGGTAAAACTCAGCTGCGTTAAAACCTGATGTGGAGATGATTGTCCCACCAGAGGCGAGTGGAGCAAGGAGTAAATCTACAAGTCCTCCAATGTGAAACTGCTCCCACATACTGAGGCAGCGATCACTGGCTCCCAAGCACATTGATTGGACCACTTCACCGGCTGATACGCATATATTTCGATGGGTTAATGGGACACTCTTGGGTCTGCCTGACGATCCAGAAGTCAGCAGGACCAATGCAATATCGTCAGGATCGGGAGCAGCGATGGGCGCCTCTGCAGGGCTACCTTTGTGAATATTTTGTGCTTTGGCCAGCTTCCCATTTTCGTCAAGACGAAGAACCTTTACACCCAGACTAGCAGCCACCTCTGGCGCAAATCCATTATCGTCATTGCCCACCAGTAGAAAGTTGACCCCGGTCCTCTGAAAATAATCCTCAAACTCTGCTTCACGATATAACGGGTTAAATGGCAGAGCGGCACCAATGCTACACACAGCCAAAAGGGCAATGGACATTTCAGGCCCATTTGGCAGGACAATGGCCACGCGGGACCGCGTCCCATTTGGGCTTACCCCCTGACTACGCAACCCCTGAGCTATATCTTCCACCCAGTTGCATAGAGAGAGATAGTTAACTGGTGCGTCATTCTGGCGCTCAATTGCAACTGAATCGGGAGAGGTATGGGCTTTGTGCCGAAGAAGCGATAGAACGTCGGAAAATGCCTGCTGGTCATGCAGTTCCTGTGCATCTATCACGTTTAAACTCACTGTCGCTCCAAGTTGCCATATCTGGAAACAACACCGTTAACCGTCTCAGCACTTTCTCGCAGGTGTGCACGAATTTTCTCACGGTCGTGGGCATCAAGAGCGTGGCCTGCCCCGAGCTTAGCCATAATGTCCAGATCATAGTATCGCATGGCATTACTAAGGATGAAAACTTCATCAACCAGATCAGTTGTCCCCGCAGGTGAGGTAATGTCACAGATATTGTCCGAACCCAATCGAACATGTACACCTGTTGCCAACATATCCAGTACACGGGCGATTGAATTATATGTAGGTGACATATAAGGCCGAACCTGCAGCATGCTGATAGCTGCTGAGGGACAACAGATAACCCCAATATTTAGATCAACAAGCGACTCTACCAATGTCTTAAACCGGGCTTCATCATAGGTGGACGGAGAAATCACATGAACAAGCCATACCTGTGGCTCGCTGCTCCCTTTACAACCCAACCCAAGGTCCCGAACTACTCTCGTAATGCACTCGGTTCCAGCTTCCATCTCGTGGTTCTGTTGGTCCACATGGATGTGGATAGGCTTACCAAGTCTGGCAGTCAGCAGTAGCATCCGCCGACAATTCTCCTCAAAACCGATGTGTTCAGGATAAGGCTCGCGGTCATCACGTTCCGGCAAAGCCCCGATAAAGTCTGCTGACTCAGCCACTTCCTCCAGTAGAGCCCATCTACGAGGCTCATCATCCCTGAATCCTAGCGGGGAATAGGCCCCTACCTGTAAGTCAAGGACCCCAGACCGTCGCTCCTTAATCCGAAGAAACCGATCATATGCTTGCCGACCAACACAATCATCGGTTACGTCTACCACTGTGTCTGCCCGGGTCGTCCCAGCGTTGATCATTAACTCAACATATCCATCAACACGCTGTTCAAGTAAATCAGGATCGTAGCAGCTACTCGCATGTATCATTGGGATGAGTGAGTGCTTTTTGGGAAGCGACAGGTGTGAGACTCCTTCATCGCCGACGTTGTTAAGTAATTTTACGGTTTCATCGTAAGTTCCAGCCCGATCAAGATGAAGATGTGCATTATACAACCCCCCTAGCAAATGAATCTTTTCTCGCAGATTTGTATAAAATGAGGTCGATCGAATATGAGACATTCTTTATCCTTGATTCTGTTTCGTAGATACTCTGTTAAAGTCGGGGCAAACTTAATCCTGGCTTGGGAGATTGATCAGGATGTCGGGATAATTTTTCTCAATCCATGCTAAATCCTCTTCATATGACGCTCTAAGTGCTGCAGACTCATGTACTGAAAACGGCTGAAAGGGATTGTTGCCACTGCCTAAAGAGCAAATCCGTGCAGCCTCTTCCTTTCTCTTATACCTCGGTAATTTTGGACATATCTCCTCTAACAAACGAATTGTCTCTGCACTTGGCGAACGGGTTATTGTCGGAGGATTAATATGTGGAAATGAGGATATCTTATTCTTACAAAGATAGGAGAGAAAGTAGTCTGGATTGTTTGCATAATCTTCATATTTCCATATTTTGAGATGATCAGCATCAATTAGATTAAAGATCCTTTTTATTATGGAACTCCACGTCGGTGGCTTGTTTAGTGCGTTTTTTTTTATTGTATCAAAGCCTCCTGGCTTCGCCTTTGCCATTCTTGCTTGCTGTGCATATGCAGATGAAAATACAGAGGCAAAAGACCTTATTGACATAAATAAAGTCATTTTACTGTCGCCTTTTAAAAAAAGGAGAGTTGCTAGATTCTTTTCTATATCTGGATATATTTTTGATCTGAGAAGGTCAGAAACGCTTCCTAAAATATTCTCCTCAGAGATAAGAAAAGTCTCATTCCTTCCTTTATACGAACCAATCCAATGATTATGTATGTCCTTCTTTGAAAAATATCTCTGCAGTATTGGTTGGCGTTGCCACCAATTTAAGGTAGGGAAACGCCCCATATTTCTAATGTTTTCACGAGTAATATATTCAATGCCTGCATGCGAAAGTTCTTGGTACACAGATTCGAGTGTATCCTGTATGTGAGTTGTTGCAGTTTTATGCGCACCAACGTGAATACGCCACTCTTTAGTTTTGCGCATATAGAGCAATCCAGGTAAGCGCTAAGTTAATCCCGTCCGACTATCCACGGCACCGGGGTCACTAGCGAATTGAGTCCTCGCTATATAAGTTGAGTAGAGTTTAAAAAAGAATGCCCATGGTGTCATCTTGCCTAGCATTACGAAATGCTTATCTGCTTCGTCATTAAGACCATATCTTGTGAATCTCAAGATGCATCTTTTATGGTGCTTCATCTTCTCTTCTTTTGAAAGATGTCGGTAGTAAGAGTTAATGCCACTTGCCTTTATTTCATCCAGGATCTGTTGCTCCACTCCATATTTATACAGATTTATTGCCAGCGCCCTAAAAAGTTGCGCCTGGTTGTGGTTGGACACTGTGGCGCGTTTAAAATGTCTGCGCACCCCGTAGAGAGCTTCCTGTAGATTCTGGCCTTTGAATCGCTGGAAAATCCGCAGCCATAATTCATAGTCCTGAGTATATTTAAAAGTTTCATTGTAGTGTCCTACTTGATCAAGGACTTCTCTACGTATCATCACTGAGCCATGTACAAAACAGTTGTTTTTCAACAACTCTCCGTATCCAGGCCTTTGGGGAAGAAGCTTTGTTGAGAGAGGTGCCCCCGTGCTGCTTAATGTTAAGCGACCAGTGCCAAGAAACGCTACTTCCGGGTTGCTCAGCATGTACTGGTACTGTTTTTCAAGTCGCTCGGGCATAGAAACATCGTCTGCATCCTGCCGAGCGATAAAGCGGCCTTTTGCGATACTGAGAGCCTTATTTAATGAGCGAGTGAGGCCTATGTTATTCTTATTCTTGATGATGACGAGTCGTGAATCTGATACGTTTGTCAACTTGTTTTCAGTCGCATCGATTGAACCATCATTAACAACCACAAGCTCTATGTTCTTATAGCTTTGCACCAGGATGCTATTAATCGCATCCAGGATTGTCTCTTCATTATTGTATGAAGACATAATCACTGATATTTCAGGCTTAGAGTTTTTCATGCGAGAGCAGATGATCGTTTTCCTGATAAATAATAGATTGATTGCTCGGGGGAAAAGTAGATCTGGCCGATTTGGAAATGGACGTCTCCCCTTGTGAGTCAAGACTTTTGTGTTGTTAAATGCTAAGTAGAAACGTGACCTATATGAACAGCCAAGAATGAAACTCTAAAGTTCCGGAAGAGTCTTCACCACGCAGACAAAAGACATCCAAGTCAATGCTTTCAGTCAATATGCTATATTTATGACAAATGCGTCAAGCACTGAATAGATATACGAAAAACACTGTGTGAGGTGATTTCCTGGGCGTGTATATGCTGTAGCCTGCCCCCCAGGAGATGTTATTGAACTGTGACTCCCAAGAGCCCATAAAACCAGCTCCCGGCATTGAGATTGCTCAACTGTGACAGAGTCAGGCTCGCAACGGCACCGTGACCATCAGTGGTTCTTTCCACAGTCTCGTCATGAATGACAACCGGAACGCCATCGTGAGAGAGATGGACGTCTAACTCGAGTCCATCTGCACCACTGGCAACGGCCGCAGCAAATGCCACCATGGTATTTTCCGGCGCCAGTGTAGAGACCCCTCGATGGGCCCAGAGGAAAGGACGATTCATATCTGTTATGCTTTCATGAAGCAGACAATGAGACGAGAAAGTGAATCGATGCGGTTGGATTTATTTATAATCATCATCGGTATACTACTGGCTGTCGCCATGGCGTTAACCCTGATTTATGGCAAACCGTACAGCCTTCACGGCTACGGGACCAAGCCGCCAGCCCCTCAACACCCGTCAGCTTACCCGGCCTA
>Ga0070728_10002435_pt1 | contig 23309 bp, 17 predicted proteins | sample tdDd471_FD_66723 | JGI IMG/M metagenome (GOLD analysis project Ga0070728, IMG submission 66723) | Marine sediment microbial communities from the Atlantic coast under amendment with organic carbon and nitrate - tdDd47.1 | ecosystem: Environmental > Aquatic > Marine > Coastal > Sediment | place... | reverse complement strand
CTTCGACACGGCCCTGTCCGTACCGCTGGGCGTGGAACGGATCGACATCATGGAAGCGGTCGAGGACGAGGATTACCTGGTCGTAGACGGCAACGGTGGGCTGAGCTTCTTCATCGAGGGCGATCCCGACACCATGGACTTCGATTTCGATCTGTCCGCGGACGTCGCCGGCCAGACGGTACAGCAAGGCCTGGGCAACTTCGATCTGCCGGCTCCCGATCCCCTGGACTACGAATTCCTGCTGGGAGACATCTGGGCCCCGGCCGCCGGTCAAACGGATCTGGCAACGGCGGTGCCGCCGTTCCCCATCGCCGTTGTCAGCGGTGATCAGGACATTCCGGACATCGACAACGCAATGCTGGAATCGGGTTCCCTGACGGTCACGGTGTCCAATGGCCTGCCAGTGCCGATCTCCGCGCCCAACGGACCCGACCAGTTGATCATCTATCTGGAAGACCCCGCTGATGGTGCCGTCGTGACCACCTTCACCTTTGGTACCATCGCCGCCGGAGCCGTGGCCGAGCAGACGGCCGACTTGGCTGGCGCCACCCTGCCCGGTACGATCCGGGTCCGCCTCGCCGGCGGTTCGCCGGGATCCGGTGGACAGGTCGTGACGGTCAACGGAACCGACGCTATCGATGTGAATGCCGCGTTCTCGGCGCTGGTCGTATCGTCGGCCCAGGCTGTCGTCGAAGCCCAGACCTTCCACAGCAGCTTCGATACGGAGCTGCCTGCGGACTACGAGATCACCGACGCCGTCATCAGCAGCGGTACGCTGGACGTAACGCTGACCAATGACATGCCCGTACCCTGCACGGCTGTGCTGTCGTGGAGCCAGCTCGTGAACCTTTCCGACCAGCCCCTGCAGGCGATCTACAACCTGGCGCCGGGTCAGACCCTGTTGCAGACGGTGGACTTCGCCGGCCGGATCCTGCAGGCCGGACCGGATCCGATCACCGCACTGACGGCAGATCTCGACATCAACACTCCCGGCAGTTCGGGCGCCACGGTCACCCTGGACTCGGGCGACGGATTGACCGCCGACGTTGCGCCGGCAACCATCAACTTCAGCAGCGTGACCGGCGAGGTGCCCGCCTACGACGTGGCCATCGAACCGATCGAGGAAGAGATCGATCTGCCCGACGAGATGGACGGCCTGGAACTGACAGCCGCCACCATGGTCTTGCGGTTGACCAACACCTCGGGCCTGCCCGGCGATGTCGACCTGACGTTGACCGGCGTGGCGGAGAACGGTTCGACTCGCGACCTGCATGTCAACGAACAGATCCTGCCGTCGATCAGCCGCGAGCCCGGAGTCACCAGCATCGTGCTGGACCAGACCAACAGCTCGCTGGTGGATTTTTTGAACAACCTGCCCGAACAAATCACCCTGGACGGCACCGTGGCCGTGGGCGGCGACGGTGCCAGCGGGACCGTCCATGCCAATGACTACGCGGCGATCGCCTGGGACATCACCGCACCGGTGGAAGTCATCATCACCGGTTCGACCATTGCCGGCGATCCCGATGACCTGGGAATCGACCAGGACGTGCGGGACATCATCAATGATCACGCGCGAGGTGCCAGGGTAGAAACAGAGATCCTCAACCACATGCCGGTGGGCGTGGAGTTGCGGATCCTGGCGGCGGTCGACACGACCAACATCTCTACCAATCCGCTGCTGGTCATCGGCCCCTTGACGCTGGCACCGGCCACTGTCGATCCGGTGACCCACATGGTGCTCGACGCGGTCATCAGCCGACCGATCATCACACTGACCGAACTGGAAGCCCGGGTTTTCGGCCTGGAAGGACTGCACACCGTCGTGGAGGCCACCTTGCCCTCTACCGATGGACAGCCCGTACGCATGATGTCCACCGACTACATAGAGGTCCGAGGCATCGTTCAGCTGGACGTCGAAGTCAACGACGAGTGGTAGGCAGCAAACACCTTCCGCTCCGCGGGAGATCCGGAGGATAGAGTCATGAACAGCAAACAGTACAAATCAAACCGACGAAGCGTCAGCCCCCTGCGCCGGCGCGTCGGATGGGCAATCCTGACGGCCGTCTTGATGGCCACCGCCGCCCTGGCCCCCGCCCCGGTTCTGGCCCAAGGTGCAGTCCGGGCCTGGGGCATGGGCGGAGCCAACACCGCCGGCGCCCGCGGACTCGAAGCCGTGGAGTACAATCCCGCCAATCTGGCATTCAGCAGCGGGACCAGCATCGGCCTGGCTGGAGCAGCGGTGGACGTGCACAACAACTCGATCAGTCTCGACCGCTACAACGAGATCACCGGCGCCTACCTGGACCAGGCCGACAAGGAACGCTTGATGGCGGACATCCCCGATGACGGCTTTCGCCTGGACGCGGATGTCAGGGCCTCGGTATTCGGCGTGCAAACCGGTCCTTTCGCCCTCAGTTTCGGTGCCATGGGAGCAGGCCAGGGGAATCTGGACAAGGACTACTTCGATCTGGTGCTCTTCGGCAACCAGATGGGCGAGACAGTGGACTTCAGCAACACCTGGGGCGAGGGATACGCCATCGGTACTGCGTCTCTTTCCTACGGCGGGGTTCTCTATGGCGGCGACCACAGCCGGCTCAGTTTCGGATTGAACGTGCGCTATCTCCACGGCATCTACGAGATGCACGTGGACGAGGCCTACGGATCGATGAGCACCAGCATGGAAGAGATCAGCGGCGAGGCCTTCGTGTCCTCGCGTTCGGCCGAGGGCGGCCAGGGATACGGATTGGATCTGGGATTCGCGCTGCAGGCTCCGAGAGGCTGGACCTTGGGTCTGGTCCTGGACAACCTGTACACCAGCATCAACTGGAACCAGAACGTGGAAGTCCAGCAATTCAGTGTTTCGGCCAACGACGTGAACATGCTGGCCGACGATCTGGACGCTGCGGTCGCCGACACCGACACGACATTCGCCGGGGCGAGTTATTCCACCAGTCTGCCGCGGCGGGTACGCCTGGGCGCTGGCAACCGTCTCGGCTCGTTCCAAGTCTCCATGGACTATATCCAGGGATTCGAGAACCGGGGCACGACCTCCACGACGCCTCAGTTCAACGCCGGCACCGAGTGGTGGCTGACCGGTATCGTACAACCCCGCTTCGGCATCAGCCTGGGCGGCGCAGCCGGCAACGGCGTGTCGGCCGGCCTGGGTCTGCGTTTCGGTTTCTGGCGCATCGATCTGGCTGCGGTCAGTCGCAGCGGTTTGATGCCCGGGGACAGCAAGGGTGTGGGTCTGGCGGTCGGCACCTCACTGGAATTCTAGGGACCCGCTGCAACAGCCGGCAACCACCGGCCAGCAGTACAATTCCCCCGGTTGCTCTGCGTGGATGGACGTGGTGAACGGAGCAGCCGGGGGGATCTTCATGTCCGCCGCAGATTCAACTCTTCAGTAGGATTCGAGATTCAGTCCGAAGACCTGAGCGCAGGCCTCCGCCAGGGGAACGGACAGTGCATCCAGATCCTCGGGCGTCTGTAACCGGCCCAGCAACTGTCCCAGATCGGTAGTCAGCATCGCCAACTGGGTCGGATCGACATCGCAGTCCGGACTGCCCGGTTGCAGGTAACGAGGAAGGTCCAGATGCCGGGGACCGGCCAGGATCGAGCCATGCTGCAGGAAGACTCCCGCAGTCCGCCGCTGGGCTGAACCGATGACCTTGCGCCCCCCCACGCTGACTTCGTAACGTCCCGCCGACTTGAAACAGACCAATCCCCGGGCCGCTTCCCTGGACTCGCCGTCGGAGATCTCGGCGGCGATGCCCAGTCCCCGCAGGAAGAGCACCAGAGCCTCGTTGATCTTCAGGTAGGCGTCGTGCAGCGACGAGCCGAACAGGGGTCCCGGCGAAGTGCCGATGACAGCGTACGTCAACTCGTCGGCGTGCAGAATCGCGCGGCCACCGGTGGGCCGCTTGACCAGATCGTAACCAGCGGCCTCCACCGCAGCGGCGGCGAAGGAAGCAAAGTCCTGGTTGTAGCCGATGGTTACCGCGGCGGGCTGCCAGCGGTAGATGCGCAGGATCGGATCGTCGCCAGGCCGGTGTTCATCCAGCAGGCGACGATCCGTAGTCATGTTCTCGGCGCCGCTTCGGGCGCCGTCATAGAGGACGCGCAGTCGAGTCACGATCCGGCCCCTAGGTCGCGCAGTTGCACGGGCCCAGCCAACGCAGATCCGGATCCCTGGCCGCCTTGACCTCGTCGAGACGTCCCACGGGAGTGGTGTGAGGTGCGCCCTTCAGGAGCTCGGGATTCTCGCCGGCCTCCCGGTAGATCGCCTGCATGGTCTCCACGAACTCGTCGAGACTCTCGAGGGATTCAGTCTCCGTGGGCTCGACCATGAAGGCTTCCTCGACAATGAGAGGAAAGTAGATGGTCGGTGCATGGACGCCGTAGTCCAGCATGCGCTTGGCAATGTCCAGGGTGCGTACGCCGAATTCCTCTTTCCAGCGAGTCCCGCTGGCAACGAACTCGTGCAGGCAGCCATCGGCATGGTCTACCGGCAGAATATCCTGCAAACGGGCCAGCAGATAGTTGGCGTTCAGCACGGCGCATTCGGTGACTCGGGTCAGTCCGTCACCGCCGTTGCGCAGAATGTAGGCCAGGGCTCGCAGCAGAATCCCGACATTTCCGAAGTAGGAATGGATGCTGTTGCTGCCGGGGCCGGGTACCTTCTTGAGTTTGAAGCTGGCGTCCGCCTGCTCATCGATCCACGGCCCGGGCAGGAACGGCGCCAGATCCTTCGCCACACAGATGGGACCAGCGCCAGGACCGCCACCCCCGTGGGGCGTGCTGAAGGTCTTGTGCAGATTCAGATGCACCACGTCGAAGCCCATGTCGCCGGGACGGGCCTTGCCCATGATGGCGTTCATGTTGGCGCCATCCATATACAGCTTGCCGCCGGCGTCGTGAATGATCTGGGCCACCTCGACGATGTCGGTCTCGAACAATCCCAGGGTGTTGGGATTGGTGATCATGATGCCGGCGGTCTTGGGACCGACTCCGGCTCGGAGCCCTTCCATATCGATCCGCCCGTTGTCCAGCGACTTGATGGTCTTCGGCTTCATGCCGGCAATGACCACCGAGGCGGGATTGGTCCCGTGGGCCGAATCGGGAATCAGGATCTCGTCCCGCTCCCGGTCGCCCCGGGCCAGATGGTAGGCCCGGATGACCAGCATGCCCAGGTACTCGCCGTGGGCACCGGCCGCCGGAATCAGACAGCAGGCTGGAAATCCGGTGACCTCACACAAGGACCGTTCCAGCAGCTTCAACGCAGCCAGCAAACCCTGGATATCCTCTATGTCCTGCTCGGGATGCAGATCCGCCAGACCGACCATTCCTGCGATCTGCTCGTTGATCCGGGGATTGTATTTCATGGTGCAGCTGCCCAAGGGGTACATGCCCCGCTCGATGTGGTGGTTCAAGTTCGACAGCAGCGTGAAGTGGCGCATGACCTCCGGCTCGCTGAGGGAGGGAAAATCCGCCGGCGCGGCCCGCCGCGAGTCTACCGGAAGTTCAACGGCCTGCTCGGCACCGGTCCAGCGGGGAAAGGTCATGGCCCGCCGGCCGGCCCGGCCCTTGTTGAAAATCGAATCGGGGATATTTGCGCTCCAGCGTCCCGGTGTCTTCTGCTCGTTGCTCATCACTGGACCTCCCCGGCGATGAACCCGGTCAACAATTCGATGTAGCGATCGATTTCCTGCGCGGTGCGTTTCTCGGTGACGGTCACCAGCAGGTCTTCCGGTGTGCAGCCGGCGAAACCATCCAGAACCACACCGGCCAGGACTCCGTGCCGGCGCGCGAAGTCGCGGAACTCGGCCGCCGGTCGTGGCAGGCGGATCACCGTCTCGTTGAAGGCCGCACCGGGGAAGGGCAAAGTGACGCCATCGACGCCGCCGACCCCCTCACGCAGGGCGCACAGCCTGGTATGATTGGCTTCGCCGAGTTCGAGCAGTCCTTCGGTCCCCAACAGGGACAGGTAGACGGTGGCTCTCATGGCGTTCAGCCCCTGGTTGCTGCAAATATTGCTGGTCGCCTTCTCGCGCCGGATGTGCTGCTCACGCGTCTGCAGGGTCAGGACGTAACCCTCGTCGCCGCGGCTCTCGTCCGTGCGCCCGACGACCCGCCCCGGGATGCGCCGCTTGTACTGGTCACTACAGCTCAGGAATCCCAGCAGCGGACCACCCCACGAGCAGTTGATCCCGAAGGGCTGGGCCTCACCCACGGCCAGTCCCGCACCGTACTCGGCCGGCGTCTTTAGCAACGAGAGAGAAACCGGATTGACCGCCGCGACGACTACCGCTCCGCCGTCTCGGCTGACTTCGGACAGGGCATCCACCGGTTCAACCAGTCCCAGGTAATTGGGATTCTGGATGACCACGGCTCCCACTTCGGGCGTCACCAGTTTGGCCAGGGCGGCGGGATCGGTGGTACCATCGGGCCCCACCGGCGCGTCGACAATGGTGATTCCCTCGCCCCGCATCATGGTCGTCACGACCCGGCGGTAACGGGGATTCAGGGTCCGGGGCAGAATCACGGTCTGCTTGCGCTTGACCGCCAAGGCCACCGAAACTGCCTCGCTCAGGGCTGTGGCTCCGTCGTACATGCTGGCGTTGGCCACGTCCAGGCCGGTGAGGCGGCAGATGTAGGTTTGCCACTCGTAGATCGCCTGGAGCGTTCCCTGGGAGACTTCCGGCTGGTACGGCGTGTACGCGGTCAGGAATTCGCTGCGAGAAACCAGTGCATCGATGGCCGCGGGGATGAACGAATCGTACACGCCGCCCCCGAGAAAGGAGGTCAGCTCCTCCTGGCCATGATTGCGGGCCGCCGCCTGTTTGAAGTAGCGTCTGACCTCTTCCTCGCTCAGTCCGTCGGCCATCTCCAAGGGGCGGCCGAGCCGAACTTCCTGGGGCAGGCATTCGAACAGCTCATCCACCGAGCTGACGCCAATCACATCCAGCATCGACCGGATGTCCTCTTGGGTGTGTGGAACGTAGGCCATCTCGGACTCAGCCTCCCAGAAGTTCATTGTAGGCGGACGCGTCCATGAGCTGGTCCACTTCACCGGTATCGCCCAGTCGGATCTTCACGAGCCAGCCACCGTCCAGAGGATCGCTGTTGACGAGTTCGGGATTGTCGGTCACCTCGTCGTTGACCTCGACGATTTCGCCCGAGATCGGCATGAACAGGTCGGCGACGGCCTTCACCGATTCGATGGTACCGGCGGTGTCGCCCTGGCTGTACTCGGATCCCACGTCGGGCAGTTCGACAAAGACCACGTCACCCAGCTCGTTGGCCGCGTAATCAGTCACGCCGATGGTCCCGATGTCGCCTTCGATCCGCACCCACTCGTGTTCCTGCGTGTACTTCCGGTCGTCAGGTACCATGTCTCAGCCTCCTGCGTTGTTGACTGTCAGAGGACAGCTATCGTTCAGCTCGTGGATCGCCCTTGGTGCGAGCCTGGAGAAAGGGGAAAGCCACTTTGTGGCAGGCGAGCTGACGCCCGCGTACGTCCACCAGCAGCGAATCATCACCGGTGTCGACCGCGACCAGGGCCAGAGCCAGGGCCTTCTTCAAGGTTGGGCTGAAGGTGCCGCTGGTAACGAAACCCACGTCCCGGCCGTCCTGCAGGACGCGGGCTCCCTGGCGGGCAATGCCCCGGTCATCCAGTTCCAGGCAGATAATGCGGCGCGGCACGCCCGCCGCCTTCTGGGCCTTCAGAGCATCGCGGCCGACGAAGGATTCCTTCTTCAACTTGACGGCCCAGCCGATGCCGGCTTCCAGCGGCGTGATGTCCTCTTCCAGCTCGTGGCCGTACAGACAATAGCACACCTCGAAGCGCAGCGTATCGCGGGCAGCCAGACCGATCGGCGCGACGCCCAGATCCTCACCCTTGGCCAGGAGTTCCTCCCAGACCGCGACCATGTCGCCATTGGGCAGGTACAGTTCGTAGCCATGCTCGCCGGTATAACCCGTGCGGGAGACCAGCCATTGGCCGCCGGGGCCGTCGTGTAGGAAAGCCGTGTAGAAATCGAGGGCCACGACATCGGCGCCACGGTCGGCCAGAGAGGCCAGCCTCGTCACCAGCTCCCGGCTATTCGGTCCCTGGACCGCGATCATCCCCGTGCGGTCGCTCTGGTCGTCCAACTCGACACCCGCCGCAGGCAGCCGGCTGTCCAGCCACGCTGCAATCTTGGCGTGGTTGGCCGCATTGCAGACGATGAGCCAACGCCCTTCACCCAGACGGTAGATGAGCATGTCGTCCAGGACGCCACCGTCGTCGCGGCACATGGCGTTGTAGACCACCTTGCCGGGGGCGACGCCCGCGACACGGTTGGTAACCAGCTCGTTCAGCCAAGACTCGGCACCTGGACCCGTGACCTGGATCTCGCCCATGTGGGTGATATCGAAGAGGCCGACCTTTTCGCGGCAGACCGCGTGCTCGGCCAGAACGCCCTCGTACTGGACCGGCATCTCGAAGCCGGCAAACGGTACCATCTTGGCACCATGGTCTCGGTGCCATTGGGTCAGGGGCGTGGGTTTCATTGCGGCAGGATCGCTCAAGGTTTCTACTCCTGTGGACTGCAAGGAACCTGTGAACGCGCCGGGCACCAGCTGATCGGCGCCGGCGGGATGACCCGCCAAATCTAACCCGGCCCCTCCCAATAGCCAAGGGAGGAAATACACTCTCCGCCGGTCAGGTGAACAATTCCCGCAACATGAGCCCGGTATAGGATTGCGGGACGTTCATGACGTCGATCAGGGTCCCGCTGGCCACGACCTGGCCGCCGGCGGCGCCTCCCTCGGGTCCCAGGTCGATGACGTGGTCGGCGCGGCGGATCACCTCGGAATTGTGCTCGATGACCAGGACGCTGTTGTCCTGGGCAATCAGGCGCTCGAGTACATGCATCAGACGGTCCACATCGCAGAAATGAAGCCCGGTAGTGGGCTCGTCCAGGATGTAGAGGGTGTGTTTGGTGCCGCCCTTGACGAGCTCCTTGACCAGCTTGATACGCTGGGCTTCGCCACCGGAGAGTGTACCTCCGGACTGGCCCAGGCGCAGGTAGTCCAGCCCCACACCGTGCATCACATCGAGTATCTTGCGGCAGGCCGGGATGTTCTCCAGCAGAACCCGGGCTTCCTCGACGGTCATCTCCAGGATTCGGGCGATGTCGACGCCCTTGAAATGCACGTCCAGAGTTTCGCGATCGAAACGCCGGCCACCGCACTCCTCACAGATCACTTCCACGTCGGGCAGGAAGTCCATGGTCAACCGGCGCAGCCCCGCACCCTCGCAGACCGGGCAGCGGCCGCCAGCAGTATTGAAGCTGAAACGCCCCGCCTTGTAGCCGCGCATCCGGGCCAGGCTGGTCTGGGCATAGAGGTTGCGGATGTGATTGTAGAGCCCGGTGTAGGTCGCGGGCGTCGAACGGGGCGACCGTCCGATGGGCGTCTGATCCACCAGCACCACCGACCCCAGCAACTCGTCACCGGTCAACTCCGCGTAGGGCTCGGGGCGCTTGCGAGCTCGGTGTTTGCGGGCCGCCAGCGCCCGGTACAGGGTATCGTGCACGGCAGTGCTCTTGCCCGATCCAGAAACCCCCGTCACGACCGTCAACTTACCCAGGGGCAACTCCAGATCGATGCCACGCAGGTTGCGGCCACGCAGGCCCTTCATGACCATCGGTCCCCGGGCCGGAACGTCGGCGGTCAAAGGCTCGGGTCGGCCTCGGCCCACCCTGCCGGCGAGGAAGTCGCCAGTCGGTGTGCCGACGTGGTCGGCCACCTCGGCCACGGTCCCCTGGGCCACGATGCGGCCGCCGTGTTCACCGGCACCGGGTCCCAGATCAATGATGTGATCGGCGGCGAGCATCACGTCCCGGTCGTGCTCGACGACGACCACCGAATTACCACGGTCCCGCAACGCCTTGAGCGTCTCGACCAGCTTGCCGATGTCGCGGTGATGCAGGCCCACCGAGGGCTCGTCCAGGATGTACAGCACCCCCGTCAGCTGGCTGCCCACCTGGGTAGCCAGGCGAACCCGTTGTCCTTCGCCGCCGCTCAGAGTGGCGATGCCCCGAGCCAGCGAGAGGTAGCTGACGCCGACCTGCAGCAGAAAACGCAGGCGCGAGCGGATCTGTTCAAGAATGGGTCCGGCGACGATGCTCTCGCGTTCCTGGGTGAAGGACAGCGTATCGACCCACCGGGCAAACTCGTCGAGGGTGAGCGCTGCCGCATCGCCGATGTGCTTGCCTTCGATCATCACATGCAGGGATTCCGGTCGCAAGCGATGGCCTCCGCAGTCGGGGCAGACCTGCTCGGTCATCAGCCTCTCCAGAGACGAGCGGATCTTCTCCGATTTGGTTTCCCGATGCCGCCGGACCAGTTCCGGCACGAGTCCGGTCCAGTCTCTCAGGAACGCGTTGTAGTGCTGGTGTTCCCGCAGACGTCGATCGGTATCCGGATCGAGGCCGTGGAACAGGACCTGTCGACAGGCCGCGTCCAGCGCACGATACGGTTCCTGCAGCGAGAAACCCAGCGCACCGGCGAGGGCTTCGATCTGCACGTACAGCCAGCTCGTCTCCTTGCCCTTGAGAAACTCGATGGCCCCGTCAGCGATGCTCACAGATTCGTCCGGAACCAGAGCATCGGACAGGATCGTGCGCAACGAGCCCAGTCCATTGCATCCCGGACAGGATCCGGCCGGTGAATTGAACGAGAACTGGCGAGGCTCGCTGGCGACGAAGCCACGACCGCAGCCCGGACAGGACGACTGCTTGCTGTAGTAGAACTGGCGTCCGTCCTGCCAGACGATCACTGTTCCGTCTCCCAGCTCGGCGGCCCGATCCAGCCCTGCCTTCAGGCGCTCGCGAATGCCGGGACGACTCGCCAAGCCGTCGACCACCACCGCAATATCGTGGCGCCGATTCCGGTCGAGACGAATATCATCGTCCAGCTCCCGTAGTTCGCCGTCGACCAGAACCCGCACATAACCCTGCTGTTGCAGGTCGTCGAGCAGTTTCTTGTGCTCGCCCTTGCGTCCGCGCACCACAGGCGCCAGCAGGTAGAAGCGGGCCTTCTCGGGCAACGCGGCAATCTCGTCCTCGATCTCGGACAGGGGGCGGCCGGTCGCCGGGATGTCGCAATCGGGACAGTGGACCGCGCCACAGCGGGCGTAGAGCAGGCGCAGGAAGTTGTAGATCTCGGTGACCGTACCCACAGTAGAACGCGGGCTACGCCCCAGACCCTTCTGGTCGATGGCCAGCGAGGGAGACAGTCCATCGACCCGGTCCAGATCCGGTTTGGGCAACTGATCCAGGAACTGGTGAGCGTAGCTGCTGAGGCTCTCGATGTACCGTCGCTGGCCCTCGGCATACAGGGTGTCGAAGGCCAGCGAGGATTTCCCGGAACCCGACGGACCGGTGACGACCACCAGTTTGCGCCGGGGCAGGCTGAGGCTCAGGTTCTTGAGATTGTGGACCCGAACACCCTTCAGTACGATCTCGCCGTGACTGGCGTCCGGCCTCGGCTGCCGTTCGTCATTCACGTTACTTGACGGACTTCAGTTCGGCGGGCATCTCGTCCCAAGCCGTCTTCTCGGCGTCGGCCAGCCCGTCGGCCCCGACGATGATATCGACACTCTGGATCGCAACGGGATCGCGCGGCGCGTCACGACCTGCCGAAGGATTCTTCTCGGCCGAAACGATGGTATCGGCCACCTCGATACCCGAGACTACCTGGCCGAAAATAGTGTACTGACCATCCAGCTGCGATGTATTGGCTACGCAGACAAAGAACTGGCTGCCGGCGGAGTCGGGTTCCCGACTGCGCGCCATCGAGAGGGATCCCCTGACGTGCTTGGCCGTCTTGGAAAACTCGGCTTTGAGATTGGCCGGACCGTCGAGGCCCACGTAGCCCCGGGCCGCCAGAAGGTCGTTGACCTGCTGCACGACCTTCAGATCGTCGTCGTCCAGTACGTCGGTCATGGTCGGCCCCCCCATGCCGTCGTTGCGAGGATCGTCGTCCTTGCTGTTGGGATCGCCGCCCTGGATGACGAAGCCCGGTACGATCCGGTGGAACTTCGTGCCGGAGTAGAAGCCCGTCTTGGACAGGTGGATGAAACTGTTGACATGATTCGGCGCCAGCTCGGGATAGAAGACCAGCAGGATGGCTCCCGCATCGGTATTCAGCCGGGCGAACGTGGGTTCTGCGGCGATGACCGAACCGGTCGCTAACGAGACGGCGGCCAACACCAGCAGGCCGACGGACAAACGGGTCAGGGCACGACGGCCGGAACAGGCAGACAAAGAAACAGAACGCATGGTTCCTCCAGGGACAGGTCGGACAGAACGACTAGTTCTGTCGCCGGATGAGATAGGTGATTTTCAGTTCGGAGCGCAGTCGCTCGCCCAGTTGCTCGGCCGTGGGCCGATCGGGCAGCCCCCGCAGGAAGACCCGATGATAGGTCACTCCGCCCGGGGTCGCCGTTTCAATGACCGGGACGTAGCCCAGTTCCCTAATTCGATTGGCCAGGTCTCGGGCGTTCTCAGCCTTGCGGAAGGACCCCAGCTGCAAGGAGAAGGGACCTCCGGTGTGTACCTGAGAATCTCCGACCGGCACGTCGGTAGCCGCATCGGCCGTTTGTCCCGGCTGGGAATCGGTTCCAGCGGCGCTGCTGCCCGCCGACGGCGTGGACAATGCCGCCTGGTCGGAATCCGTCGCCGCGACGTCGGCGGCATCGGCAGCAGGTTCCTCGGCCACGACCGCTTCGACATTCGCCGTGTCGGTCGCCATATGCGCCGGAACCAGAGCTTGTGGCGGCTGTGCCGCCTGCTGGTCCTCACCGCCACCGCCGCAGCCGACGGTAATCAGCAGGGCCACCCCCAGCAGCAGCACGAACGGCTGCAACGATCGGAGCTGGACGGTGTTCCGAATCGTACGGCGGGTCCTCATGACAACCTCCCTGTCAGGACTGGCTAAACTCGAACTAGCCACATAGTATCTCCGGGTAGCCGGTCGTGGCAAGGACAGACCCGGAAACGAACCCGGAACGCGGAGCTAGCTATGGACCACACGGACGAATTGATCTACCTGGACAATGCCGCCACAAGTTTCCCCAAATCACCTTCGGTCGTCCGAGCCATGGCCGATTTCCTGCGGAATCAGGCCGTTAACCCGGGCCGCTCCGGCTACGATCTCTCCGTGTCGGTGGGTGATCTGGTCGCCGGAGCCCGACAGCGTCTGGATCGGTTCTTCAACAACCCGGCCGGGGACGCGAAGCGCACGGTGTTCTGCGCCAATGCCACCGACGGATTGAATCTGGCGTTGCAGGGCATGTGCCGACCGGGCGATCACGTGGTTTCCACTGTTCTGGAACACAACTCGGTGTTGCGCCCCCTGCACGAACTGCGGCGGCGCGGCGTTATCGATTTCGATCTGGCGCCGTGCGATTCCCGGGGAATCGTGGATCCGGCTGCGATCGCGACGCTGTTGCGCCCGATGACACGACTGGTAGTGATGTCCCATGCCAGCAATGTTGTGGGCACCCTTCAGCCCGTGGCGGAAATCGGCCAGCTGTGCAGAACAAGGCAAGTGGCGCTGCTGGTGGATGCAGCCCAGACCGCCGGCGTCGTTCCGGTGGACATGGCGGCCCTCGGCGCCGATCTGCTGGTGTTTACCGGGCACAAGGGTCTGGGAGGCCCCACGGGCATCGGGGGACTGCTCGTCGGTCCCGACGTGGAGATCGAATCCACCCGCTGGGGAGGCACAGGCGTGCGTTCCGCTCAGCTCGAGCACCTGGCAGAGTATCCCTATCGACTGGAAGCCGGTACGATCAACACCGTTGGCATCGTCGGTCTGCTGGCCGGCCTGGACCAGATCGAGGAGCGAGGGATGGCGAGTATTCTGGCCCACGAGCAAGATCTGGACAGGCGGTTTCGCACCGGCTGCCGCTCCATCAAGGGCCTCACCCTGCTGGGAGAGAGCGACGGCCGGGATCCCGAGTCCCAGCGGGTAGCCGTCACTTCCCTTCGACAGGAAAATCTGGATCCCGCTGCCGCAGGACAGTTCCTGGATGCGGACTGGAACCTCGCGGTCCGGTCGGGCCTGCATTGTGCGCCCCTCGCCCACGAGGCGCTGGGTACGGCGCCCGCGGGGGCAGTTCGGTTCAGTTTTGGCCCCCACAATACGACCGCGCACGTCACCCGGGCCCTGGCGGCCCTTGCCCACCTCGCCGGTGAGGCGTGAGGTTCGACCGAATCGTGATCGCAGCGGAAACAGCAGACGGCCCTCCCGCCAGGAAGGGCCGTCTCTCTCGTCTACAATCGGCTCGGCGCAGCCCGGGGCAGCGGCGAGCCAATGTTCATCTGCCGGATCGGAACCGGCAGCAGCGGACCGCTAGTACTGGCCCTTGTGAATCACGACCCGGACCATGCGATTCTGGGACCGACCCTCGGGAGTATCATTGCTGGCCACGGGCCGGAAGGGACCGTAGCTGACGGCGGCGAAGCGCTCGGCCGCCAGATTCAGTTCGTTGGTCATGTAGCGCACCACGGCCGAGGCCCGGAACGCACCCAGCTCCCAGTTTGAGGGATACTGCTCCTGCCACTCCTCGAGAATCTTCAGGTCGTCCGTGTAGCCTTCGACATATACGTCCCAGCTGGGGTGGTTGCTGATGGTAGACGCGATGGCCTCCAGAGTCGGCACCATCGTGTCGAGAACGATGACCTGGCTGGCACCAAAGGTCAGCTCATCCGGGATGGTGATCATGACGACTTCTTCGGACTCCTCGACCAGGATACGGTTGGCATCCTTGCAGTCGTCGAGATTGCCGCGCAGTTCGTCGGCGATCTGGTCGCGTTCGGCAATGATCGCCTCGTCGTTGGCGACTTCCTGCTGCAGTTCGGCGATCTGGGCGTCGAGTTGCATGATCTGCTCTTCATATTCCTTGCAGGAACAGCCCGCCATGACCACCAGGGTAGCCAGCAGTCCCAGCAGGACGGTATTCCTGAGAGTACGATTGAACATCTTTCACTCCTTTGATTGGCACTGACCGAGATCAGCCATGCTCCCGTACAAATATCCGTACCGTCGACCTCGCGAGTGGGTCGATGGTCCGGATCAAGCGTCTCGTACCGCGCCAGAGTAGCCAACGAACACGGCCCAACTCAAGGTTTTTTTTGGCGATAGCAGCTATTCGTATTTCAACAGCGTCCGGTCCGGACCGATGACATCGACCCTGTCGCCGTCGCGCAGCACCATGCTCCCGTGGGGCAGCGGCATCTTCTCGATCTCCGGTTTGCCGTCGTCGCCGAAGGTATCGCGGGCCCGGAGGACCTGGATCAGATTGAGCTTCTTCTCCGCGAGCAGCGACAATTCGGCCAGACTCTTGTCCGCCCAGTCGGCCGGGATCTGGATACGGCGCAGACTGTATCCCTCCGGCAACTCCACGAAATCCACCACCGAATCGTGCAGCAGGTGATCTGCCAGTCGTTCCCCCATGTCCCCCTCGGGCTTGATCACGTGATCGGCGCCGACCCGGAGCAGAACCGCCTCCTGCTCCTCGTTCAAGGCCTTGGCGTAAACCCGAGGAACACCCAGCGCCTTGCATTGCATGGTCACTAGCACCGAGGCCTCGAAGTTCGAACCGATGGCCACGACCACCGCATCCATCGAAGCAACATCGTAGGCGGCGAGGTTCGTCGAATCGGTGGCGTCGAAGCTGACCCCCACCGTCACCTGATGCACCAGCGCCTCGACCAGTTTGGGCGTACGGTCCACAGCCAGGACCTCTGCGCCGTGGCGATACAAGTTGGTGGCGACGGCGTAGCCGAAGCGGCCCAGGCCCAACACGGCGATTTTCGACATGGCGACACTCCTTGGTCCCGGTCGGTCATCCGATGAGGATGCGACCGCGCGGCAAACGGACCCGGGGTTCCCGACTGGCCCCGGTCAGGCTATTGGCGACAGTCAGCGGCCCCAGGCGTCCGATAAACATCAACAGGATGATGACAATCCTGCCCACGGGCGACAGGACCGGAGTCAAACCCAGCGACAGCCCGACAGTGCCCAGGGCGGAGAACACCTCGAAAGTGGTTACCATGAACGGCCGGGCCTCGGTGACGAGCAGGACGAACAGCGCCACCGCCGCGGTGACCAGCCCCCCGGTCAGGACCAGCATGGCCCGCTGGACATGGACCTGATCAAGTTCGTGGCGCCCCAGCCGGACCCGCTTGAGCCCGGAAGCTATGGTCCTGAGGTTCGCCCAGACGATGGCCACGGCGGTGACTTTCACCCCCCCGGCAGTGGATCCGGGTGCGCCACCGACGAACATGAGAACGATCATCAGGAACAGCGAAGCCGGCCCCAACAGGGTCAGGTCCAGACTACTGAAGCCTGCGGTCCGGCAGGTGGCGGATTGGAAGAACGCCTGAGCCAGTCGCGTTCCCACCCCGTCGCTCGCCAGCGCGTGATTCCATTCGAGAGCCGCCAGAGCGGCGGTACCGATGACCAGCAATCCCGCCGTGACGATCAGTACGACCCGGGCGTGCAGCCCCAGGCGCGGTCGCGCGCCCGGACGGCGCAATGCCCGGCCCCGTGTCCAGGCCAGGATCTGGGAAACCACACCGAAACCCAAACCGCCGACGATCAACAGTCCCGCCGTGGTACCCATGATCAGCGGGTGGTCGGCAACCGTCACCAGCGATTCCGGCAGGGTGCTGAAGCCGGCATTGCAGAAAGCGCTCACCGAGTGGAAGAGAGCGGCCCTGAATCGCTCCATCTGATCGGGAAAAACGTCAGCAAGCCCCCGGTAGTAGAGCGCCAATCCCACTCCCTCTAGACTCAGAGTCATCAGAATGATGAAACGCACCGTACGGCCCACCGCCGCCATCATGGGCACCTGGAACACTTCACGCAACAGACTGTTCTCGCGCACGCCGATGCCCCTGCCCAGCAACAGACTGAGAGCCGCGGCCAGGGACATGATTCCCAGGCCTCCGAGTTGGATCAGGACCAGGATCACCATCTGGCCGAAAACTGTGAAACCCGTACCCGTGTCCCGAACGACCAGACCGGTGACACATACTGCGCTCGTCGACGTGAAGATGGCATCGAGGAAACCGATGGGCTGATCCGGCGGCGTCGAACGCGGCAGCATCAACAGCACGGCCCCCACCAGGATCAAGGCGACGAAGAGGAGGACGAAGGCCATCGCCGGCCGAACCCGCCACCGGGCGAACCGCTGATGGAGATGGGGCACCTCCACAGCGAAGATCGCCACGATGTAGATCTGGATGATGATCAGATAGGCCCGGGTCACCGAGCCCACCGACAGACGGCTGAGAGTCGACGTCAGCCACCCCGTCTCGCGCCCGACCAGCAAGGTGAGCGCCTCGAGGATCAGCAGCACCGACAGGCTGAATGTGGGCCATCGCCTGCGGAGGTATCTACGAAAAGTCCCCAGTTCCCTCCACGAGAGCACCTGTTCGAACAGAAACAAGGCTACCGCCACGCCACTGAGAGCCCGAGCCGTGGCCAGGGCGACGGGCCCGGGATAGGCGCCGTGTTCGATGATCAGGCCCACCAGACCGCACAGGCCGGCGGTCGCCAGGACGAGTCTGCGCAGCGGCGGAATTCTGCTCAAAGATCGTCGCAACGAGGCCCCTGTCTTGAACCGGTGAGAAATTCCCCTCAATACCCTGCCGTCACTGCACGATAACTACTATAGACGATCGGCAAGGAAGATTGCATGCGGGCCGGAGACGCGGCGTGCGGCGCTACCGAACCGGCGGGATCATCGTACGATCAGCAGGAAGATTCAACACCCGAATGAGTGGCATGGCATACACCAAGACCATCTCGTCAACACCAACCGGCCACAGCGGCCGTTCCCGGTGGGTACTCCGCCGGGCGCTGTTGCTTGGGCTGGCTGCGGTGTTGTGCGCGCCGGCTGCGGGTTTGGCCCAGGCCTCCCCGACGGCAAGGGACCTGGCAAAGGTGCCCCTCGACACTCTGGCGAATACGCCGCCGCTGGCTGAGGAACAGGATCCCCGGTACCAGGGCGCCGATCTGAATATCAGTCGAAAGCTGCTGCCCGACGTGGCGGCGACGACCGTCCCCAAGGCCAAGACTCCCCGCACACCGCCCCGCCTGGACAATCCCTCGGCAGGTGCATGGAATTTCCACAAGGCACGGCGGGCCGCGGTGGCCGGCGACCCCCACCTGGCCCACGAGAGCCTGAAGGCGGCATTGAAAGCAGCGCCCTACGAGCCGCGCTACCAGTGGTGGCAATCGGCTCAGGCCCTCAAGAAATTCGACACTGCCACCCTGGTTCAGGTCCTGCCCCGATCCCTGCGCGCCCTGGTCGACTCGCCGGTGACGCGGGGGCGTCTGATCGTTGCCCTGCATCAGTGTTCGCTGCTGCTGGTGGGACTGTTCTGGACCGTCCTCGTGGTGGGCTTGTATCTATGCTTCTGGCGGATCATCGCCCACGATCTGGGTGCATTGTTGTTGAAGAACCGGCGCCACACCCTGCATCTTTGGCTGCCGATTCTGCTGCCAATGGGATTCATTCTGTTGAAACCGGGCTGGTTCGGATTCCTGGCCGCGTTCTCAGTGCCGCTTTTGATCCGGGCCCGCGGTCGAGTCAGGGCCTTGCTGGCGATCACCTGGATCGCAGCGGTGACTCTCGTATTTCCCGCTTGGCCGCCCCTGCGTTCGGCCGTTCCCACGGTCGATCCGACCAGCGAGGTGACGCTGCTGGACCGGGCCTGTCAGTTGCCTCCCTCGGGAGCGTTGTCGGATGATCTGCGCCGCCGGTTGCAGAGCGCAACCGATTCCGCACGTCGCGACCGGCTGATGGTGGCGCTGGCCATCCAGGAAGCGCGCCGCGGCAGCTACTCCCGCAGCAACGAGCTTTTTAACAAGGTTCTGAAGACCGACCCGACCAACTTCCCGGCTCAGGTAGGCCTGGCCAACAACACCTACTACCAGGGTCGCCTCGACGACGCAGCCGGGCAGTACAGAGCAACCGCTGCCGCCCATCCGCGGCGTGGTGAAGTGCCCTACAACATGGCCCAGGTATACTTCAAAAAACTGTTCGTACCCGAGGCTACTGAAGCTCTCGAAGAAGCGCGCAGCCTGGGATTCACCCCGCCGACGTGGGCCGATCCGCGGGGACGGCGCGACGGTTACTCTCCGGTGGTGTACCCCACCCTCACGGCCCGCTCCATGGAGGCGGCCTGCGCCTTCGAGGCCGACCGCTATCCGGCGCTGGTGACGATCGCTTCGTGGCAGCCGCTGCTGGGCGCTCAACCGGTGCCCCTGTTCTGGCTGATCTGCGTCCCGCTGTTGCTGGCGGCACTGGTCGTGTTGTGGTGGAGCAACCAGCACGATCCGCGGGGATGCGAGAACTGTGGACTACCCGTCTGCAGGACCTGCTGCCGGGTCCGCGATGGGGCCTGGCTGTGCCCGACCTGTGGCGAGACCGCGGATCGAGCTCGCAGCGATATGATCCTCGCGACCCTGTTGAAGAACCGGAGCCGGGCCGAAGGCATGGCCCACACCCACCGTATCGTTCGTGTCGGCCGCTTGCTACCCGGGGTGGGACACCTGGCCTCCGAACGCCTGGCCGCAGCCTGGTTCCGTTTCGCGTTGGTGGCCGTCGGCCTGTTCCTGATCGCAGCCGGGTGGACCTTCGATCCGGGTGCCCAGTGGTCGAGCCCCGGTCTGCTACTTGAGGCGGAGACCATCAATCCCCAGTGGCTGCCGCTGCCGGCGGCCGCGTGGCCCGGCTGGACCGGTCTGCCGATCCTGATCGGCGCGGCTCTGCTGGCTTTGGCCTGGCTCATTGCCCTGTTCGACGGTCCGGGATTGCGCCGCGGCATTCCCGACCGCTATTCGTTGGTCCCGGCACCGGAGTCCGCATCGACGCCGGTCATTCCTGCAGTACACACTTCCGGCGGACCCGGCATGGGTACCGGCGGCGGACTCAGATAGAGGAGGTGCGCGATGGCACTTGAGGGACAACTCAGTGACTTTAACCTGGCCGAGATCCTGCAGCTGATCGCCACTCAGCAGAAATCGGGATTCTTGAACCTCGATGCCCACCGCAACATGGTGTTCATCTTCGACAAGGGTGTGCTCATTTCCACCCGGGACCGGCGCGACAAGAGTCGTGACCCCCTGGAATCCTTTCTGCGCGCCTATGGGTTCTTCAACGATAGCCAGTGGAAGCACATCGGATACGTCAAAGGCAACAGTTCCCTGGACCTGACGGAGATTCTCGTTTCGGAGGGAATGCTCAGCGAGGAGGAACTGATACGGGTCCTGAAATGCCTGGCTCAGGAGATGGCCCATCAGGGCATGAAGCTGCGCCGCGGCCGGTACCACTTCAGTCCCACCAAGGATTCGCCCCACGGTATTCGGGGCCGGTTTCGACTCGACGTCCAGGGCCTGCTGATGGAAGCCGCGCGACGGTTGGACGAAGAATCCGGATTGCGGGAAGCCCTACCATCCCAGGCCATCACCTTCAGCCAGGGCGGCAAGGCCGTGCCCGTGGACGGACTCACGCCCACCAGTAAACGGATCATGAAACTGGCCCTGGCCGGCCTGCCCCTGGGCCGAATCGTACGCCAGGGACGCGTCGAGAGTTTCGTGGCCCGGGACATCCTGAAGACCTGGTGCGACGAGAAGATTCTCGTCATGCACCTCCCCGGAGACGACGACGAGGACGAGCAGGACGGGGCCCGCGCCGGGCGCAAGATCCGCTTCAATCCCGGCCTGAAATCCCTCACGCTGACCGTCATGGCCGTTCTGATGCTGGGCGCCGTGGGCTATCTGCGCTGGTTCTCGGTCGTGGAGTTCGCTCCCCACTCGGGTCAGGACCTGCGTCAATCCCAGTTGCGGGCAGAGGTCATCGAAGCCGCCCGGCTCTATCGGTACGGCGAGGGCAACTGGCCCGAAAGTCTGGGCGAGCTGGTCCGCAAGGGACAACTCGATCCCGCTACCCAGGCCACCGTCGAGAGCCTGGGCTGGAAGTACGACTTGAATCGCAAGGAAGACCGCTTTAGCCTCGGTGCATGAGTCCTTCTCCCCCCGATCGACACGCTCCATCGCCGTTGCGACGTTCCTTGCTGATCGTTGCCGCTCTGCGCCCGCATCTGCTGGTTCCAGCCTGGCTGGCCGCACTGACGGGCGCCGCAGCCGTGGACCCGGACGGCACCGTGTCCGCGACGTCTTCCCTGGCCGTCGAACGGATCGTCGCTGCCTGGCTGGGCTGGTCCTTGATACTGGCGGCCATCAATGGCGCCAATCTGGTGACCGACCGGGCCACCGACCGCCTCAACGCCAAGAACCTGTTCTGGATGGAGACGTTGCCGGCCACCGCATTGATCCGGGTCTCGTTGCTGACAGCCCTGCTGGGACTCGCCCTGGCCGGCTGGGGCTTGCCCGGTTCCCTGGTTCCGGCTGGCCTGACACTGATCCTGGGCCTGCTCTACAGCCTGCCGCCGGTGCGCCTATCGGCGCGGGCCGGTTGGGACGCAGCGGCCCACGTGCTCGGCTACGTCGTGCTGGCACCCTGGTTCGGTCAACTGGTTCTGATCCGCGGCAGCGGATGGGCTGCGTTGCCGGAGTGGCCCACGGTGGCCCATCTCGGGCCGGTGGTGCTGACGGGATTTCTGTGGACAGCCATCCTGGACATCCACGGCGACGAACTCACCGGGAAACAGACCGCCGCCGTGCGCTGGGGAGAAACGGGGGTTCAGGGCGCGGCCCTGTTCCTTCTGGCAGGCTGGCTGGTGATGCAGCAACTGGGGTCCCCGTTGCTGGCTCCGGTATCCGGCGGCGTGGCCGTCGCGACAATATCGGCCCTGGGCCTGGCCGGTATTCTGACAAGGGGCAGAGTCCGTCGGCGGTGGTTGATTTGCGGCGTGTTCGCTGCAGCCATGCTGGCAGGTGCGCCGGGGCTGGCAGCCTACCGCTGGTCGATTCCCGTGGCCGGTTCCTGGCTGCTTTGCTCCTACGCAGTAACAGCCCTGGTCCAGAAGTTCGATACCTGACCGACCCGACTACCTCCAGTTCGCCGTCCAGTGTCCCACGCCATGAGCCCAACGCTCTTTGCGGAGCTGCCAGCGGCCCGCGGCGGTGAGTCCCTGAGGATCTTTCACTTTGGACACCAGGTCTCCTGGTGTGTCGATGCAGTAAACCGGCCTGCGCGGCAGCTGATACTGCGCCGGCACCTCAGGCTGGCGCCGGGTCATGCCGTAAGCCCGTTTGAAACCGGCGCGGACTACCTCCCGAACCACCCGTTGATCACAGCGCCCGAAGGGATACGAAAACGAATCGACCTCCCCTCCGATCATCGACACCAGAGAGTGTCGGGCCCGCGTCACCTCAGCGGTCAGTTCGGCGTCTTGCAGACGGGTCAGGTCCCGGTGACTGGCGCCGTGCAGTCCGATTCGCCAGTGGTTCGCCGCCAGCTCACGCAACTGTTCTACGTCCAGATGAGAGGTACGGCGCCCCGGTACGGGCCACTCCCAGCAATTGGGGCGACCGACCAGGTCCACGGGTACGAAAACCAGCGGCCTGATTCCGCGCTCGTCCAGGATTCCGCGATAGGTATAGAGGTCGATGGTTGCATCATCGAAGGTCACGACAACCGGCAGGCCGCGGGACCTCGACGTGTCCGCGGCATCGGCTGGATCCCAGAACTCCGCTCCGGCATGTGCCAGCCGATCCAGCTGGCGGGCCAGCTGACCGGGAGACACCCACGTACCGGCAGGCAGCGGATACGGACTGATGCGATGCCAGACCAGAGTCACAACCGGAGTGGTCACGACACCGGCCGATCAGTCCAGGTCCGCGGTCACCGGTTGGCCGGGACCATGGGTCGCTACGAGGAGAGATTCGGGATTGAAGTAGCTGTCGGCGCAGCGCAGGATATCTTGGGGCTTCACCGAATCGATTCGGTCGACCAGCTCGGCCACCGGCAGGAACCGGCCGTAGAAAATCTCGTTGCGGGCCGAGCGGAACATCTGGTTCACCATGCCCTCGAGCGAGAATATCAGCTGGGACTTGATCTGGGCCCGATTGTTGTCGAGCTCTTCTTCGGTGATGCCCTCGGTTGCCAGCCGCAGATACTCCATGCGGATGACGTCCTCGAGGCGGTCCAGTTTGTCGGGAGAGCAGGATCCGGCGCAACTGACCAGACCCACGTCCCGCCCCAGATCGCTGTACGTATAGACAGTGTAGGCAAGACCCTCCCGCTCACGCACGGCCTGGAAGATCCGGCTGCTCATGCC
>Ga0070728_10002433_pt1 | contig 23315 bp, 24 predicted proteins | sample tdDd471_FD_66723 | JGI IMG/M metagenome (GOLD analysis project Ga0070728, IMG submission 66723) | Marine sediment microbial communities from the Atlantic coast under amendment with organic carbon and nitrate - tdDd47.1 | ecosystem: Environmental > Aquatic > Marine > Coastal > Sediment | place... | reverse complement strand
AATCGTCCGCCCGATGGCAGCGCGTCCCGATCGCCAACGACACTCTGCGGCGCCTGGCCAAAGAGCGTCGTGCCCTCGCCAAAACCGCCCGGAACGCAAATGAAGATCGCGCCGGCCTCGTCTGAGCCATGCCGTACGACCGCCGCGAAGCCGCCTTCACCACTGACGCGGCGGATCAGGGCCGAAACGAAGATCGTCGATGTCAAACGGCTTGAGATGACCGCCCCGCTTTTCGCGCCAAATGCTACTGAATGAGCCCGACGGCCCGCATCTTGTCGAGCAGGGTACCGTCGATCTCGCCGGTCACCGGCAGATGGAACAGCGCCTGGAACTCGCGTACCGCGGCTGTCGTCTGTTCGCCACGCACGCCGTCGACGACGATGTCGGTATTGCCGAAAGCTCTGAGTGCCGCCTGAACCTTGACGACCTCGGCGGAGGGAATGTGCTCGGGCAGCGGCGCCGACCCGTCGGCGGCGCTGGCGATCAGGTCCGCCACCATCTGCGTCACTTCGGATTTGACCGCGTCCGGCTTCGGCTCAGGAATAGCCGCGGTGACGCCGAGATTGTTGCGCAGCGAGGTCATCAATTCGTCCTGCGTCAGGTCGATGCCGCGCAGTCCCGACTTCTGTTTGTAGGCCTCAATGGCCGCGACAGTCATCGGGCCGCTCAGCCCGTCGACGGCGCCATCGTAGTAACCGAGCTTGGCCAGCATGTCCTGAATGCCCGCAACCGATTGATCGGACTTCTCCTTGAGGGGTTCCGCGGTCTGGACATCGGGGCGGCGGGCCGGGACAGGCGCGATCGCCGGAATGACAGGATGCGCCTGTTCGACGGCTTCCTTCGTCTCGGCGAAGCGCGTCGGCTTGGGCTCGGCGGCTGCTGGTTGCGTCTTCACCATCCGGGGGGCCGGTTCCTTCGCGGGCAGGTTCTCCGCGAGTTCCGGGCGCGTCGCAAAGAGCGCCGATGGATGCTGATGATCCTGGAAATAGACCGCGTTCGCGGTGAAGAACGTCATCGCGACCAAAAGCGCGGTCGCGCCGCCCGCCGTTCCGGGCTTCTCGGCGATCCTCTCGCCGAAAAATCCCGCCGTTTCGCGAAGTGCCGAAAGAACCGTCATTTTCTCATCCCGCGAGTCGTATCGTGTTGGTATTCGCGTCGGGCCGGACGCTGCCCGGCGCCTGCCTGCCATTGTTGTTCCCGACCTCCCAGGCATCCTCCTCATGCCTGATCGCGCCTGGAATGAAAATCGTCATCTCGGTGCCCTCGCCCGGCACGCTTTTCACATCCAGCGAACCGCCATGCAATTGCACGAGCCCGGTGACAACAGTGAGGCCGAGCCCGGTGCCTTCGCAAGAGCGCGTATAGGCGTTGTCGACCTGGGTAAACGGCGTGCCGATCAGCTTCAGATCGTCGTCGGACATGCCGATGCCGGTGTCGCGGACCTTCAACAAAAAGCCGTTCTCGCGCGCTTCCGTCCCGACATGGATTGTGCCGCCCGCTTCGGTGAACTTGATCGCGTTGGAGAGCAGATTGATGGCGATCTGCTTGATCGCCCGGCGGTCGGCGTCGGCCTCGTCGGCTGCGTTATCAAGATCGAGTTCGACTGCGACTTCCTTGGCATCGGCTTGCGGCCGCAGCATGGAGGTGCATTCCCGGACGACCGCGTTCAGGTCGAATGGATCGCGGTGAATGGAATAGGTACCGGCATTCAGCTTTGATACGTCGAGAATCGTATTGACCACGGCGAGCAGATGCGCGCCGGAGCTGTGGATCAGATTGACATATTCGCGCTGCCTTTCATTGGCGAGCGGCCCGAAAATGTCGCGACGCAAGATGTCGGAGAATCCGATGATGGAATTAAGCGGCGTACGCAATTCGTGACTGACGGTTGCCAGGAACTGTCTTTCGAGGCCCGGCTCGGCCTTCGACTCGGCCAGGGCTTCTTCCGGCTTGCAGAGCGACAGGTTGATCGTGCCCTGGTCCGATGTCAGTTCCAGGCGTACCGCCTCGAAGGATTGCGGGTCACCGGTTCGCGCCACATTGATCCTTGCGGTGATTTCGGAGCGCGCCTCGCGCTTGCCCGTTACGTCAGCCAATGCGGCGAGAAAGGCGATGCGGTCGGCCAGATGCACCTGTTCGACAAAGGGCCGGTCGCGTTGGATTTGCGTGGCGAAGGTTCCCTTTATGCGTTTGACCAGACCCTCGCGCGTGAGCTCCGCCCATGTTCCCTCGCGTTCCGCATACGGAACTGGCTCACTCATGGGAACTGATTTCTCGGGTGCCATCAGGCTTTCGACACGACGCGCCGTTCCATGGCTACCGGCGACCGCAAAGAGAACGAGACCGCTGGTCAATGCGAGCAGCGGCGAGACGGCGATGAGCGTGCCCGCCAATGCGCTCCAGCTTGCCAGCGTGAAGATGCCGGTCGACCAGGGCTTGCGATGAATGCTCAACCAGCCGAGCGCCAGGAACGGGATCGCCAGATGCGCAAGCGCGATCGCGGTCGCTGCCCCATAGGTCCCCGGCAGGCCGAAGCCGCTGAGCACCAGGCACATCGGCCCGACGATGAAAGTCGCGCCGGCGGCGAGCGCGATGAGCTTTTCGGCCAGGAACATGACGGCGGGATCGGCGGTTTCCGATTCGCTGCGGGCAATCGGAACCATGCGCCGCGCCATGTCGCCAAGCGCCTTGTCCGATAGGTCTTGAATGGTTCGCAGCAACGCCAACAGAATAACTCATTACGCGGTCGAAAGGCCAAATCGGCCTCTTCGCCAAAATCGCAGCTAGCGTTTAATGAATGGATAAGCGGTGCGCCCGCCGGTCGAGATAAGGGCGATCTCCGGCCCGCAATCGGGAAGATTTACGCTTATGGTTAACCATCGGTATCTTCCCCAATCGCCTGATATTGCGGGATTTTTTCATGATCGCTAAAGATTTAGCAAAATGAGGCTAAAATCCGTTCTCGTTCCCACGAACTCCGCCAACGGTTCCCGCGTTACGCAAGCAATCGGGATTGGTCCGCACGGGCCTTGGTTTGGTGATTAGACATGCGTTTTCTGATCAAGATGATGGTTCTCGGCTTTCTCGGGCTGATGGCGCTGCCCTATTTCGCACCGCAGGAATATCGCGGCGCGACCGCCGACAGCGACACAGGCCCGACGCCTTCCGCTTTCGAACTGGCCGCCATGGTCGGCGAAGCGGCCGCCGATGTGAAGAATATCTGCGTGCGCCAGCCGGATGTCTGCGAGACCGGCGGCGAAATCATATCCTATGCGGGATCGAAGGCTAGGGAAGGCCTTGTCGTCGCCTATGCGATGTTCCGCCATGGGCATCCTTCGATGCAGCAGGAAGAAGACCCCGCCGAAACGGCTGCCGAATAGGTTCCCCAGCCAGCGCCCTTGCCGCCTGTCGCCGTTCTCCTTAAGTACGCAGAAAGCCAGTGACAGGCCGTGTCACGGCACATTCTGCTACAGAGGCTGACCGACCATGCTTCCGGCGCTCGACACGATCATCGACGATTTCGAATTCCTGGACGACTGGGAAGACAAATACCGTTACGTGATCGAAATCGGTAAAAGCCTGCCGGACCTGCCGGAGACTGAAAAGACTGCGGAGAACAAGGTCCATGGCTGCGTCAGCCAGGTCTGGTTGTCCTCGTCCATCGAAGGCGGAGACGACCCGGTCGTGACCTTCCAGGGCGATTCCGACGCTCATATCGTACGCGGTCTCGTCGCCATCATGATCGCGGCGATGTCCGGACGCAAAGCCTCCGAGATCGCGTCCTTCGATGCGGCGGCTTTGTTGAAGACGCTCGGTCTCGAGGACAATCTGACCCCGCAACGGTCGAACGGCCTGCGCGCCATGGTGGCGCGAATGAAAGACGAGGCGCGTGCGGCGGCCACAGCCGCCTGAACGCTGTCATCCTTTCAGAGACGGCCGAAAATCGCCGCTTCCCCAATGCAGTATCCGCCTCGACCGGCGCGGAATTGCCGGTTGCGGATGATAGTGCCTGTCCAACAGCCCGAGCGCGGTCTTCAGCATCAGTTTCGCGGAACGGCGCGGCCAGGCCCTTTCGCGTTCGACCTGCTCCAGACCTTTCAGAAAACAGCAGATATCGATCAGCGCGCCTCCGAGATCCGGCCCGACCGCCTCGACGGCCGCGTTGACGCGATCGCGGGCGGCCATCGCACGGTCGGCCAGATCGTTGCCTGCATTGCGGCCGGACGGTCCGGACCGCGCGACATGCGAGATATCCCATGAGGCGGTCACGCGCGGCTGGAGCAGCGCTTTCTCGAAGTCGGCGCGCAAGCGTTCGCCCGCGGCCAGCTCGATCCGGTCGAGCCAGGGTTTACCGTCAGCCCTTTGAAGACGGGCCAAGGCCGCCAGCGGCGACTCCGCGTCGTTGACCGTGACGATCTCTTCAATATGGCCGGTTCCCACTCGCATCATGCGAAGGTCGCGGTGCTGGCCTGCGAATTCGCCGGTCTCGCGCCGCCGCAAGGCGGCCAGGCCAAGATCCGTTATGGCCAGTTCCTCGTACTCGCCCCTGTTTCGTATGACGGCATGCCCGTCGCAGCGCATCGCATCGATATCGGCAGCGTCACAACGAACGGACCGGCTTCCCGGAAACTCCAGCAGCATCACGCCCGGCGCGCCTGTCCCGCGCAATCTTGCCGGACCGTTCTTCAGTAAGCGGAGATAACGCGACCGGCGCTTTTCGGATTTCGGATCACCCATCGTGCCGCGTCTTCTCGTGGTTCAGGGAAAATGCGACGCTGACGAGGCGCTCGACCCGCGCCACGATGAGATCGAAATCCTCGTCGTCGCGCATGTCCTCGATCGTGTGGCAGGCATGAACGACCGTGCTCTTGTCGCGGCCGAATCCGGCGCCGACCTCGGTCATCTTCAGCCCTAGCGTGACATGGCCGACATACATTCCGATTTGGCGCACGCGCGATACCGGCTTCGGCGCACGCCCGGACGACCGCAGGTCCTTGCTGCTGACATTGAAGAAAATGGCGGTCAGATCGATGATCGCGTCGCACAGCGCGATCGCGTCCGCCGGGTTGCCCGCAGGATTGCATGGCCGCATGGCTTCTTCCCGGCTGCCTGCCGCCCCTGGCCGGGTGCCATGCCCCGCGTCGCGCGGTTGTTCGAAAGATATGCCTGCGGAAATGCCGAGCATCCGTATCGCCTCCAATTTAGGAATTTATTCCTACATCAGGAGACTTGCGGTTGCACAAGATTTTCGCCGGCAATTTTCAAGTGCCTTGGAATTCCGGGGCGCCGACATGATTCCGCACCATCAGCGGAACCGTTTTATCCAACCGATCAGCGGTCACCCTACTCTCACGAAGCAGTCGACTTGACAGGAGTACCCGATCGTGGAAACGGCAAGACGTGGCGCACCGGATGACCGCAGAATTCGGGCGTGCAGGCTATCGAGGCGCTCGGCCGACCTGCTGATGGTCGCGCATGCCTCGCGTGATCAGATCGCGGCCCTGCCGATGCAGGAACTGCTCGCCTGGAACGAAGGCCTGACGCTGGCGCTGCGCCGCGAACGCAACAAGAGCATGGCCCGCCACTGGACATATGATCTGAACCGGCACATCGCGCTCAAACGCGCGCGCGATCGTATCGAGGCGGAGCTCTCGGCGCGAACCGGTGACCCAGCTCCACAAACAGTAAAGCCGCGGGCAAGCCGCGGCTCTAATAGAGGTAACGTAAAAATCCGCTAGTTATTTTCCGCGCTTGCGGCCAAGTCCCATTTCACGGGCCAGTTTGGAGCGCTGCGCCGCGTAAGCCGGAGCGACCATCGGATAGTCCGCAGCCAAGCCCCATTTTTCGCGATATTCTTCCGGCGTCATGCCGTAATGGCTCATAAGGTGACGCTTCAGGGATTTGAACTTCTGCCCATCTTCCAGGCAAATGATATAGTCGTCGGTGACGGACCGCTTCGGATTGACAGCCGGACGCGGCTTTTCCTGAACTTCCTCAACGGCACCTGTAAGGGTTTTACCAAGCGCGTTGTGAATCTCTGAAATAAGTCCTGGCAAATCCGATGCCGGCACAGGATTGTTGCTGACGTAGGCGGATACCACATCCGCGGTCAGTTCGGCCAAGAGATCGTTTTGCCCCGAGTTCTCAGTCATAATATAATATTCCTTTTTTCTTGATGCGCACTACATGCTCTGCATAGCGCGCCGCTTGGTTATCAACCCCAAACCGTTTGTGACATCTATCACAACAAATTGGAGATGAACAATATAAAAAGTAACAGTTTTAACAACTGGTGGTTGTAAAAAGCTCTAAGCATTAAGACAACCAAACGCGCAAGCTGTATTTAAGTAACTTATTCGTTCCGTTTTGATTCGTCCATTTCGTCGAGAACCGAAGTTTTTGCAAGTCCATAACCTACCACATAGGCGGCCTTGGCAAGCAAATGCGCTGAAATCGGAGCCGTCAAAAGAAAAAATGCGATACCGGCCAGTGCGCGTGTAACGGTTGGTGTATCGCCCGAATGCACCGCCAATGCAAGCAAAACCAGCCCGGAACCAAGTGTTCCGGCCTTGGAAGCTGCATGCATTCGCGAATAAATATCGGGAAAACGCCACAATCCAACGGCTGCAACGAATGCAAAGAAAGTACCTGCAAGTATTAGCAGTCCGGCGACAAGGCTGACGATTTCGTCCATTTCACTCGCTCTCCCCGTTTCCGGCGGCTGCCCCGGCCGGGTTGCCTGCTTTCGGGGTGCCGTCCGTCAGCGGCCTGATCGCGGCCTTCTTGGGTGATTTGGCCAGCATTGAGTTCTCGCTGGACACAAGGCGGGGCCGGCCTTCCTCGGCCTCCTCGATGTGGCCGCGCGCCAAGATGAAACGGGCAAAGGCCACGGTCGCCAGAAAGCCGACCAGACCGAGCGCGATAGCGATATCAAGGTAGAGCGTATAGCCGGTCTTGATGCCGACAACCGCAATGAAGCCGATCGCAACGGCAACCAGCATGTCGAGGGCAAGGATCCGGTCCGGCAATGTCGGACCGTGGATCACCTTGATCACCGTGATCAGAAAGGTGAGCGAGAGGATCGCGAGCGCGATATGAACCGCGACATAGAGGAAGTCGCCGAATATCGTCATCGGAAGGCCTCCAGGATCTTGCGCTCGAAGCCGTCGGCGATGTCCTCGCGCGCCTGGTCCGGATCGGAACAGTCGAGCGCGTGGACATAGAGCAACTTGCGGTCCTCCGACACGTCCACCGACAGCGTGCCCGGTGTCAGGGTGATCAGGTTAGCGAGCAGCGTAATCTCGGCATCGCGGTCGACCTTCAGCGGATAGGCGAAAATGCCGGGCTTCAGGTCCATCTTCGGCGACAACACCAGCTTCGCGACCTTCACGGAAGACAGGACCAGTTCGTAGATGAACAGCAGCATCAGCGAGAGGATGCGGCGCGCCCGGAAGAAATACCCCATCGAGCCGACCTGTTCGCGGATCAGCGACAGGGCGATGGCGCCCAGCGCGAAGCCGAAGACGAAGTTTATGGGACTGAAGGACCCGGTCACCGAGGCCCAGATCAGGGCCATGAGAATGTTGGCGAGATAGAGGTTCATTGCTGCGTCTCTCCCTCCTGCGGCCCGCCCTCGCCCTGCGCCGGCGTCATGTCCGCCGGAAAGACCGAGTCCACGTAGCCGGCCGGCGCAAGCAACTCGCCAGCGATGCGGTCGGTGATCCGGATCACGGGCTCCGGGTAGATGCCGACTGCAACCGTCAGCATAGTCAGCCCGACCAGCGATCCGACGACGACACCGCTGACTGCACCCTGCGCCGAAGCCGCCTCGGCATCGCTATCGCCGCGCTCCCGCCAGAATGTGAAGGCGAAGGTCCGCCCGACCGCGATCGTCGTTAAAAGGCCTGTCAATAGAATGGAGAAGGCCAGCCACCATGCGCCGACATCCAGCGAGGCCTTGACCAGATAGGCCTTCGGCCAAAGGCCGGAAAACGGCGGCAGACCCGAAACCGACAGGAACAGTACAAGGGCAAGTGCCGCCAGCCAGGGCATCCGGCTGTAGAGGCCGCCGGCCTTGTTGAGCGCGAAGCCGTTCATGCGTTCACCCATGATGCCGGCGAGGAAATAAAGCGCCGTCATCACGACCATGGAATGCGCGGCATAGAAGACCCCGCCGGACAGCCCTGTGCGGCTGCCGAGCGCCAATCCGGCCAGCATCATGCCGATCCCCGAAATGACGAGATATCCCAACTGGCGTCGGATATCGTTCTGGGCGAGCGCGCCCATCGCACCGAGCACCATCGTCGCCGCTGCAATCACGGCAATGGTGCCGGCGAGCATGTCGCGCTCTACGTCGAAGAGGGTAAGGAAAATGCGAAGCAAGGCGTAGATGCCCACCTTGGTCAGCAGGCCCGCGAAAAGGCCCGACACGACGATGCGCGGCGTGTGATACGACGCCGGCAGCCAGAAATTGACCGGGAAGGCGGCGGCCTTCATGGCGAAGGCGAAAAGGAACAGCGCGGCGATCGTAAACAGCGGACCGGTGTCGCGCACGGACGCGGCCTTGCGCGAGATGTCGGCCATGTTGAGCGTGCCGACCGTGCCGTAGAGATAGGCGACCGCCAGCAGGAACAACGTCGTCGCGAGCAGGTTCAAGAAGGCGTATTTCGTCGCGCCGTCCAGCTGCTCGCGCTCCGAGCCCAGCACAAGGAGGCCGAACGAGCCGATCAGCAGCACCTCGAACCAGACATAGAGGTTGAAGATGTCCCCGGTCAGGAACGCCGCGGTGATCCCGGACATCATCAGCAGCAGGAAGGGATAGAACCCGTAGCGCCGGCCGGTCTGGTTCACGTCTTCGAGTGCGTAGATGCCGCCGGCGAGGCCGACGATCCCGCCGATCAGAGCGAAAACCGCGCCGAGCATGTCGGCCGCGAAGGTGATGCCGAAAGGCGGCAACCACCGGCCCATGGTCATGACCACCGTGCCGTTTTGCAGGACATGCCAGAACAGGCCGATATCGGCCGCCAGCATCAGGACGAGACCGGTGATCGCGATAAAGGGCTGGCGGACTGTGTTCTTGCGCGTCATCAGGCACAGCGCGCCGAAGACGAAGCCGATCACCAGCGGCGCGACGACCAGATAGTCCGCCATCGGCGGCGGCGTCATCACCATCGCATCGGCGAGATTGATACTGTGGACAGTGGAAGTGGCCATGATCGTCGCGTCCGGGCCTCTCAGTATCCGAGCGGAGGCGCGGGTTCGTCGACCGGTTCGGCCTCACGCATCTCGTCGGTGTTGTCGGTTCCGAGTTCCTGGTAGCTGCGGAAAACCAGCACCAGCAGGAAAGCGAAGAAGGAGAAGGAGATCACGATCGCTGTGAGCACCAGCGCCTGCGGCAACGGATTGGCGATCGCATCGATCGGCACCACCGCATCGTCGGGAATGATCGGCGGTATTTCGCGGGTCAGCCGCCCGGTGGTGAAGATCGTCAGGTTCACCGCATTGCCGAGCACGGCGACACCGAGCAGGACGCGAATAATGTGCTTCGACAGCATCAGATAGAGCGACGTGGCGAAGAAAAGGCCCGTCAGGAAGGCCATAGCCGTTTCCATCAGTCGCGCTCCCTTTCCTCGAGCGCCAGCGCGGTCGAGGTAATCGAGCCGAACACGACGAAATAGACGCCGATATCGAACATCATGGGCGTGGAGAGCGCCACCTCGACGCCGAAGATCTTCGGATAGATCCAAAGCCCGGTCAGGAAGGGAACATTGGAGAAGATCGACAGGATGCCGGCGATCGCCGCCATAAACAGGCCGAATCCCGCCAGCGCCATCGGGTGAAACCGGATCGCGCGGCGCACCGGCGAGACGCCGAAGGCGATACCGTAGATCGCCAGCGCCGACGCGGCGATCAGTCCGCCGATAAAGCCGCCGCCCGGCTCATTGTGGCCGCGCAACAGCACGAAGACCGAGAACAGGATCATCAGGCTCGACAGGAACGGGGCGACAGTCCGGAAGATCAACGTGCGCATGTCAGGCGGCCTCCCCTGCGTTCTGCGGATTCTTCGGCGGTTCGCTCAGGGCCGAACGCGACCGCCGCGGAAGCACGCGGATCAGCGCGAGAATGGCGAGACCCGAGGTCATCACAACGGCGATCTCGCCGAATGTATCAATGCCGCGGAAGTCGACGAGGATCACGTTGACGATGTTCCGGCCATGGGCGATCTGCAGCGAATACTCGTTGAAGAACTCGGTCAGCGACGGGTCGAAATCCGTTTCGAGAACGCGCAGCAGCAGCAGCGTGAGCGCGCCGCCGGCGGCAAGCGCGATGATCCCGTCCATCACGGTCTGCACGGCCGAGCGATGGTCCTGCGGCGACAGACGCAGCCGGGTCATGGCGAGGGCGAGGATGACGACCGAGAGCGTTTCGACCATGAACTGGGTGAACGAAAGGTCCGGCGCGCCCAGCAGCATGAAATAGACCGCGACCGCGAACCCCTGAATGCCGAGCGAAACGATCGCCGTCAGCCGGTTGCGGGCCCAGATGACCGCGAAGAGGCCGAGGACGGCGATCAGGACGAGAAGCCACTCGTAGAAATAGAGTTCGGGGAACGCCGGCACCGCCGGCCATTCTCCCGCGATGCCCATCGGCACCAGGATCGCCAGGACGAGGAAGATGAGGGTCGCCGTGATGTAGAATTCGAGGCGACCCCTCTGGACCAGTCGGGTGACGGCGACGGACAGTTTGACGATACCGACAATGGCCTGATCGAAGCCGCGATCCGGTCCCCAGCCGATACCCGTCAGCAGCGCGGCCATGCCGGACCTGATCTTCTCCAGCGACAGATAGAGGAGCACACCGAGCGCGATGGTGCCGAGCGAAAGATAGAGCGCCAGTCCGGGATGCGGAATAATGGAAATCGTGATCTCTGCCGTATCGCCCATCACGGCGCTCGCCATCGGCGTCGAGAAATGCTCGTGCGACCAGCCGGAAAACAGCGCGAAGAACAGGCTTCCAAGCGCGAGGACGGCGGGCCCCGCCAGCAGCAGAACCGGACCCTCGTGCGCATGTTTCGGCGTTTCGACCTTTGGCCCCAGGAAGGGCTTCAGCGCGACGGCGAAACCGAGCACGAACATCAGCGCGTTGCCGACAATCGCGACGATGGTGAAGACAACCGACCAGGTGTCGCCCCTGGCGAGGCCGTAATAGATCTCCTCCTTGGCGAGGAACCCGACGAAAGGCGGCAATCCGCCCATGGAGATGGCGGCGAACAGGGCGGCGATGAACGTCACCGGCATCGCGCCAGCGAGCCCGCCGAGCCGGGTGATGTCGCGCGTGCCGGCCTCGTGGTCGACATTGCCGGCGACCATGAACAGGCCACCCTTGAACATGGAATGGGCGATCAGATAGAGCACCGCCCCCGCGATCGCGCCCTCGGTGCCGAAACCGGTCAGCATCACCAGAAGGCCGAGCGACGCCATGGTCGTATAGGCGAGCATCATCTTCAGGTCGGTCTGGCGGGCGCCGAGCAGTGTGCCGGCGATCAGCGTCACGCCGCCGAAGACCGGCAGAACCGTTTCCCAGGCGACCGTATCGCCCATTACCGGATTAAGCCGCATCAGCAGGTAGACGCCGGCCTTCACCATGGTGGCGGAATGCAGATAGGCCGAGACGGGCGTCGGCGCTTCCATGGCGTTGGGAAGCCAGAAATGGAACGGGAACTGCGCCGATTTGGTGAAGGCGCCGCCCAGAACCAGCACGAAAGCCGCGACGAAGAACGGGCTTTCACGCAGGAGGTCGCCGGTCGAAAGCAGCAGCGACATCTCGCTGACGCCGGTGATGTTCCAGATGACCAGCAGGCCCGCCAGAAGCGACAGGCCGCCGAGCCCGGTGACGACAAGCGCCTGGATTGCCGAACGCCGCGAGCGCTCCTCGGCGTGGTTGAAGCCGATCAGCAGGAAGGAGGTGATCGAGGTCAGTTCCCAGAACACGAACAGCATCAGGAACGAGTCCGAGAGGACCAGCCCCTGCATCGAGCCCATGAACATCAGGATGAAGGAGAAAAACCGCCCCTGATGCTTGTGTCCCTTCAGGTAACCGCCGGAATAGAGCACGATCAGCGTACCGATCCCGGAAATGAGCAGCGCGAATGTCAGCGACAGGCCGTCGATCATCCAGGAAAAATTGACGTTGAACGACGGTATCCACTGGACGCCGCCGGTCACGCGCTCGCCTTCCGCCACCGCTCCGATGGAACCGAGGAAATGGACGAACAGGGCAGCCGGGGCGAGCGCCAGGACCCAGGCTGCGTTGTGCTTGAGAATGCGGGTCAGCGCCGGCGCAAAAAGCGCGACGACGAAAGGCAGGAAGAGCGCGTAAAACGTCATGTCAGGCGACGCACCCTATTCAGACAGACAAGGACAGCGGAAATGCGGATTTCATGAAAAACGGACCTAGGTCGGTTGATGGCAAATCACAAGTGCTGCGGCCCTTTTCCCGCTGCTTTTCAATGATTAATCGGCGCGAAATTTGTTCCTGGCCCGAAATGCACGCCGGCTTCGGCGACGGGACCGGCTGGAAAGCGGTCTGTCAGCTTTTCTGCATTTTTTCGATATGCGCGCCGTCAATCGCCTTTGCCGCCTTGTAGGCGTCGCGTGAGCGAAGCCGCTCGGCATAAGCGCGGAATTGCTCGCGGTCGGGAAGCGTCCCGAAGGTGAGCCCCCAGTCGACCTGCGATCCGACATAAAGATCGGCCGCCGTGAAACGGTCGCCGCAGACATAGGCTCGCTCTCCCAGCATGCCCGCCAGGACATCGACGACTGCGTCGTAACTGCCGAAACCGACACGCGCCTGCCCCCTCTCGTCAAGCGCCTCGTCCCACTTGAAGGAATGGGTGACGATGGCCTGTTCCACCGGCCCGGCGGCGAAGAAAGTCCAGCGAAGATAATCCGCCTTTTCCGACAGGGTTCGCGGCAGCAGGCCTGCCTCGGGGAATGCCTCGGCGAGATAGAGGCAAATCGCGGCGGCCTCGGTCACGACAGTTCCGTCATGGTCAATAGCCGGGACCTTTCCCATCGGATTGATCCGGCGGTAGTCGCCCTTCATCTCGGGCCCGAAGCCGAGAATATGCTCCTCATACTCCGCGCCTGCCTCGTGCAGCGCCCAGCGGGCGATCTGCCCCCGGCTCATCGGATTGGTATAGAACCGGATCATGGCAAACTTTCCTCGCTCCCTTGCTATGCGACGGGCGCATAGAAGCGAAGCGGAAGAAAGCGCGCAACGGCATTCTGTCGTCAGTCCTCGATCAGATCCTCGTAGCGCTTGTCCGTCAGCGTCTTGAGGAACGCGACCAGCGCATCAATGCGCTCGTCGTCGAGAGCGGGACCATGGGTCAGTTCTTTAACCGACAGCGTATCGGGTACAGGCGCATCGGCAAACGGCTTGCCGGTTTCCGGGTTGATCAGCCTCTCCGGGTTCTTCGTGTTGTACCGGTTGTAGAACAGCACGACGGTGCGCAGATCCTTGAAGACGCCATTGTGCATATAGGGTCCGGTTACCGCGACATTCCGCAGCGTCGGGGTCTTGAACTTGCCGCGCTGGGCAGTGTCTTCTACCTGCGGGTTGTTCAGCAACCCGCCATCGATGGTCCCCGGCTTCACCCCGTTCAACTTGCGCAAAGCCAGGTTTTCAGGCGTTCCGATATTGTGGAAGCGATAGTCTGAGAAGGTTTCGCGCGGATCGATCGCGTTCGTGGCGAGCTGGTGGCACTGATTGCAATTGGTGAATTGCTGCGAGAAGAACAGCAGCCGGCCCAATTCCTCCTTGTCCGTCAGCTTCGCCTCGCCGCGCAGAAACCGGTCGTATTTGGAATCGAAGGGCGCGAATTCGTCCGTCCTTTCGAAGGCGGCGATGGCCTTCGTCATTGCGTCATAGGCGGCATCGGGGTCGTCCATGACATGCGCGCCGAACAGCGCAGCGAAATTCGCCTGGTAATCCGGGTTTTCGCGCAGCCGGTCCACCACGGCGGCCTTGTCGGGCATGCCCATTTCAGCGGGATTGAGGGGCGGCCCACCGGCCTGCTCCTCCAGCGTGGCGGCACGCCCGTCGAGGAATTGACCGCCAATCCATTCGCCGTCCTGGCGACGATGGAATGCAGGCGAGAAGGACGCATAGGCGGCTGTCGGCGCGTTCCGGTCACCGAGCGAGACGCCGTCGTCGCCGGGCGACGCCATGCCGCGCGGATCGGTGAAAGCGACATTCGGATCGTGACAGCTGGCGCAGGCCTCTGTGCGGTTCGCCGACAGGTTCGTGTCGAAGAACAGGGACTTGCCGAGTTCCTCCATCGAGACCGTGGCCGTGGCCCCTGTGCTGTTTGCCGCCAGAAGCGCCAAGGCAAAGGCGCCTGCGACGGCCGCTCCGATCGCACCCGCATAACGCATCACGATCATTTCTCCTTATATGACTATTTTTGTCATATTAAGGATGAGATCGCCCGGCCGCAATTGATATCGGTCAAAAGACGGACGGGCGATCTTGAGCTCACGTGCCGTTCGCCGATCGTAACCGGCAATGTGTCGACTCAGTTCGGGCGCATATATTTCATGTAGACCCAGCCGGTCTGCCACTGGCCGTTATTGGCCGGGTCGTGCCAGACCTCGCACCATTTGTAGCGTACAGCCTGGCGCTGCTGCCAATCCGGCAGGTGGGCGATGTTGTCGAGCAGCGTCGGCGCGCCCTTGCAGCGGCCGGTCAGCGAAAGCACGGTGCCGTTCGGATAGGCGCTTTCGATCCAGGACTGGGACGACGGCCAGCGGCGGACGTTCAGAACGTCGCCCCAGGAAACGTCGGTGACTTCCCAGGCGTGAAAGACGGATGCGCCGGCGGGAGCGCCCGCGGTCAGCATCGATGCGGCCGCGACGGCGGCAAACAGGATGGATTTCATGGTCATGGTTTTCTCCGGGCTTGAACAAGGGCCAGTGATCGATACATCTGACCTACCGACCCATTGCTGAATTGGCGCTTACCCTGCCATTCAGCCTCCATTCATTCCGTGCATTCGCGCACATCCGGAGGTTTCATGTCCCGCCCGTTTGGTTCCCTGCCCGCCGCTCCCGCCGCCGAAAAGCGCCCTTTCTCCGACACCAGACACGGGATCGAACGCACCGACGACTATGCCTGGCTACGCGCCGGCAACTGGCAGGACGTCTTCAAGGACACTTCCGTACTCGACCCGGCGATTCGCGCGCATCTGGAAGCCGAGAATGCCTATCAGGACGCGGCGATGGCCGACACGAAAGAGCTGCAGAAAGTTCTGTTCGAAGAGATGAAGGGCCGCATCAAGGAGGACGATTCCACCGTCCCGATGCCGGACGGGCCCTATGCCTACGGCACCTCCTATCGCAAGGGCGGCCAGCAGCCGCTGTTCCAGCGCATGCCGCGCGGCAGGACCGCCGAGACCGACAAGACCATCATCCTCGACGGCGACGCGGAAGCGGACGGCAAGGCCTATTTCCGCATCGCGTCTGCCGATCACTCGCCCGACCACGGCAAGCTGCTCTGGGGCTATGACGACAAGGGCTCGGAGTTCTTCCGGCTGCGGGTGCGCGACATGGAGAGCCGCGAGGATCTCGGCGACGATATCTCCGATTCCAATGGCGGCGGCGTGTGGGACGCGAAAAGCGAGGGTTTCTTCTATTCGAAGCTCGACGCCAACCACCGCCCCTCGAAACTCTATTACCATCGCGTCGGTACTGCGCAGTCGAACGACGTGCTGGTCTATGAGGAGACCGATGCGGGTTTCTTCATGGGCGCGGGCGGCAGTCGCCTGAACGATGTCATCCATGTCAGTTCACACGATCACGAGACCAGCGAGGTGCGGCTGATCCGCGCCGACGATCCGCTGTCGGAGCCGGTCCTCGTCGCGCCGCGCCAGGAAGGCGTCGAATACGAGCTGGATTCGGGCGGCGACGTGTTCTTCATCCTGACGAATGCCGACGGCGCCAAGGACTTCAAGATCATGACCGCGCCCGCCGATGCGCCGTTCAAGGAGAACTGGACCGAACTGGTCGCCCACAAGCCCGGCCGGCTGATCCTCGCCATCCAGGCTTACAAGGATCACCTTGTCTGGCTGGAACGCGAGGACGGGTTGCCGCGCATCATCGTGCGGGACCGTAAAAGCGGCGAGGAACACGCCATCGCATTCGCCGAAGAGGCCTATTCGCTGGGGCTCGTCGGCTCGATGGAATACGACACGGATGTCATCCGTTTCTCCTATTCCTCGATGACGACGCCCGCCCAGGTGTACGACTACAATATGCGCAGCCACGACCGCACGCTGCTGAAAACGCAGGAAGTGCCGTCCGGCCACGACCCGGCGGATTACGTCACCCGGCGCATTCTCGTGCCGTCCCATGACGGCCAGGAAGTGCCGGTTTCGCTGCTCTACCGCAAAGACACGAAGCTCGACGGCACGGCGCCCTGCCTGCTCTACGGTTACGGCTCCTACGGCATCGCCATCCCTGCCTCGTTCAACACCAACTGCCTGTCGCTCGCCGATCGCGGTTTCGTCTACGCCATCGCCCATATACGCGGCGGCAAGGACAAGGGTTTTGCCTGGTACGAGGACGGCAAGCGGGCGAAAAAGGAAAACACCTTCAAGGACTTCGTGGCCGCCGCTCACTATCTGGCGAAAGAGGGTTTCACCTCCGCCGATCGCATTGTCGCGCAGGGTGGATCCGCCGGCGGCATGCTGATGGGCGCCGTCGCCAACATGGCGCCCGACGCCTTCGGCGGCATCATCGCCGAGGTCGCCTTTGTCGACGTGCTCAACACGATGCTCGACGATACGCTGCCGCTGACCCCGCCGGAATGGCCGGAATGGGGCAATCCGATCGCGTCGAAGACGGACTACGAGACGATCGCCGCCTATTCGCCCTATGACCGGACCGGACACGCCCCCTACCCGCCGATCCTAGCCGTCGCCGGACTGACGGATCCGCGCGTCACCTATTGGGAGCCGGCGAAATGGATCGCCAAGTTGCGCGCCCTCAATCCGGACGCCGGGCCGTTCCTGCTCAAGACCAATATGGATTCCGGCCATGGCGGTGCGTCAGGGCGGTTTTCGCGGCTGGAAGAGATCGCCTTCTCCTACGCCTTCGCGCTGAAGGTGGTCGGGAAGGCATAAGGCGGCGGCTTCTCGGCCAACGGTTTCAGGCGACGTTGGGGAACCTATTCGCCTCCGGTAGATTGGGAAAATGTCGCCATCCCTCTCTACCGTCAGGCCCCGCATGCAAACCGAAGACCTTTTCTCTCTAGACTCCTACCACATCGCGCTGGCTGTCATCGGCGTCATCATCATTGCCGCGAGGTGGTTACCGCGGCTTTTCTCAAGCCGGGAACCGGTTTCTGCGGCGCTTATGATCTTGTTCGGTGCCGCGGCCACGCTGGTACCGGGAATGCCGACCCTGCCCGATCCGCGCAACAATCCGCTGCCATGGGAACTCGTCAGCGAACTGACGGTGATCGTCGCCCTTTTCGGTGCCGGAATCCGGATCGACCGGCTCGGCCCGATCCGCAAATGGATGCCCACAGTGCGCATGCTCGGCATCGCCATGCCGCTGACGATCCTCGCTGTCGCGATGCTCGGCATCGGCCTCGGAGGACTGACGCTGGCCGGTGCAATCATCCTCGGCGCAGTCCTTGCGCCGACGGACCCGGTACTCGCCTCGGATGTCCAGGTCGGGCCGCCGCATGAAGGGGCGGAGCATCCGGTGCGCTTTACCCTCACCGCCGAGGCGGGCCTGAACGACGGGCTGGCCTTCCCTTTCGTCTATCTGGGACTGGTCATCGCCGCCCAGGGCCTCAATCCCGGCGGTTGGGCATTGGAGTGGCTGGCGATCGATGTCGTCTATCGCATCGTCGTCGGCACGTTGATGGGATGGGCTGGCGGCCGGGCGCTCGCCTACATCCTGTTCCATGTGCCCAAAGGGTCGCCGCTGGCGGAAACCGGATCCGGCGTGGTTTCGCTTGCCGGCGTGCTGTTGTGCTACGGCTCGACCGAGATGGTCGAGGGCTACGGCTTCATCGCGGTCGCCGTGATGGGCCTGACGCTTCGCCGGGTCGAGGCCGATCACCGGTTTCACCGCCGGCTGCACGATTTTTCGGAGTCGCTGGAGCATACGCTCACCGCCCTGCTCCTGCTGGCGCTGGGCAGCGTCCTGCCGGTGTTATTCGAGGATCTGACCTGGTCGCATATCATCCTGGCACTGGTGCTGATCCTCGTGATCCGGCCGCTCGCCGGCTGGATCGGACTGATCGGCACCGGCCTCCCACGCAACGACCGGGCCGTTATCGCGGTCTGGGGCGTGCGCGGAATCGGCTCCATCTACTATCTCTGCTACGCCGGGCGGCACATCGAGTTCATCAACGAGAGCCAGCTGTGGTCGCTGGTCGGGGTCGTCATCCTGCTCTCTACGATCCTGCACGGATTTTCTGCAGGATGGGCAATGGATCGGCTGCGCAACGACTGACGGCTTTGGCCTCTGCGCCCGTCAGACGAAACCGCTGATCGGGTGCGGCCTGTAAGGTGCCTCGATCTCGGCGACATCCTCGGCGGCAAGCTCGAAATCGAGCGCCGCCAAGGCGTCCGTCACGTGGCTGTCCTTCGAAACGCCGACGATCGGCGACGTCACGCCGGGAACCTGCAGCACCCAGGCCATGGCGACGCGCGCCATCGGCACGCCGCGGCGTTGGGCGACCCGCTCGACCGCCTCGACCACGGCGCGATCGTCGTCGCCGAGATGAGACAAGCGCTTGTCGGTCTGCGAGCGTTCGGTCTTTTCCCCCCAGAGGCGCGTCAGGCGGCCGGAGGCCATCGGCGACCACGGCATGACCGCGATCCCGTCATGGCGGCAAAGCGGCAGCATTTCGCGCTCCTCCTCTCGGTAGAGCGCATTGACCTGGTTCTGCATGGAAATGAATTTAGCGCCGCCCGCCCTCTCGGCGGCGCGCTGATACTTCAGGAACTGCCAGGCATGCATGGATGACGCGCCGATATAGCGCGCCTTGCCGGCCTTCACGACATCGTTCAGCGCCTCCATCGTCTCGTCGAAGGGCGTCGCCGGGTCGGCCCGGTGGATCTGGTAGATGTCCACATAGTCGGTTCCGAGCCGTTTCAGGCTGGCGTCGATCTCATGCATGATCACCTTGCGCGACAGCCCGGCGCCGTTGGGTCCGCGCCGCATCGGCAGGCAGACCTTGGTCGCGAGCACGATGTCGTGGCGCGGCGCGATTTCCCAGAGCGCCTTGCCGGTGATCTCCTCCGACGTGCCCTCGGAGTATACATTGGCGGTATCGAAGAAATTGATCCCGCCTTCCCACGCGGCGCGAAACATCCGCCGCGCCGCATCGAGATCGAGCGTCCAGGGCCGAATGTCGGTCGGCTTGCCGAAAGACATCGAGCCGAAACAAAGCCGGCTGACCTGAAGCCCCGTCGAACCGAACCGCACATAGTCCATGATTTCCCCTCCGATTATCGCCGGTTGACCCGTTGGACGCCTCCGCATCCGGGCGAACAGATGTATACATCGAGTAACGTTGTTCAGATTTCTGTCCGTAAGGCAACACGCAACCCGTACTCCGTCACCAGGGATCATCCCCGCGCGCCGCTGTGGCGCGCTTCGCTTTCTTCCGGGGCGAGATGGAACGGGCCGGCGGTGATGGAAATCCCGGCGGCGGAAGCGGCTAGTGTGTCACGTCGGCTGCTGCGACATGGCGGAACCGATTGCGATAGCGGGCGGGCGTGATCCCGGTTTTGCGCTTGAACAATCGGCGGAAGAAGGCCGGCTCCTCGTAGCCGACCTCGCGGCCGATCTGGTCCGTTGCGGCGTCTGTCGTCTCCAGCATCTGCTTGGCTTCCTCGATGCGCAGCGACTGGACGTAGTCGATCGGCGCAAAGCCGGTCGCCGACCTGAAGCGCCTCTTGAAGGTGCGCTCGTTCAGTCCCGACAATGCCGCCATTTTGGCAACCGGTGCGGGATCGTCGTAATGCGCGGCAAGCCATTCCTGGCATTTACCGATTGCCGCATCCGCGTGCTGGCGGGGCATCATGGCCGCGAAAGGCAGTTGCCCCTCGTTGCGGTCACCCAGGAGATAGACCTTGGACGCGCGGCGCGCCTCTTCCTCTCCCGCATACCGGGCGATCACGTAGAGAAGCAGGTCCTGCCAGGCCGACATCCCTCCCGCCGTTATGATCCGGTGTTCCCGCCCGGCGGGCTGAAGGATACGCTCGGGCCTGAGCAACACCTTGGGGAAGCACTCCGTCATGATACCGACAGCCATCCAGTGTGTTGTCGCCTCGATACCGTCGAGCAATCCCGCCCTGGCAAGCAGCACCGTGCCGGTACATACCGAGCAAATCGTCGCGCCATTCTCGTATTGCCATAACAGCCATTCGGCGATCTCGGGCCAGGCCTTGCGCGGGTCGCAGTCCGGCCGAAATTCGATGTCGGTGACGATGACGACATCGAACTTCTCGCCCGACCGGATCGACTGTCCGGGCGCGACCGGCACACCGACGATGGTGTGAAACGGCTTGTCGTCGGCTGCCACGATGTCGACATGAAATCGCGGTCGCGCGGGGCCCTCGGCCATCATCTGCTGCCAGACAACGCCGACCGACGACAGGATTTCGAACATCCCGTACATCGCCGTCGGCGTCGATTCCGGCATGGCGAGGATCGCAATGCGGGTGCGCTTGTCCGAATATTCGTCAGTCATCAGACATGAATGTCACAAACGGACAGTTTCTGTCCAGAATCGATCTAATGCTCCGCGGTTCTTTCTCCTATCCGGTCGCACATCACCGCAACGACGGCAAACGCACCCCTGTAGGAGAAACGAATGGACATCTTGCCCAACGGCGACACCCGCGATGTCGTCATAATCGGCGCCGGGCTTTCCGGCCTGAGCCTTGCTTGGGCGCTACGACGCACAGGCATCGAAGCGCTCATCCTGGAAAAGGAACCCCGTGTCGCTGAACCTTGGCGAAATCGGCACCCGCAGCTCCACCTGAACACGCACCGCCGGCTGTCGAGCCTTCCCGGCTATGCGCTTCCCAAAACCGGTCCGGGTTTCCCGTCCCGAGACGAGATAGTCGCGTATCTCGAGCGCTACGCCTACGAAACGAAAGCGAACATTCAGTTCGAAACCACCGTCGAAAGCCTCGACCGAGACGGCGACCAGTGGACCCTGACGACCGATCGCGGCCCGATCCGGGCCCGCAATGTCGTCTTCGCGACCGGAAAGGAAAACACGCCGAAGATTCCCGATTGGCCCGGCCGGTCGAAATGGCGTGGCGAGCTCATCCATTCCGCGGCGCTCGGCGATGTCTCCTATTATGCAGGAAAGGATGTGCTCGTCGTCGGCGCTGGCAATTCGGGTTCCGATGTCCTCAACCATCTCGTCCGCGTTCCGACCCGCTCCTTGCGCGTCGCGGTCCGCCACGGCTCGGTCGTCGTGCCGTCGCACATGTTCGGATTTCCGATCCAGCTCGCCTCACCGCTCATGGAGCTGTTGCCGGCGTGGCTGATCGACCGGATGCTCGCCGACACGGAGAGACTTGCCTTCGGAAAGCTGGAACGGTTCGGCCTGCGCAAGCGCGAAGGCGGAGCAAGCCGCCTGCTCGCCGACGGCGTGTCGCCGGCCATCGATAACGGTTTCGTGGCGGCGCTCCAGGCGGGACAGGCAAATATCGTCTCCTCCGTCGATCGTTTCGAGGAAGACGCCGTTGTGCTGGCCGACGGCAGCCGGCTCGCGCCGGACATCGTTATCGCGGCGACGGGTTACCGCACCGGCCTTTACTCGATCCTCGATCACCTCGGCGTCCTGACCGACCACGGCTACCCGATCATGGGTTCCAACGGCGCAGCGCTCGGAAAACCCGGGCTCTGGTTTGCGGGCATGGCGCCGCGCCTGAGCGGCTATTTCCGGTTGGCGCGCCGGAAAAGCCCGGTGGTCGCGGCGGCGATCGCCCAGAGCCTGGCCGCCTCTCGCGGTCCATCCGTTCTCACCACTCACGCGGCAACGCCCGCTCTCGAACCAGCCGAATAACCGGCTCCATAATCAAGACAGGAAAGGAAAACATCATGTCATTTGCTCTTGAGAACCAAAACGAATTCGATTCCGCTAAAGCGGCGACTTTCGCCGAGACGGTCGGCGGAATCGTCAATTCCGGCGCTATTTCGATCATGCTGTCGATCGGCCACCGCACCGGCCTCTTCGACCTGATGGCGCAACTGCCGCCGTCGACCTCCGCACAGATCGCCGCACAAGCGAAACTGGCCGAACGCTATGTGCGCGAATGGCTCGCCGTCATGGTGACCGGCGGCATCGTCGACTACGATCCGGCATACCGCACCTATCACCTTTCGGAAGAGCACGCGGCCTGCCTGACGCGGGGCGCGGCACTCGGCAATCTTGCGGTCTATGCGCAGTTCGTGCCCATGGCTGGCTCGGTCCAGGAGAAGATGCTGGACTGCTTCGAAACCGGTAACGGGCTTTGCTACCACGACTATCCCTGTTTCCACCGGATCATGTCCGAAGACAGCGAGATGAGCGTGATCGCCGGGCTGTTCGATATCGTCCTGCCGCTCGTTCCCGACCTGACCGAGCGTCTCGAGGCGGGCATCGACGTGCTCGATGCCGGCTGCGGATCGGGGCTGGCACTGGTGGAGATGGCGGGGCGGTATCCGGCCAGTCGTTTCACCGGTTACGACCTGTGCGAGGATGCCTTGGCGACCGGCCGCAAGGCCGCATCGGGACTTGAAAACATTCGCTTCGAGCTCCGCGACCTGACGGGGTTCGAAGAACCCGAAAGCTACGACTTCATCACCTCGTTCGACGCGATCCACGATCAGAAGGATCCGCAGCAACTGCTGAACGGCATCCATGGCGCGCTCCGCCCCGGTGGCGTCTATCTGGTGCAGGATATCGGGGGTTCGGCCCATCTGGAGAACAATATGGACTTCCCCTTCGCGGCCTTCCTTTACACCGCCTCGTGCCTGCACTGCACGCCGGTCTCGCTCGGCCAGGGCGGGGAAGGACTTGGCACCATGTGGGGATGGGAGACGGCGAAAAGTATGCTCGCTCACGCGGGGTTCGCCGATCCCGAGCCGCATCGCTTCGAGCATGACCCGTTAAATGTCTGGTTTATCTGCCAGAAATAGCATTCTCCAAGAAACAGCAAACCGGCCGGGATGAAACGTCCGGCCGGTATCCGCTCCGCAACTCCGGCCCAAGTACCCGCCTAGTTGCCCGGA
>Ga0070728_10002429_pt1 | contig 23346 bp, 35 predicted proteins | sample tdDd471_FD_66723 | JGI IMG/M metagenome (GOLD analysis project Ga0070728, IMG submission 66723) | Marine sediment microbial communities from the Atlantic coast under amendment with organic carbon and nitrate - tdDd47.1 | ecosystem: Environmental > Aquatic > Marine > Coastal > Sediment | place... | reverse complement strand
CACCTCCCAGCTTGTCAGGACGTACCATTAAGCTGTCTCTCCAGTCGCCCTTGAAGTTTTTGGGGCATTCGGAGGGCCACATTTTTGCATAACCACAACCATTATCATCTGACCATTCGCCGCGCCCCACTGTCTTGTTTATTTCAACCATTTTATCGTACTTAAACCATTCAAAATCATGGTCAGCAGCAAAACAATATATCTCCTCTGGCTGCTTTTTCCACCAATTAGCATCATGTCCCTCGAATCCTGGAGCTGGCTTGATGCAGATTCGTGATTCCTTTTTTACTACAGTCCAACTAGTCGCTCTGTCCCATTTGTTTTCAGTGTCGTCCCAGTAGTAATCCTTGGCCCGATCTCCAACTTCGCACTTGACCCATCCGGATGGCATGGTCGGTTGTGGCTTTGGTTGTTTGAAATTGGGATTTTTTATGCGGCAAACATAATTAAAATGCAGCATACGAATAATCTCTTCATAAGACTTAAAGCACATTGCCCTATGCCATTCAGGGCCATTTTTTATTTGTATGCAATCCTTGATGTTATCGAAGTCGCCTGACATCATAATTGCCCTAAAACCAGCATCCGTCTCAGTAGTTAAATATTCGGGTTCGGATGGTTCTTCTTGTTGGTCGGCGTATTGCCTAGAAAATTTCCAACTAGGATTGCCGTCACGGTCTTTGAAAACTGACGTATTTGAGTGACAATCTGTTGAAAAACTTAACGGATCCCCTGCACGCTGAACAAGATCTTCGATATTCTTTCTGGTTGGGTCGAATGTGTTAGTCATTGTCGGCTCCAGGTTCGCATGATTCGGACTCCAGTTTTTCAACCTCCTTCTTAAGTTTTTCCAAATGCTGCTTTTTCAGTTCATCGTCAACCATACCCTTGTACTTCTTAAATATTCCAATATACGCATTGTGGACCAAGTGTGCATTCTCACTGGTAAAATATAGGCTGTTATTAGGAGTGTCACAGTATTTCGGACCAAACGATTTAAGCTCATTAAACATCTTGTTAAATGTCTCACATGGGTACTTGTCTATTTCCCCTGACCGATCGTTCAGCGTATATGCTCCGCAGGGGAAACGAATGATGTACAGATGCTCGCCACTTGGTTGTTCTCCATTATCAGAACAGCCTATAGTACTAGTCTCACCGTCTATGTATCCAATTACTCTTTCACTAGAAATCTCTATCCAGTTAGTTGAATGTGAGAATGGAAGATCAATTTTGAAATCCTCAGCTATTTCACATTGCTTGATTCTATTTTCTAGTTGACTCTTTATATTAACATTGTAGTCATACTTAAGACCATCTTGATTATCGTTTATAATCTTGAGTAGGCTTTCATATACTGGCTTCATGCTTGCTTTCAAGTTCATGATTCGGACTCCTTGGATTTCTTGTGTATAATCTCGCTTAAAACAGTCGAAATGATAAATGCGTTTAGAAATGCTATCACTGCCATTGTTGGCCCATTCCACCAGTCGTGCACATGGAACTTGTTGATGTATCCCATCGCGTATATGCTGGCTATTGCGATTATTGTTAGGATTGTTGGTTTCATTTACTGTCTCCGCACTCTGCTCGCTTGATGGCTGCGTTTCCGAATCCAAGCACCTTACACCCTGCTGTTGTTGCCCTGTAATAAGTGTTCCCGAATTTATCACCACAATTGACGACATAACCTGCTGCAACCAGTCGCTCCATGCTAGCAATGTCAGATTTGCCAGCACAGAAGTGATTTCTAAATCCCCATTGTGACTTTCTGTAACGTTCGTCAGCCCCTAGCATGTGCCTCAGGTTGTCCATATCTGTTTTCAATTCGTTCATTTTGTTTCCCCTGGTTGTTAGTTATTCGACCGAATCCGCTCGGCCATGTGTTCGATTCGTTTCTTGGTGTCGCCGGTTGCGTTTGCCCATTCCAATCGGAGCACTTCTAGCCGGCATCCTTTGGAACAGAAGCCTTGACCCTTGGTTGCATGATGGAGTTCGTTTGAGCAGAATTTGTATGTGCAGTTAGGCATCGGGTTCTTTGAGCTGATCTAGCAAGTAAGTTTGTCCCGGGAGGTCCTTCTGCTCTTTGGTTTTTGATTTTTGGTTTTGATGACGACACTTATCTACTGGCATCTTCCCATCACTCATAACCTGGACGTAAATTTCCACGACTCTCTCAATGACATCTTCAACCGTCTTAATTTCTTCATCATGTGTGTTTATGATAAATGGTGTATCCTGCATCGCGTAATAACCAATCTGTTCAAGCTTGTCGTTGAACTTGACACAGATAAGCAAATCGCCGTCATCAATCTGATCAGCAACTAACTTTTTAGCCTGTTCTTGCAGAAACTCTGCGCGGTCTTCATCTCTCAAGTAGTCGTATAGAGATTTCATACTACACTCCCATCTCTTCTAACAGCTCGTCAACCTCTTCTTGACTCATGCCGTCAATGTGGATTGCTCCAACCGCGTGGCTGCGTGCGTCTTTGAAAAGACAAGCGAGCATTGCGGTAGTTCCCAGGAAAAAGAAAGTTATCGCAATGGCTAGCGTTAGGACTTCGATGATTGACATGATTGTTTGTGTCATTGTTGGCTCCTTTGATATGTGCACGATATGCTGTATAAACGAGAGTCAAGCGATAAGTTTTTATGTGCTGAGTGACAAAAATTGTCAGTTGTTGAAGTGTTGACTTTGGGGGTGGGGGTGTGTATAAGATGATCCAAGCAGCGGATGGCAACCCGCAAAAGGATAAGAATGAGCCTACAACAAATCACACTCAGAGAATCGTGCAGACTCGGTATTTATCCTACCGAAGTTGCCAAGCTTTTAGTTTGCGCGGTTCTCTCAGTGTGTTTTTTTGTGGAAACTCATAATGAAAAAACCGTATTATAAATTTGATGTAGATGCGTACCTAAGCGGTGAGATTATGTTCTGCTCACTGCAAGCCCAAGGCGTTTTTCAAATCATTTGTGCGCTCTACTGGAAGAGCGACAAGGTTCTTCCCACGGACAAGGTATGCAAGCGCATTGCGGTCGCATCGGGTTCGCATAGCGAAAAGCAAGAATTGCTAAGCGAGCTGCTAAGCGAGCTGCAATGCGCGGGGGTGATCAAAATTATAGATGACCATATTTGTGTTAAGTTCTTAGATGATCTGTACTTAGAGATGCAAGAGAGGGCTTATCAGAATGCAGAAAACGCACGTAAGCGATGGCATAAACCCGCAGAGCAAAAGTAATGCGACCGCATAGCGACCGTAGAATTTCGCACTGCATTAAGATAGAGAGAGAGATAGATAAAAAAGAGAGAGATAGAGAGGGAGAGCGCGAAAATGTCAAAAACTTTAAATCACTTAGTCGTGCTCAGCATTTGGGGCTATGGAGGCCCCATGCTGGCACTAGCGAATAACAAAACAGACAAAGGAAACTAATGAGAGAATACGAAAACGACCTCAAGGAAGCTATTATTCCACTCACCGTGCTAGTAGGAATTATCTTCATCGTCACACTAGCATTTATGGGAGCATTCCAGCCACCTAAGTACATTATAACAATAGATGGCAGGAGATTCTTCACTAACGACTATACACGACATGGCGATGCAGTTGAGTTTTACAACGTTTATAGCAGTGGTCGGGTAAGCGCAAAGTCAAAGTCTATAATCATAGAACGGAACAGATAATGAGCTTAGATAATTATTTCTACCAATGCGGCATACTTCTTCATGTCGCTCTATTTGTTATCCTGAGCTGGGTAATGGTTAAAGTTACCGTCAGGGAGATTTACCTTTGGTATATGGATAGAACAGAGGGAAGAGCGGCTAGGCTTCTCGGCATGACTAGGAGCCAATACGAGGCGAATAAGCACCTACCAATAAACCAAAGGAAAGAGCCATGAATAATCAAGAGAAAAAACAATTCGACATATGGGCATACGAAGACGGACTGCCCATGTGGCTTATTAAACAAAACCGTGGACCTGACGGATGGGAGTGTCTTACCGAGGATTGCAGGAACATAGGCACACATTGGGGAAACAACATGCACCACTATCTAGGTAACACATCCGATGTGAGAGAAGCAATGAAAATAATCAATGAACACAATGAGCTGAGGAGGCTTTAATATGCACATGGACGACATTAAAAAGCAACGGTCAACATGGGGATACACGGATTATTCTAGCGGCAGAAAATACGGATCAGTAAGAGAAATGTGCGAGGCACAAGGCTATAACGATATAGTCGAATACCTAGACGCATGCGATAAGGTTGAAGAAATCACTGGCAAAAATCCTCAGAGGATGATGGACGAACTGGTCCAACTTCGTGCCGAGCGGGATAAATTCAAATGGCAGCCTATAGAAGAAGCCCCTAAAAACACGTCTTTCGACTGCTGGCTATATTACAAATCAGTAGATCACGGAGATTGGAAGTCGCCAAGTTATGTTGTTTTAGGCTCCTACCACCATAAGGACGGCGATGAACTGGAACACTGCTGGTTCGATGAGTCTCATGGAGGCGGAGAGATGTGCATGTATATGAAATGTGAAATACCAAAACCACCAATGCAGGAAGAGTTAGACGATAAACAAGCGTTTGAAGAAGGGGTAAAACAAATGCATGTAGACAACCCCAGGGCACATAGACCAGAAGAGGGGGATTTAGAAAGGGTATTTCATAAAGCATTAGACACCCTGCCAGAAAGAGATCCAAGATACCAACCTAGCGACCCGGATATGTTTTTAAACACAAACACCAAACAAACAGAGGAGTAGATCAACATGAGTAACCCATGCCAACAGTGTTACAGTCAATATGATGTATTTTCTTGCCACCAATGCGGAGAGGAATTATGCGAAGACTGTTCAGAGAGCACTTTAGACGGGTCGTGTGTTTGCCCAGGCTGCGTTGAAGATTGGAATAGTGAGCATGTGGAGGAGTATAGAAATATGCGCGCCAGGATTGTGCAATTGTCAAAAGAAGTCGATCGGCTGGAGGGTGAGCTTGATAAAACAAACAAGAACAATGAGAAAAGAAGATCGAGGTAACCAGGGTTACCAACAACGAGATGGGATTCTAATGAGAGAGTTACCAATACTAATCAGCACGAACGGTAAACCAAAAGGAGCAAGCGATGGGAATTAAGGAAACAATTGACTACGAATCCTTCCCGAAACAGGGGGACTGGGTAGGCAAACGCACAACTGTTTGTTTCAAGTACGACACAACGCACACCATCGGAGGTGTTTTTGTCCGTGAAGACATAGAAGAGCCAGGAATTTCTATAATAAAATTAGACGATGGTCGCTATCTATTAACGACCGAATGTATGCATACATATCCAAAAGGAGCAAGCGATGAGTAAACAGGAAATAAACAACGGCTATATTTCTGTACTCGAACGAGTGCCAAAAAACCCATGTGATTGCCAATTGATAACAAGATCTTTGGACGGTGAATTAATAGAAAACGCAGCCTATTTCGACGGTGACACATTCTATGTCATGTCATTTATGTTTGACCCACCAGAAATAGCAACGCCAAGCATGTATAACTGCGAACCCTACGCATGGAAGCCAATAGATCCACTACCCAGCAAAAAGGTGGGCGAGTAATGGGCTGGGGTAATTGCGGAACAGACAGCCAGGGCAGGCCAATAGGCTACATGCATGATGCGACATGTGACCACGAAGGGTGCAGCAAAGAAATAGACAGAGGTTTGTCTTATGCGTGCGGTGACATGCATGGCGAAGACCCAGGGTGTGAAAAATACTTTTGCCACGAACATATGAAGACGCGAAAAATAGACGGACGCTATCACCAACTATGCTTTAAATGTGATGAACATTACGAAACAGAAACCGAGGGCGAGCGATGACAACTAAACCAGAAGCGCTACGAGCCATAGCCGCGATATTTAAAGAACACAATGTCGAGTTTGAAGCAGGATTAGACCGCCATATGCAGATCGAAATTGAGATACAGATAGGAGACGGATTCTATAATGTAGGCGGTATTGTTGACGCATCCACGCTAGAAAACTTAGCAGACCAAATAGAGGAAGGAGCAAACAATGACTAACCCCCTAGACGAACACAAACGAACCATGGCACGCATCTACGCAGAGCGAAAGCGCAGAAGACAAGGCATGCGTAAGTATCCAACTCAAGATGAACTCATAACAATGGGCGAAGAGATAGCGGCTACTGAATACCGGATGAACAGAACCCAGTTAGCTAAAAAGCACGGTGTATCGACTCACACAATCAGAAAGGCTCTGGCAGCTTATCGAAAATCACAAGAAGAGTTTCAATCAGCGAAGGTTTCAACGCATGGCTAAACGCAAGAGACAAACGGAGTCAAGCCATCAGTCCGAGTTCATAAAGTGGGCACGGATGCAGGCCAAGCATGCTCCTGAGACGTTCCCAGGGCTAGATCTCCTGCATTGCATTCCGAACAGCCAGCGCACAGAGGCAGAGCGCATACGATCAGCACGAGAGGGACTGATACCTGGTGTGTCTGACATCTTCCTCCCAGTGTCCAGGCACGGCTATCACGGTCTCTACCTTGAGCTAAAAACAAAGACAGGGCGACTAAGCAAGGCACAGAAGTCTTGGATAGTAAATGTACGTGCTCAGGGCTATGCAGCATATAAAGTTGTCGGATACACAGGACTACGCGATGCTATCAAGTGGTACTATGGACTAACTGAGGAACAACCAGATGACACCCTATGAGCATTTTAAAAGACTGATGGATCGGAGCATTGAACACTATCGCATAGCTGAATGCACAGAAACAGGACAGTGGATCTTTGTTGAGCCATTCGACTTTGCAGAGATCCCATACAGAACTATACTAGATGGCCAAGAGTCAAAGGGCGTGTATCTGCGTCCGGCTTGGCAAATCTCAGCGGGGGCCACGGTTATACTGCAGACTTGGAACCCGTACAAATCACACATATGCAGGATATTATGGTAGGAGCCAACTAATGAAAAAAGGCGATTTGTTTAATCTGACTCATGGCGAGTATTCACACTTCCGAATAATAGGAACTTATAGAGCTCTCAAAAACTTTACTATGAGCGAAGTCAAGGAGGAGATAGATAAGATCCCTGCTAGAGGGGTGGACGAAAAGTGGCAGGACAATGACATAAGAAGAGAGTACAGCAAAGATACAACATGCATTGTTTACGATAAGGATCTAGTGGCTGAATGGCTAGTAAAGAACGGTTACGCAGAAAAGGTTGATTGCAAAGAGCTGTGGTCTGGTTCGTATGGCGAATGGCCAGAAGATAAGTTCGCGGAGCCAACTAATGATCATTAACGTAGTAAGCGCAGGGAAATCGGCGGAGGTAACACTGCCTGAGCTGTTTATTAAGACATTCAGCGGGTGCGAGTTGGATGGAGATGACACATATCTGACACTGATCAATCACGCAGCTATTATAGAAAGCATGACATTTGCCCTGCAAGAACTCAATTTAGACGTCTACGGGTCCTGCAAAAGAATAATCCTGTCAGCAATGGACAAGGTAATGATCCGGCAATACGCTGATCTGTTCCCTGGACTACCCTTTGAGCTGTGGACCAACAAAGAACAAGCACAATTCGCTAGCGCAGTAACACCACACTTACGCTACAGCACAGATCTGTCACAGCATGGATACGGATACACTGGAACAGCTACACTGTTTGAAGTGCTCCAACAATTTAGCTATGCTGATTGCATAAACCTGTACGGATTCGATATGGTCGAGGGCGCAGGCGTGAGCAAGCTAGACGGAAAGCTACCGGAGTCTGATAGGTGGAAACAGGAGCGCGAAGAGTTTCGTGGCATACTGCAAGCCTTTGATGTGAACGGCCTTGCGTTTAATTGGCACACTGAGGATGGTGTAATCAGCGAGTATTTTGGAGTATTTGAGCGATTGGGGGATGTGTTATGACCGAGAACGGAAAGTATCTATTAAGCGTCAAGCTCCGACCTGGATCAGCAGACTACACCAGAGTGTACGACTTTCCATACATTAGCGTTGACGAAAATATAAGAATCTATTACAAGGTTGATGACGATCCAGAAGAGAATCCAGGCTTTGTCTTCCATGTGCTTGAGTGGACAGGGCGAGCCATTACTGAGCAAGAGAACGGATTGCCGGATTCCGAGATAGACAATTGGTACCCAATCCTATGCACAGTAGAGACATTCTGCCATGGTGTTGCGTACTATGATGGCATAAGGCATTTATACTTTGGCAGCGAGGACACAGGGAACTATGGCTACCACTACTATCCTGACATGGATAGGCTTAAGCTGGTTGCCGAGGAGCTTGGCAGGATGGAAAAGAAATATTGTCGAGAGGACATGTTATGAATAAGCGACAGCACAAAAAAGCCCTAAAGAAGGGTGGATTCGTTTACAACAAGGAGCTTGGGCTGTGGATAGGCTGGAACCCAGAAAGCAGGCACTGTTTGGGAATGAAAGCTAGAAAACCATGCGGCAATACAGAATATGAAAGTAAATGGATAACAGTGATCGAGGCCGAGGAAATGAGCAGGAGGATCACCCAGACAACTCGTTGAAAAACCTCTCCCCATATGATAACATCCGTTAGCTAAAAAGGAGCCAGTATGCCTGTGCCAAAAGATAAAAATGGCTTAACAGCCAAACAGGATCTGTTTTGCAAAGAATACATTAAAGACTTCAATGGCACAAGGTCAGCGATAGCAGCGGGTTACAGCGAGTCTAGTGCTAATGCAATTGCTAGCGAGAACTTAAGGAAACCAGATGTAAGGGCCTATATTGATACTTTATTGCGTAAAAGAATGGAAAAAGTCGAGATTGATGCCAATTACGTACTACAAGAGCTGGTTAATTGCTGGGAGGCAGATCTAGCTGACTTGTTCACAGACAAGGGCGAGCTGCGCAAGCTATCTGAGATACCACGGGCATGGAGACGTATGCTGGGTGGACTGACTATAAAGAAGATTACAGCCGGATATGGGGATGACGAGGACGTAATGGGCGAGATTATCAGCCTCGCCTCAGTCGATAAATCTAAGTATTTGAAGATGCTTGGCGAACACACAAACGTTCGGGCGTTTGATAAGACAGTTGAGATAACCGGCAAAGATGGCGGCGCTATTGAAATAACAGAAACCCAGCGAGCGGCCAAGCTTGCAAGTATACTCAGTCAGGCGTTAGATCGTGGATCTCAACCTAGCACAAATTAAAGAAGTCTTGAATCTGCTGACGGACGAAGAAAAGGCAGAGATAGACGAGCTTATAACAAGTGATGGACGACTTTGGAGCCCTCTCCCTGGCCCACAGCTTCAGGCGTGGAACAGTGAGGCAGATATAACCTTTTACGGCGGGGCTGCTGGTGGTGGTAAATCAGACCTAGTGATAGGACTTGCCCTAGAAAAGCACAGGAGGTCTATCGTCTACAGGCGTGAGGGAACTGAGCTAGAGGGCATCTTTGACAGAATTACAGAGTTGGTAGGCGATAGAAAAGGCTTCAATGGACAGTCTAAGATTTGGAGGTTCCCTGAAAGACAGATAGAGTTTGGCAGTTGTCCTCACGCAGGCGATGAGCGAAAGTATCAGGGGAGACCACACGACCTAAAAGCATTTGATGAGATAACAAACTTCCTTGAATCGCAGTTTCGATTCCTTCTAGGCTGGCTCAGGTCTGTTGACCCATCGGTCAAGCAGCGGGTTGTCTGCACTGGCAATCCTCCCACATCAGACGAGGGCGCATGGGTCAAGGAGTTCTGGGGCGCTTGGCTAGACCCGCTTAACCCGATGTTCGGCAAAGTCGAGCCAGGTGAGCTGCTGTGGTACACAACCATAGAAGGCAAAGATCAATTATGCGATGGGCCTGACCCGATTCTGGTAGATGGCGAAGAAGTCACCCCTATGAGTCGCACGTTTATTCCTGCGAAAGTCGAGGACAATCCGTATCTAGTTGAAACAGGCTACAAGTCAAAGCTGCAAGCGCTTCCTGAACCACTGCGTAGCCAGATGCTTAATGGCGATTTCACTGCTGGCACGGAGGATCACGAGTACCAAGTGATCCCAACCGCTTGGATCGTTGCGGCTATGGACCGATGGAAAGAGCGCGAGAAAAAGGGCGAGATGATGGCTATCGGTGCTGACATAGCTAGGGGCGGAGCTGACGACACTGTTTTAATGTGCAGACATGAGGGCAACTGGTTTGACTGGCCTGATAGAATACCTGGCTCTCAAACACCAGATGGCCCCAGTTGTGCCGCGTCAATCATCAAGAGACGTAGAGATATGGCGCCTATTAACATAGATGCCATTGGCGTTGGGTGTAGCCCTGTTGACTTCCTGAAAGAGAACAAGGCGCAGATCAATCCAATTGATGCCAGGAAGACAACAAAAGGGGTTGATAAGGTCGCAGGAGTAGGATTTGCAAACCTGAAGACAGAGCTTGTATGGCGGTTTAGAGAAGGTCTTGATCCACAAAACCCAGATCCGTGGTATCTGCCACCAGACCAAAAGCTAAGGTCTGAGCTAACAATGTTTCGCTTTAAGATGACGTCCAGGGGATACGCCATTGAAACCAAGGACGACATCAAGAAGCGCCTTGGACATTCGCCTGACACCGCTGAGGCTGCTCTCTATGCTGCGGTGGAAACTCCTAAGGACGGATGGCGCGACAAGTATCGCACAGAGACAAGCGGAGGTTCTGAGCAGTGGGATCCATATGACCAACACAAGAACAATTTTGTTTCATCCGAGTGGGACCCTTACAAGTGATTGACTCCAGGTCGCGCATTGACACATTAAACGCACAAATGTGGGTTGGCTCCTGCTTTGTGTTAAAGACCGTGCGCAACGACCTCTCGCGCCGGTCTTTTTTTTATAGGTGAGTAATGGAATACACATACCAATGCGAGCACCCTGACAACATCATAGACAATCGTGAGCTGATCGAGGAGCACAGAGCGGCGGTGCCAACTGGTCACGTAGGGCAGTTCAATCCATGCCGCAAATACTACCAAGCACTTATGGACGCTAAGATCCTTGCTTGCATCACAGTTCGCTACGGTGGCGAGATAGTTGGCTATGAGCTAGCGATACTTGATGAGAGTCATCACAATCCAGGAACGCTGATAGCAGCTATTGATTGCATATACGTCAAGCCTGAGCACAGACCGAATGCAGGCAGGCGCTTGATGCGAGTCATGGACGACTACTTGCAGAGCATCGGCGTCAATGAAGTGCATCATCAAGTGATGGTGTCAGGTCGAGACTTTGGACCTGTTCTTGAGAGGCAGGGCTATAGCAAGCATGCGGTTGTGTATTGCAAGACACTAAATTAGTGCTAAATTGCAGCCATGAACAACAAAGCTGTATATTTATTGCGTACTAAGCTGCTCACCAGACAGGTGCAGGAGTCGTGATGTAATAGATATACACAGTATAGAAACATCCGAACCCTGCGCTTAATAGTGTAGGGTTTTTCCGTTTGTGGCCTTGTAGCAGAATTGGCATATGCAACAGACTTAAAATCTGTGGTTTGTGGGTTCGAGTCCCACCTGGGCTACCATATGTTGCACAAGCTCACTTGAAGCCCATTATCTTTTGACATCACCCGTTAACTTATACGATTGTAAACACGTGTATACATACGGGGGCCGATATGGGCGATGTAGTAAAAGCAGTATTTAAACCAGTTGGCGCATTGCTGGGCATCAAACAGCCTAAATTGCCGGACACTGACGAGGCTAAGCGGCGAGCAGAGGAGCTTGGCGTACCGTCCGAAGAAGATCTACAATCACAGCAAATTGACGAAGAGACACGTAGGCGACTGCAGGAGCAGGGTCGGCGTAGGGCGTTATCTCGGCGTAATGATCGTGCATTGGGAGGTACTGGCTCAGAGTCAGGCGGTCTCATATCGGGAACAACTGGAAACAGCAATAGCGGCAATCGCCTGATAGGAATGTAGAATGATTAACTCACTACTCGGATCTGGCGTAGAGATAAACCTAGACAACGATCCTTTTGACTATCTGTCAACGCTTAGCGCGGCACAGATCAAGGATGAGCTTAAGCGAATCAACGCCTTATATACGCGACTCAAGTACAACCGCTCACAATGGGAGCCAGATTGGGAAGATGTAGCGGATCACATAAATCCCCACGGCTACAAGCGCAAAGACAAGACTCCCAACAAGGGCTATAACAGCCAGGCTAAGATCATGAACGAGAGCGTGCAGCTAGCTTCTAGCCGTAGCGCGGCAGGCATGCAAGGCGGCATGACCAACAAAGCACGCCCTTGGTTCTCTCTCACAACTACTGACGAAGACTTAGCAGAGCAAAAACATATCAAGCATTGGCTGCAAAAAACTACTGAGACGATGCGCGGCGTCCTTATCCGCTCAAATTTCTACAAAGAGGCAGCACGACTGTACCGTCAGGAGATTGACTTCGGCACTGCGGCAATGGTCGCTATGGACGATGATGATGACATCATTCGATTCAGCACACAGACCATGGGCAGCTACTACATCTCAGAAGGTAAGCGTGGCCTAGTTGAGGTATTTGTTCTTGAGATGGACATGACTGTACGTCAGTTAGTCGCTCGCTTCGGGCTAAACCGAGTCAGCGAATCAGTCAAGAACAAGTGGAACAAAGGACACAAGGAAGAAAACGTTCCTGTACTGTGGACTGTTGAGCCGAACGAGGATTACAAAGTCGGCTCAGAGAATCCTGTCAACATGCGTTACCGCTCGACCTACTGCGAGAAAGGCAAGGAGCAGGGATTGCTGAGCCTGAAGGGATTCCACTTATTCCCCGTCATGGCTCCTCGCTGGGAGAAAAATAATCAAGATCCATGGGGCGTTGGCCCTGGCATCATTGCCGTGGGCGGTCAGAAGGCGCTGACGTTGCTAGAGAAGCAGCGCAGCATGGCTCATGAGCTGTCTATTCAGCCTCCTATGCGTGCCAGCACAAACATGGCAGCGCGTCCGAAGTCATCTCTTCCTGCATCGATTACATACACAGACCAGAACGACACCTGGGAGCCAGCATTCCAACCAAGCCTGGACGAAGCCGGAACAGCTCAGGAAGTGCGAGAGATTGAAGACAGGGCTCGCCGCGTGTATTTTGAAGATCTATTTTTGATGATAAGCGGTATAGATGATTCAACGATGACGGCAACAGAGGTGCAAGCCCGACTGCAGGAGCGCATGGTTGTACTTGGCCCTGTTGTTGAAACCAACGAAGACGAGTTTCTTGATCCTTTAATCGATATTCTCTATGACACCTGTTGGAGACGTGGGCTCATCGATGATCCACCGGAAGAGCTGATAGATCAAAAGCTAAAGCTAGAGCATACATCTGTACTTGCTCAGGCTCAGAAAGCTGGCGGCATCACGCTGCTTGATCGATATATCGGCAGCTTGGCTAACATCGCTAGCGTTACGGGAGACCCATCTGTCTTTGACAACTTGAACGAAGACAAAGCAGCAGAGCGCTATGGCACACTCATTGGCATTGACGCAGAGGTGCAGAACAGCCCTCAGGAAGTCGCTCAGATCAGAGCCGAACGACAGAAGCAGATCCAGCAGCAACAACAAATGGAAGTCGCTATGCAGACAGCTCAGGCGGCTAAGACGCTCAGCGACACTAGCATGGAAGGCAATAACGCATTGACCCAAGCCATTACCGGAGGTGCTGTCTAATGAGTTTGAGTCCAGACGAATTAGCACAGGTTCAGCAAGACGAGAACCATAAGCGTGTAGCGAAAGAAGCACAGTTACTCGATGACTACCGCAATGTAATGAACAACGAAAGCGCTGTCAGGGTTATCCGCGACATTCTCAGTTATACGAACTACCGAGCAACGCCATTTGATAAACATGCCGGCATAATGGCTCGCAGATGCGGCCTTATGGACGTAGGCAACTACATAACCGCACGCATGTCCCAGGCTGACACGGAGTTATATTGTCAGCTTATGATCTACAAACAACCAGACGCAAGCGAAGACAGTGGGTCAGTGTAGGCCCATTATAAGTTTGCAAACGTTAACCAACTAACTACGTTAGGAATATCATGGCAGATGAACAAGTATCAGAACAAAATACCATCACTGATGCAGGTGCAGAAACCAGCAACACAGCAGCGGCTACGGCTGAGGTTGTGAAGCAAGAAAACACAAATGACACAGCATCGCAAGCCGACAACGGGGGCGAGCAAGAAAAGGGCAAGACGCTACTTGGTACTGGTGACTTAGACAATGCGGAGGATTCTGGGCAAGAATCCGCGGAGTCTGAAGAACTCGAACTAAAAGCAGCAGAGGGCTCAATGGTTAATGAGAATGACATTGGTTCTGTCAGTGAGTTCGCGCAGCAACACGGGCTCTCTAAAGAACAAGCTCAGGCAACACTTGACCTAATTGCTAACACTAAGTCAACGCAGGTGGAGGAAATCCAAAGCCAGCAGAGCGAGGCGTATCAGCAGCAGGTTGAAGACTGGAAGCAAGAAATCTCCAATGATCCCGTGATCGGCGGCGAGCGCTTACAGGAAACAGACCGCAAGGTATCAGAAGTAGTCCTCAAGTATTGGGGCGAAGACTTCTACAAGCAAATACAGGCGGATGGCATTGGGGCTCACCCCGGCTTCATTCGTGGCTTAGTAAAATTGGCAGACAGTTTAAAACCCGACACGTTGCACGAGGGCGAGCTAACCAATGCCGGTGCGGATACCGAACAAGCCCGACTAAACCGATTATTCCCCCTAGATAAAATCAAAGGAAGTAGAGCATGAGTACTCTCAATGCAACTGACTTGACTATCGGCAATGTCGCTAAGCGCCTCGATCCAGACGGCAAAGTAGCAGATATAGCTGAGGTCATCGCTCAGACCAATGAGCTGTTTGAAGACATTCCACTCGTGGAAGCAAACGGCCACACATACCATCGTTCAACCATTCGTAATGGCCTGCCAAGCGGTACGTTCCGCGCAGCCAACGAAGGCGTTGCTAACGAAAAATCAAGCACCATCCAGGTGGATGATGTAATCGCTGAACTTGCAACTTATTCTGAAATTGATCAGACCGTTGCAGATACAGGCGACAACACCCAGGCCGTACTTGCTTCTGAAAACGTAGCTTTCCAACAAGGTCTCGCTGAGACTATGGCTAGCAAGGTTTTCTACGGTAACAACGACACTAACCACAAAGAGTTCCACGGCTTAGACCCGCGCTTCAACTCTTTAAGCGGCTCCGACAATAGCGACAATGTTATTGACGGTAACAACGGCGGCTCTGGTTCAGATAGCGCAAGCATCTGGCTTGTCGGCTGGTCTCCTAATACTGTGTTTGGCACCTATCCACAAGGTTCTATGGCCGGTCTAGAAATGGACTTCAAAGGCTTAGACACCGTTAAGGATGCATCCGGCAATCAGTTTGAAGCATACCGCACATTCTACCGCTGGCGCATGGGTTTAACTGTTAAGGATTGGCGCTATGTCGTTCGTATCTGTAACATTGACACCAGTGAGCTGACAGCCGACAAGTCTAGCAACTCTGCCGACTTAACCGACTTGATTGCTCAAGCATTAGAATTGATGCCTTCTATGGCTGGCATCTCTCCACGTTTCTATATGAACCGTAAAATTAGCTCGTTCTTGCGCCGTCAGCGTAACAACACCACCAATGTTCAGTTTGGCACTGACGAAGTATTCGGTCGCCATGTTATGACTATTGACGGTGTGCCTGTTAAACGCATCGACGCATTAACCAACACCGAAGCTGACATCAGCTAGAAAGGACGTGACAAATGATTACTTCAGACGCTCACGAAACCTTTAGCGACTCTCAAGCTGTGACATCTACTGCTATCAGTGATGTCATTGACTTGGGTGCAGACGATACGCTAAAGAACCTTGGCGCAGGTGAAGAACTTTACCTAGTCATCTATACGAATACCGCTGCAACCGCTTCAGGATCTGCAACTGTGACCTTTACACTTGAGTCTGACTCAACTGCTGACTTGGCCACATCAGCGACTACACACTGGACTAGCTCAGCAATCGGCAAGGCCACCTTGACCGCTGGCTATCGCGTTGTTGCTATCAGTTTACCAATCGAGCATACCTACGAGCGCTACCTTGGCGTACGCTACACGGTTGCTTCCGGTCCGTTGACTGCTGGTGCATTCACAGCCTACTTGACACGTAAACCACAGTCATGGGCTCCATCTCCTGACGGCATCGCTTAAGGAGGGTAGGACATGAGCAACAAAGAACAAAGTAAAGCTGGATCTAAGGTGATGCGTCTCGTTGCAGACCGTCCTGGTCAGATTCGCGTGGAGGTACAATCTAAGTACCGCAAACGTGTTGAGACTCAATCTGTATGGATTGAAAAGGGCGAACTGTTTGAGATGAATTGCCAACTAGATAACGCTGGTCAGCCTCGGATCCCTCGCTGGGCACATGTCCCTGAAGGCGAGGAGCTGAAAAGCATTGAAGCACGCAAGTTAGCCGAGCACAAAAAAGCCGGTGACGCTCGAGCAGTGCCAGAGGCACCAAAAGAAAAGATTGGCGGCAAGCCTACCGGCAAGGTGCTATAGCTTTTCTTAGACCGTAAGCAACAAAGGGGGCGGGGTGTTATGCCTCGCCCTTTTTTAGTCAGGGGAAAACATGGCTAGCAAAACAAATATTGCGATAATGGCGCTTGGTCATATCAGCGTCAACATAGATATTACTGATATAGATACGAGCACAGGCTCAGAAGCAGACTCTATCCTAGTCTATTGGGACGAGGCTCTTGGCTATATGCTGGAAGACAAAAAGCCAGGATGGGCTGAAAACTTTGTCAATCTTTCTGTTGTCGCTGAGAATCCAAATGCGCTTTGGGATTACTCATACCGCTATCCGAGCGATTGCCAGGTATCGATCGGTATTGTTGATACTGGTGCGGCTGGTGTCTCTGACCGTGGCGAGATCCCCTATCGACCGGGATCTGACAACAGTGGACGATTGATCTATACGGACGAGGGTCCAACGGCGGTTCTGCACTACATCCGAAGGCAAAACGACACGGATGGATGGCGATTAGAGGACATGCCTAGCGCGTGGGCTTTGGCGTTATCGTATCTATTGGCATCCTTCAGCGCCGGCGCACTTGCAAAGAATGGAGCAGTTGCATCTCAGATGCTGCAAAAGTACGAGCTGTACGCTGGTCGCGCCGCAATGTCTACTCAAAATGAAATGGGCATAGGTCCACGCCCTGAGTCTGCTGCTGCGAGGGCTAGACGATAATGCCAAGCGTAAAGCAAGATAACTTTAGCGGTGGCGAAATAGCTCCGGCACTCCAAGCAAACACAAAGCTGACTAAGCGTAAGAATGGCTTGGCTCTTTGTAGGAACTTCTTAATCGATCGACACGGCATAGCTAGGAACCGAGCAGGAACAGAGTATATCCGAGAGGTTGACGATAGCAGTAACTCAAAAGTAAGACTCATCCCGTTTATCCTTAACAATGACATTAAGTATCAGATAGAGATCGACCATCAACAGATCAAGGTCCACGATGGATCAACGCTCAAAGACACTGTAGATGCTCCTTGGAGCCTTGGAGATGCACCAGACTTACAGTTTCAGCAAAGCGGCAACATCATCACTGTTGTTGATGCAGGTAACGGCTACCCTCCTTACGAGATTGAGCGAGTCTCTGATACGGACTGGACTGTCACGCTGAAGTCAGGCGTGCCAACTATTGACGCGCCTAAGAGCATGTCGTCTAGCAGCATCACAGCAGGCAGTAACACATATGTCTATGCAGTGACGGCGGTGGACAAGAATGGCAACGAGTCTCTGCCAGGAACGTCAGCAACCAAGACCAGCGCCGGCATGGGTCCACTTGGGGGCGACTACGAGGTCTACGATTTTACTGTTCAATCAACGGCGCACGGATTAGCAGCTGCCGACAAGGTGCAGATTGAGGGGTCAACACACTTGACCATGCTCAACAAGCACTCATTCACGATCAAGGCCGTTGATACTAACGATTTTACGCTTGAAGACATAGACTTAGACTCATTAGTAGCAGAGGGAACCTATAAGGATTTGCAGTCTCAGGGGGCCACTAATCCCTGTTTGATTACAACCACTGGACCACATGGCTACAGCACCGGCAATACCGTCTATATTAGCGGTGCCGGCATGACCGAGATCAATGACACCACTTATGCCATCACGGTTGTTGACTCAACATCATACACACTGGACGGCATTGACGCTACGTCATGGGTTGCTGGCACTGGTGGCTACTCACACCTATCTGACTCGGCAACATTGCGCGTATATCCTGAGAACCTGACTGTCTCAAGCGCTGCTGCACCTTCATCTAGCGACCCGCATGTCATAAGCTGGAACGCTGTCACTGGAGCGGTTGAATACAATGTCTATCGGCAAGACGATTCAGGCACCTTTGGTCTAATCGGCATTAGCACAGAGGCGACATTCAGCGACATAGGAACGACTCCAGACACAGAGCTGCGTCCCCCGCGTGATGCGCTTCAGTTTCTCAATAGCGAGGACTGGCCAGCAGCGGTAGGATCATTCCAACAACGCATCATCTTTGGAAATACAACGGCAGACGTTGAGATTCTAAATGGTTCACGCATTGGCGGTACTGATGACTTCACGCTTCGGGTTCCAGCGGAAGATGACGACCCTTTCGAGCACAGGCTTATCGGGCGGCAGACTAACGAGGTCCGGCACATATTGGACATTGGTCGATTGATCGTCTTGACGCAAGGCGGCATTAAGTTGCTGCAAGGTGACGCCAACGGCACAGTGACCAACGCTAATCCAAACATCAAGCAAGTAAGTTATCGAGGCGCTGCTCAAGTCCGTCCGATTATCGTTGGCAACAAGGCGCTGTTTGTTGAGCGTGACGGCAGAACCATACGTGACCTGTCTTATGAGTTTGAGTCTGACGGTTATGTGGGTGTGGACCTAACCACTTTTGCAAGTCACCTGCTAGACGGTGATAAGGTTATTGTAGACTGGTGTTATCAGCAAAGCCCTAACTCGACTATATGGATTATCGTTGATGATAAGGACTGGTCAGGAAATCGCAGCAATTCAGACGATAAAACTAAGAACATGCTCATAGCTTTAACATACATACCCGAGCAAGAGATATGGGCATTCCATCGGCACGACTCGCAGGGCGGAGAATTTGAATCTATTTGCTGCACGCCAGGTGATGATGGTGACGATGTGTATATGATCGTTAAACGCACGGTTGATGGCTCTGCCGTTCGCTACATCGAGCGGCTAAACAATCGTGTGATCAATGACGTTGAAATTGACGCCATATTCCTAGACAGCTACCTGACTTATGATGGTAGGCACACAGGCGCTACGTCTATGACGCTTACGACTGCCACCACATGGGATGCACTTGTAGAGATGACACTAACAGCAAGCGGCAGCTATTTTAGCGCAGGCAAGGTTGGCAACAAGATGCATCTACGATCTGTCAGCTATGCGTTCAACGCTGAAACAGGACGCAAAGAGAAAACAGTCACAGAGGTTGTGTGCATCATCACGGCTTACACCAGTGCTACCGTTGTGACCGTGGTTCCTGAGTCAGATGTCCCGACTGCGCTACAGTCGGCAACACTCGATTGGGGTGAGGCTGTGGACACTGTTAGCGGTCTCTCACATCTTGAGGGAGAAACCGTTCGAGCTGTCGGAGACGGGAACCCAATAGAAGAGATGACAGTTAGCAGTGGATCGGTCACAATCCCAGGTAATGAGTTCTACGAAGTGATACACGTAGGCTTGCCGTATAATAGTGACCTTGAGACCTTGCCGCTTGATAACACAGAGGGCGAGGCGCTGAGCAACAAGCTAATCAATATCAATCAGGTTACGCTTGAGGTAGCTGAATCTCGCAACTTCCAGGCTGGTCCAGACAGCACCGGATTGAAAGAGTTCCAGGTAAGTGGCACCGACCTATACACTGGTAAACGAACGTTAACTATTCCTTGTACTTGGGCAAAGAACGGCAAGATATTTATCAGACAGTCTGACCCGTTGCCGCTGAGTGTAACAGGTATTACCTTGCAGGGTCAAGTTGAGGGAGGCGAATAATGGGAACACTTGCAGGCGTGGCGCTTGGGTCAATTGCATTCGGGTCTGTCTTCAGCGCATCGGCCTCATACCAGGCAGGCGAGACAAATAAAGAGCTTGCTAAGCACAATGCTGAGATGGGCGAGATTCGTGCGCGTGATGCGATCAACCGTGGACAAACACAGGCTAAGAATATCCGCGAAGCTGCCGAAACAATTAAAGCAACACAGCGGGCAGCCTTTGCTACTCAGGGTGTAGACGTTGGGACTGGAAGCGCGGCGATCATCCAGGCAGAAACCGATTACATTGCTAAGCTGGAAGTAGAAACGACTTTAAACAATGCCGCTATGGAGGCTTGGGGCTATGAAGTAGGCGCAGAATCTACCAGAACCCAAGGAGAGCTTGCTGCAAACACAGGTCGTTCTCAGGCACTTGGAACATTACTATCTGGAATAGGCAGCACAGCAGTAGCAGCGAGGCGATTATAAGCATGGTTACAGTCAGACGCTCAGAGCGACAGCTTACAGATAGACCGGTTGGCGATGTGTCAACGCGGGTCAGCGTTACTCCGCAATCATTAGGCTCAGGCATTGGGCAGGGCATAGCAAGCTTAGGCTCAGACCTTGCCAAGATAGCGGCAGAGGAACGGCGAGAGCAGGAGAACGCAGCGCTCAATAAGGCTGATACGTCACTGAAAAACATGCGGCTGTTCCTTGCTAACGGCGATCCAGAGCAAGGCGTCACTGGATATAAAGATCGCAAGCTGTCAGAGGCAGGCGAATACCAGAAAGACAACATAGACCTGTGGGACCAAACAACTAACGAGCTTATAGCAAGCGTTCCGGCAGCGCTGCAAGAGCGTGTTCGGGAGATGCGCGACAAACACCGCGTATCATTCTTGTCAGAAATCCAGGGACACACACGCTCCGAGATGGAAAAGGCGAAGCGTGTTGAGGAAGTTAACACTATCGAGGCGAGCCGTAAGCTGGCACAAGCCAACTATGCAGACAAAGACGCAGTGCTACTAGGCATTCAGGATGTTGCTGACACCTTAATGAATAACGCTGGCGACAGTGACGAGGCACGAGAGAATGCACGCCTTCGCGCAGAGAACGAGGCTAGCAAAACACTTACAGCAACCGTAGGGCTAGCGATTCAAGAAGACCGCTTAGAGGTAGCGAGCAAGTATTTGGATGACGAAAACGTACAAGGCCTAATGCGTCCGGAGACCTACTCTAAGCTAAAACAAAACTTAGATGACAGAATCTTTCTCCGTGATGCACGCAAGGACGTTGAGGGGATTCTGCAAAAGCAATCTATTACAGAGGACTTTAGCCAGGCAGCCTTTGACGAGTACCGCTCTCAAATAGACGATGAGTTTGACGAAGGCGACCCAAGGAAAGACACAAAAATATCACTCCTTGAGGCTGGTTGGAATGACGCTAGAGCTGCTGTCAATCGAAGAGACAGCGAGGCTTTAGAGCAATATTCTAACAACATTCAGCGCATGAGTAGATCTGAAGCACTGACAGAAGCATACAAGCTAGAGAAGCCAGAGCTTATAGCAAAAGCCAAGCGATTCATGGAGCGCGCTAGGTTCCCAGGTGACTCTGACACTGGACAAGAAGAAGATAAGAACCTTGTCACAGCAGAGCAACACAGACTCAAAACAGAAATACGTAGAGCCATTAGGGCTGACTTCATCAAAAATGTTTCGGACCTGAATGCCAAATTTGGCGACCAATTGACCAATCAATCGTTTAAAGAACTATCAAAAATGTTCGGAGTTGAGGCTGAGCAGTCCTATGAGCGAGATCTTACGAAGGCCGTAGAGGGCGCGATTCTTGAGCTGTACCCAGACAAGACCGAAACATCTAGGGATGAGCTATCTGGTCAGATGGTGGGCGCTGTGCGCGATATTTTAGGCGGCACCGAGATCAAGCCGGATCGTGTTAAGAACATTATATCATTGTACAAGATGAAGCAGGAAGGGACAGCCGGATTTGCGAACATTGTAGATGTTGGCGGCAGAAGGCTATTGGTAGGCATAAACGATTCGACAAATTTCCCTGGCTTGATTTCACTGCCAGATGCCTCGACTCCATCGCTGTTTGCTCAAGAGTTTTCCCATATCCGTGTTACTGAGTTGACAGATGAGCAGCGAACAGAGGCAGAGCAGGCTATGATTGCAGACGGGCTAGACCCATCTAACAGTGATCCCGTTGCTTATTATAACAGGGAAGTCTTGGGTCTTCCAGCCATTGGTCAGAGATCCTACATGGTGGCTCAGCGAGTAAGAGCGCAACGCTTCTTGTCTGACGAATCGAGAATGAGACAAATGCGCAGGCGTGAGAAGGAGGCCACTGGCGAGCTGCTTAATGACATGGGTGAGTTCCAGTGGATTGCTCAGGACAACAGAACTTATGAAACTGGATCAGACGGCATGTTCAAAGACCTTGAAGAAAGCGCGGCGGCACAACGAACACCTAACTGGATGGTCAAATACTTTGACAATGTTGGACTGGTGCCTAATCAGAATCCAGCAACAGGTCAGCCTTTCATAAAAGACAAAGGGCCTATGGTTCCTGTGTTAGATGTCTATTACAAGGGCTTATCACAAGCACGAGATAAAACGGCATTCATAACAAGCCAAGGAAGCAAGATACTGAACGGAGCCCTAGACCGTGGCCAAAGATAAGAGCATACTTAATTCGCTATACGAAGACTACGACACCAGCCCAGAGCATGACGCTATTGACAATGCTCAGACGGCGGCGGCTTCTAGCTTAAACCCAGAGCAAGAGGGGCGATTGATAGACCAGTCTGCTGAGCTTGGCAAGCCGGTCGAGATCTTGCGCAATCAGTCCGAGCTAGAATATCAACGGGCAAAACTTCAGTCTAAACAGAATTACCTGACGAATAAGCGTAAGGCTGCCGATTGGATGGCAGAGAATCCTAACAATGCTTTATTGTCTATAGATGATGTTGATGGGCTAGAGAGTCTGGCACGTTCGGCTCAGTTCATCAATAGGGAAAAGCTCTATGGGCCAGAGGAGTCTTTTGGCTTCTGGGAGCGTTCGCTTGCCACCCTTGCCGATATTGGTGACAAGGGCATCGGAGGTATTGGCTCACTATCAGAGTCATTCTATGGACTGTTGCAGTTTGGCGCCGAAGTTATTGGCGCAGAAGGATTAGCAGAATATGCCGCAGATAAGGCTCAGATAG